>Ga0123354_10010312_pt1 | contig 14385 bp, 12 predicted proteins | sample TergutLab28metaG_2_FD_97872 | JGI IMG/M metagenome (GOLD analysis project Ga0123354, IMG submission 97872) | Labiotermes labralis P4 segment gut microbial communities from Petit-Saut dam, French Guiana - Lab288 P4 | ecosystem: Host-associated > Arthropoda: Insects > Digestive system > Gut ... | reverse complement strand
GGTTCTTGACAGCGTGAAAGCTGAAGGCCGAGAGGTCGGCCAGCGACCCGCTGGGCTGGCCGTGATAGGTGGCGCCAAATGAATGCGCGGCATCGGCAATCACCGGTATCCGCCCCAGCTCGCGCGCCAGCCGCTCGGCCATGCTGCCACCGGCCGCCGCGCCACCGGCTGCCGCGCCGCCCTGCAGCGCCGCATACGATTGGCGCAAGACGGCAAAGATACGCTCGTAGTCGCACATCAGGCCGGCAATATCCACGCTGATCACGGCACGCGTGCGCGGGCCGACGGCGGCCATCAGGGCATTGGGGTCGAGGTGGTAAGAGCCGGGTGCCACATCAACGAGCACCGGACGCGCGCCCACGTGCACGATCACGCTGGCCGAGGCCGTATACGTATAGGCGCTGGTGACCACCTCGTCACCTGGCCCGATGCCCAAAACACGCAAGGCGCATTCTAAGGCGGCGGTGGCCGAGTTCAGGCAGGCGACGTGCGGGGTCTTGCACCAAGCGGCCAGATTCTGCTCAAAAGCCTTTGTGGCTGTCGAGGTGGTGATCCAGTGGCTTTTTAAGACACTGACCACGGCAGCTATATCGTCTTCGGTGATATCTGGCGGCGAGAAATCTATACGGGGCATCAACTTCCTCGCAATTGTTGAGACGCTTACAGTTCAAAGTAGTATTATACGTCAGGTTATATTTTATTCATGAGCTTGTGTCTGCTTGCCCACTGCTATAGGCGACCTGAAGTGTAGAATGACAAGGGCTAAGGGTGTTCGGTCCCTTTGAGGGTTTTTTCAGGGGTTTTCAGGGTTTTCGGCTCGGTTTTTGCGGCAAACAGACAACCAAGTGGATGCAGGGAGTTTTACGTGCTTAAATTAAAGCGCTTTCTCAAGCCCTTTGCAGGTGCCGTTTTGTTGGCGATTGTTCTACTCTTTATCCAGGCCATCTGTGACCTCAACCTGCCCAACCTGATGAGCGACATCGTCAATGTGGGTATTCAGCAAGGCGGCATCGAAGAGGCCGCCCCAACGGCCTTCTCGTCCGATGCGTACACCTTTACCACGAGCTTTATGAGCGACGCCCAAAAGCAGGTGGTAGAGGATAGCTATACGCAGGTCACCGGCTCGGACACGGACAGTAAAGGCAAGCCTTATTCAGATACCTACCCCGAATCAGCCAACATGACCATCTATGTCATGAACTCAGATGTCGACGCCGCTACGCGCGCTCAGCTTGACGATATCTTTGGCACCACCACCTGGACGATGCTGAACTTTTTTAGGCACCTCCAGAGCGCCTCAGACGACGGATCGCTGCAAGGGGTGATCGAGGACCAGATCCATACCCAGGCGGTCGCCGCCATCGTGCAGCAGCTGCGGGACAGCGGGCAGCCACTGCCGCCTGGCGTAGATTTAGACTATATGGCCGAGCAGATCTACCAGCAACAGCTAGCCGCCAATGGCGGCCAGCTGCCCGGCACAGATTCGACCGACATGCCAAACCTCGACATCAGCGGCCTGGGCAGCTCAGACTCTGGCTCTAGCGACAGCACCAGCACCGACATCCAAAGCCTCGACCTCAGTAAGATCTACCAGCTCCAGCCCGTGCTGGCCTTGTTGCCTAGCAATTGGTTCAGCGACGCCCGCGACCAGGCTGCCACGATCGACCCGGCCATGCGCACGCAGAGCGCCACGATGTTGACCGCTGCCTTTTACCAAGAGCTGGGCACTAATATGTCTTCTATCGAGATCGCCTACATCGTGCGCATCGGGCTGTTGATGCTGTTGGTCACCGTGATCTCGGGTATTGCGACGGTCTGCGTCGGCTTTATCTCAACCCGCGTCGGGGCCGGGGTCGCCCGTAACCTTAGATCGTCGATCTTCAGCAAGGTCTCGAGCTTCTCGCACACCGAGCTCAACCGCTTTTCTACCGCCTCGCTGATCACGCGTACGACCAACGATGTGACTGTCATGCAGATGTTCTTAAGCCTCGGCATCAGGATGATCTGCTATGCGCCGATCATGGGTGTCGGCGCTGTTATTATGGCGCTCAGCAAATCGGTCTCGATGAGCTGGATCATCGCACTGGCGGTCGTCGTGATGATCTGTATTTCGATAATCCTGATGGTCACCGTTTTGCCCAAGTTCAGGCTCCTGCAAAAATTGATCGACCGCCTGAACCTGGTGGCGCGCGAGACCCTGACCGGCATGATGGTCATCAGGGCCTTCTCCCGCGATCAACAAGAGCAAGAGCGCTTTGCGGTCGCGAATACCAACCTGATGCGCACAAACCTCTTTGTCAACCGCGCCATGGTCTTTATGATGCCGATTATCATGCTTTTGATGAACGGCCTGACCATCCTCATCATCTGGGTCGGCGCCCATCAGGTCGCGGCCTCGACGATGCAGGTCGGCGATATGATGGCCTTTATGCAATACGTCATGCAGGTCCTGATGAGCTTTATGTTCATCGCCATGATGTTCGTCTTTATCCCGCGTGCGCAAGTCAGTGCCGGGCGTATCTCTGAGGTCTTAGACACCGTGCCGACGATCGTCGACCCGGTCGAGCCCAAGCATATCGATGCTGCGCAAAGAGGCCATATCCGCTTCAACGATGTCAGCTTCCAATTTGAAGGCGCCGAGACCGAGGCCTTGTGGCGTATCAATCTTGACATCCAACCAGGGCAGACCGTCGCCTTTATCGGCCCCACGGGATCAGGCAAGTCGTCGATCTTGAACCTCATACCCCGCTTTTATGACGTCACGTCGGGCTCGGTCGAGGTCTCGGGCGTTGACGTTCGCGAGCTCGCGCAGTCTGAGCTGCGCCGGAGCATCGGCTATGTGCCCCAGCAAAGCCAGCTGATGACCGGCACGATCGAGACCAACATGGCCTATGGCGTGCCAGACGAGTACCTGCCGCCCGAGGACCTCGAGCGCATCGCGGCGGTCTCGCAGGCCAAAGAGTTCATCAGCGAACAAGAGGACGGCTTGGACACCGAGATCTCGCAGGGTGGCACGAATGTCTCGGGCGGGCAACGGCAGCGCTTGGCCATTGCCCGGGCCTTGGCCATCAAGCCCGATATCTACCTCTTTGACGACAGTTTTTCGGCGCTCGACTTCAAGACCGACGCCGCCCTCAGAAAAGCCCTGCCCGGCTATACCGAAGGAGCCACCATCTTGATAGTCGCCCAGCGCGTGGGTACCATCATGGACGCCGATCGCATCTACGTCATCGAAGATGGGTGTGTGGTCGGCCAAGGCACCCATGCCGAGCTAATCAAGAGCTGTCCGACCTATCAAGAGATCGCTTCATCCCAGTTGACCGAGCTGGATTTAGGGGGTGAGGAGTAATGGCTGAGACCACTCCGCAACCAGACACGCAGTCCGAGCCCGAGTCGACAGGTTCTGAGACCAGCCCGTCAAGCTCACGTCGGCCAGCGGGCTCAGGCCCCAAGCCTTTCGCCGCAGCCAACCGTCGGCCGCGACGGGGCGGCTTTGGCGGCGGCGGCCACCGGATGGGCGCACCTGTCGAAAAGCCCAAAGACTTCAAGGGCACCTTAAAAAAGCTTCTGCATTACCTCGGAAACTACAAGATCGCCATCGTCATCGTAATGATCTTTGCCGTCCTCTCTACGGTCTTCTCGATCGTCGGCCCCAAGATCTTGGGCACGGCCACGACCACCTTGTTTACCGGTATCGTCGCCCAGATCTCGGGCACCGGGTCAGGGCCGGACTTCAACTCTATCGCCAATACCCTGCTCTTCTTGCTCGGCCTCTATGCCATCAGTGCGGTCTTTCAGTTCGTCCAGGGCTTTATCATGGCCAGCGTGGCCAACAACATCTCATTTAGCCTGCGCAAGAACATCGACGAAAAAATCAGCCGCCTGCCCCTGGCCTACTATGACAAGGTGGCCACCGGTGACGTTATGAGCCATATCACCAATGATGTCGACGCCATCCAACAGAACCTCTCGCAAAGCGTCACACAGGTCATTACCTCGGCAGCCACGCTCATCGGTATCCTCGTCATGATGCTCACGATCAGCTGGGTCATGACCCTGATCGCCATCGTCACGCTGCCCATCTCGATCGGCGTGGTCATCTTCATCGTCTCGCACTCGCAAAAGCACTTTATCAACCAACAAAAATTCTTGGGAGAAGTAAACGGCCTGGTTGAGGAGAATTACGGGGCGCACACGATCGTCAAGGCCTTCAACGCCGAAGAGCGGGCCTCTGAGCAGTTCAACGAGAGCAACTCGAGCCTCTACAACTCGGCCTGGAGGGCAAACTTCTTATCCGGCCTGATGATGCCGATCATGAACATCATCGGCAACCTCGGCTATGTGGCCGTCTGCATCGTGGGCGCCTATCTGGCCATCAACGGCCGCATCACGGTCGGCGATATCCAGGCTTTTATCCAGTACACGCGTAACTTCCAACAGCCGATCATCTCGCTCTCGCAGATCTCTAACGTCATGCAGCAGACCTTGGCCGGCGCCGAGCGGATCTTTAACTTCCTCGATGAAGAAGAGCTGGTGCCCGAGGTCTCAGACGACGAAGCAGTCGGCCTAGATGAAGTCAGCGGCGGCATGTGCTTTGAGCATGTGCACTTTGGCTATGACCCCGAAAAGCCGATCATCCATGACTTTAGCACTTGCGTTGAGCCGGGCCAGAAGATCGCCATTGTCGGTAAGACGGGCGCTGGCAAGACCACGTTGGTCAAGCTGATGATGCGCTTCTATGACGTCGATTCGGGCGCGATCACGGTCGATGGGCACGATATCCGCAACTTCAAGCGCAACGACCTGCGCTCGATCTTTGGCATGGTGCTGCAAGACACCTGGCTTTTCAATGGCACAATCGCCGACAATATCCGCTATGGCAAGCTCGATGCAACAGACGAAGAGGTGCGCCATGCGGCCCAGGTCGCCCAGGCCGACCACTTCATCCGCACCTTGCCGGACAGCTACCAGATGGTCTTAGACGAAGAGACAAGCAATATCTCGCAAGGCCAAAAGCAGCTGCTGACGATTGCCCGCGCGGTCCTGCACGACCCCCAGATCTTGATCTTGGACGAGGCTACGTCGTCGATTGACACGCGCACCGAACTCTTGATACAAAAGGCCATGGACAACCTGATGGTCGGGCGCACGAGCTTTATCATCGCCCATCGGCTCTCGACGATCAAGAATGCCGACCACATCCTGGTCATCGATGAAGGCGACATCGTCGAGCAAGGCTCGCATGAGCAGCTGCTCAAGCAAGGCGGCTACTACGCCACCCTCTATAACTCGCAGTTTGATGTGGGCGAAGACGAGGTCGCTTAACGGCGACGGCACGGCGCACGGCAGGCACAACGTACTATAAAACAAACGTCCGCTTTACAGCGGGCGTTTGTTTTTGCGGATGACGTGTGTTTTAGCGGCAGCGCCTGTTTAGCGGCGACGGCGATTTGAGCTCTTCAGAGTGTTTGCGATGATGCTCGAGATCACGATGGTTGCGACAGCTGGCAGGACCGCAAAGACCAGGCAGATCACGAGTAAAAGAAAGAGGGATGAAAGCAGCGCTTGGCTGCCGTCTGAGGCGCTCGAGAAGATTGCTTCGTCGGTGGCCACCCAGTAGATGACATTCAAGACAAATGTCAAAAACAGGTAGTCCCATTTGCGGGGCTGAAGCCTGTCTTCGAGGCCGACTAAAAGACCGCAGACCGCCGAGACAATGGGCACGATGATATAGAGCCCCACGAGCGTCAGCGAGCCTGAAGGCAGGGCAAAGTCAGCCACCGAGGTCGGAAAGGCCAGATCGCCGGTGTACCCAAAAAAGCGGCCGAACACCCCGTTGGCAATCAAGAGCAGAAAGATGACGGTCGTGGCCACATAGCACCACATCGTCACACTGCCGATGAACCCTTGATCAGAAGGTGCCAGCTTAGAAAGCCGTCCTAGCGGGTCGGCGTCGAAGGCACTGTTGTTTGCCCCACCCGGCATCCCGCTCAAGGTAGTCTCAGATTTGCGTACCGCCCGCCGCTCGTTTCTTTTACGTGCCCTGGTCTTTGATACCTTCTTAGCCATTGGCCATACTTAGGCTTTCGGGTTCAATTCTGACGCGCGACTGCGGCGTCTAAAAGGTCGTTCAGCATGGTCGAAAAGCCGATACCGGCAGCCTCGCTGGCCAGAGGAAAAAGCGACTTCTCGGCCATTCCGGGCGAGACGTTGATCTCTAAGACCTTGGCCGCCTCGGCCTTTTTGTCCCAGATCAGATCGACGCGCGAGAGGTCGCGGCAGCCAAAGGCGCGATGCACCTCAAGGGCCGCATCGATAGCGCACTCCAGCGCCTGCGCAGCCTGTTCGCTGTCGTCGCTCAAAGACTGGGCGCGCACGGGCACCCGGTACTCGGCCAGATCGGCATGGATGCGCGCTTCGGTATCAAAAAAGCTGCCTTTGGCGACGACTTCGATGGGCGGCAAGGCACGCGCCCCTTCGCCCTGGCCGAGGATGCAGACAGCCAGCTCAACACCGTCTACCCACTCCTCGATCATCACTTCGTCGTCGAAAGAGAGCGCCTCGAGGATAGCCGCTGCCAGGCCGTCGGCCGAGCTGACCTTGCTGACCCCCATGGCGGAGCCTCCGGACGCCGGCAAGACCGCCAGCGGATAACCTTTGGGAAAACGTTGGACGACCAAGTCGAGCGCGCCGGCCGCACCAAGGTCCCGGATCGCATAGGCCGAGAGGCTGATGGCGCGCGGCCAGGTTGCCGTGCTCTTGCTGCCCAAGGCTCGGCGATAGCCGCAGACCACCGTCGGCAGCATGCTCTTATCCCAAGCCGAACGACAGACGCCTGAGCGCGAGCCAACATAAGGAATGCCCAGGTACTCGAGCAGGGCCTGGATGGTGCCGTCTTCGCCGTGCCCGCCGTGCAAGGCGATGTAGGCGACATCGGGTTTTTGGCTCCGCAGGGTGCCGACCAGGCTGCTGGCCGTATCGAGGGGCAGGACTGTGTGTCCGGCAGCTTCAAGCGTGTTCAAGACATGGCGGCCGCTGGCTAATGAGAAATCGCGCTCAAACGAGATCCCGCCCATCAGAACCGCAACTTTATAGGACATCCGAGTTTCCTCCCTTTGCTCGGGATACGCCTGCGTCGGCCGGCCTCTGCCAGCGCGCGGCGGCATTTGCAATTAGGCCTTTAAAGCCCCTGCTTGGATAAATGCCCGGTAGAGTGCCAGGCGCTCGTCGATGACCGTGGCCAAGCGGCGGATGGCCTCGCGCAGCATCTCTGGCTCTTCGTAGCAGAAGGCGATGCGCATGCAGTTCTTGCCCATGCCGCTGCCACCGGGGTAGCAGCCGTCGCCCGGAACAAAGGTCACGCCTTTTTCGAGCGCTGCCGAGAGCATCTGCGGAGTGTCGAGGTACTCAGGCAGGGTGACCCAGACGAAGAACCCGCCCTGTGGGCGCGTCCAGCTGGCCTCGGCGGGAAAGAACTCCTCTAAGGCCGAAAGCATGGCGTCGCGGCGCTCGCGGTACTTGACGCAGACGCCGTCGAGGATCTCGCGCCAGGGCATACTGGCAAAATAATGCTCGCAGATGACCTGGTTGAGGGCTGAGCCACAAAGGTCCGAGCCTTGCTTGACCATGTTGATCTTCTGCCTGATGGGCAAGGGTGCAATGACCCACCCGGTGCGCAGCCCCGGTGCAAAGACCTTAGAGATGGTGCCCAGATAGACGACCCGGTCGTCCATCGACCTGAGCGTCGGCAACGGCTCACCGTCAAAGCGCAGACGGCCGTAAGGGTCGTCCTCGATGATCATCGTGTCATATTCTTTGGCCAGCTCGACCAGGCGGATGCGCCGCTCGAGGCTCATGGTCACACCGGCCGGGTTATGGAAGGTCGGGATCGTGTAGATGAATTTGGCGGTGCGCTTGCCGATGCGCTTCAGCTCTTCTTCTAAAAGGTCCATGCGCATGCCGTCGTCATCCATCGGAATGACATGGACATCGGGCTGGTAGGCCGAGAAGGCCTGCAGCGCGCCCAGATAGGTGGGGGCCTCGGTGATGATGATGTCGCCTGAGTTGATGAAGGTCTTGCCCAAGAGGTCAAGGGCCTGTTGGGCGCCTGTGGTGATCGTCAGGTCATCAGGAGTAACGTCGATATCCCAGTCTTTCATGAGCTCGCAAACCAGTTCTTTGGTTTGCACACGCCCCTGGGTGTCGCCATATTGCAGGCCGGCCACGCCTTCTTGGACAATGGCGGCGGCGGCTACCTGCCCGACCTCTTCGAGAGGCAGGCAGCGGATGTCTGGCATTCCTCCGGATAGCGAGATGATGTCCGACCGAGAGGCGGCCGCAAAGAGATCGCGTACGGCACTGGTACGCATGGTTTCGACGCGTGAGGCGTAGAGGTCTACCCAATCGTCGAACTGAACAAGCCCTGAAACTGTCATGTCAGCCTCCAAAAATGTATCCGACGATACTATCACAAAAAAAGTGTGATCGCATAAGTCCTCAGAGTAAGATCAAAAAAATATGCTACTTGTACCGAGGCTTTGTCAAGCAATATCCGTGATATTCAGGATATTATGCCGCCACAGCGCGATTTAATATTCTCACGGTAGATTTGCTTAGCGATTTGCTGGGCGGCCGGCTAGTCGATGATGCGGTACTGGACGGTACGGACGCCCCAGGAGTATTCGTCGCTAAAGCCAAAGGCCTTCCAGACGCCCGGCTGCAGATCGAGCGTGCGCCCGAGGTTGCCAAAGCCGCCGGTATCGTTGATCAAGACCTGTACGACCTGGTTGTTATATTTGATCTCGACCGTCTTTCCCACCAAATAGCTCTCGGATTCGGGGACCGCCACGCCCATTGAGTCTTCAGTCAAGGGCTGCCCTGAATAGGTGACCGGGCCGGCGTTGTCTAGCCCATAGGCCGAGGCCCATCCGGTCAGCCAGTTTGCGCCTGTGCCCGAGCTGCTTGTTGAGGAGGAGGGCGGGGTAGCCGATGCGGTGTCGGTGGCCGAGGCTGCTGGTGGGGCCGTATTTGAGGTTGTTGTGGCTGGCGCGGTCGCAGCTGGCGCGGTTGCAGCTGGCGTGGCCGAGGCCGTGTCTGTGGTGGCCGTGGCCGTGGCGGCAGCCGACGTGGCCGACGTGGCAGCCGACGTGGGCGTGGCCGTGTCCGCAGCGGCAGCCGATGTGGCCGAGGCCGACATATCTGAGACAGCCGCCTCGGATGTCAGAGGCACTGTGGCCATGGCCTCAAACGTGGACCCTGTTGAGTCCTCGGCTGAGGCCGTCGCGTCGGGGATCAGATGGGAAATGGGCGAAGTCAAGACCGAGGTACCGACGGTTTGCGCCGTCGAGTCCATGAAATCGAGGATGAATTTATCGTCACTGGTAATTGGCGTTGAGAGCGGGTCGCTTTGAATGCGCCCGACCCCAAGAACCTTCTCAGATGAGCCATTCATCCCGCCGAATGCATATGAGGCTGTCGCGATCAGAGCCGAAGATACCAAAACTGACATAAAAGTAGCCAGCAGCAGTTTCTTCTTGAAACCGAACGAATTCAAACCTCTACCCCACAACCGTGTTACCGACAAGGCACTAACGTTGGAGACAAGACAGCAGCTGCGTTTGAACTATGTTTAACCGTCGCGCACTCTGCTTGTCAGAACAAGACCCTCACGCACTTTTGATACATCTAATTGACAATTTGTTCGCAAAAACAAGCTTAACATAAACCGCAATCATTTTAGCGGTTAAATGCAGAACTAGCAAGTATTTGCAAAACCAGTAAGCGGGCATCCAAGACCGCCTTGACCATCTCGTCATAGCTGGCCCCAAGCGCCCTTAGCAGGATGTGTGCGGACTTGTGGCCCTGATTGCCGCCGGCGCCTTGGCCGACGTTGCGATAGCTGGTATTGCCCGCTATCTGGCAGGCGCAGCGTTCGACCAAAAGGTCGATGCTCAGGTGCTCTAAGAGGTGAGGAAGCCGACAGCCGGTGATCTTTTGGCCAAACCGGCCAACACCGTTTTGGCGGCAGGCATGCTCGGCCAATGTTGGCCTCTGGATAAGGAATTGACTGGCCTCGGCCGGGCTGATCTGACGCTTGATATCGCCTGAGACTATGATCTCTAGCGTTATCTTTGGCAATCTGCTGCCCGGTGGCTGAGCTGGGCTGTGAGCGGTCAACCGAGCGCCCGTCTGCCCCATCTGACGTATGCTCAGAATATCAAGGCAAGTGAGGTTGCCCGGGCTTTGAGGCAGTGGCTCAGTCAATGATGCGGTATTGGACAGTCCTGACGCCCCAAGCGTCTTCGCTCGAGAACCCAAAGTACTTCCAGACCCCCGGTTGCAGGTCGAGCGCGCGGCCCAACGATTCAAACCCGCCGGTGTCGTTGACCACGGTCGTGATGGTCATACCGCCATACTTGACCTCGATCGTCTTGCCCACCAGGTAACGCTGCGACACGGGCACCGCAACACCCGTCGAGTTATCGGTTACTGCCGCACCGGTCGCAGTATTCCGGCCGGCACTGCGCCCATAGGCCGAGGCGAGGCCGGTCAGCCACTCGCCCGATGACGAGTCGTCGGCAACAAGCGTTGGCGTTGCCGCAGCCGGTTTGGATGACTCGGCTTTAGCGGCTGGGGCGGCGGCGGAGGACGTTGAAGAGGCGGTCGGGGCCGACGTTGCCGACGTAGCCGATGTTGCCGTCGACGTTGAGGCCACAGCTGCTGTTGTGGTTGCGTCTTCGGTTGCTGATGTGGTATCGGACATTCCGATGGCCGCTTCTTCGGCCTTTACATCATCGGGGTTTGAGCGGGTGATCGGAACGGCTAGATCTGAAGACCCGACGATCTGGGTCGAATAGCCTTCTGTGTTGAGGGCGAGTTTTTCGTTTGAGTCAATCGGCTCGGTGATCGGATCGCTCTGGATCCGCCCGACCCCGAGGACCTTCATCGAAGAGTCATTGAAATCTGCGAAAGCCCGTGACGCTGTTGCCACAAGAAGCACAGCTACGATGATCACAAGCGAAGCTATCAGAACAAGCCTTCGCTTGAAAGCTATCGAATCCAATAGATCACTCCATAACGTATCGACAACAATTCATCACCCCTGGAGCCAGGGCAGCGGTTGGATTTAATCTGCATAAATACTGCCACGGGCGTCTTGTCTGGATACCCACCATGAGACAAGACCCTGTAATATTCCTTAGAGAAGGCCACTTCGGTGGCCTGGTCTTATTTTAGCCCCTAGAGCCCAAACTGACAAGTCACTCTGTCGGTCCGAACCACTTTGAAGATGTTCAAAATCTTTGAGTTGCTGAGATTTCAATCAATCTACGTGCGCAAACGCAAAAGCCGACGCTAAGTTTACAAATTATCGGGCGGTCAATCTGTTACCTAACCAGCACAGCCTTGAGGCCGCAAACCAGGTGTCTTTATGACAAACCGGCGACCGCCGCACCGCCCTCATAGCCGCTTTGCGGGCCGCCTTGACAGCTTTATGGCCACGGGATCGGCGACGGCGGCACGCTGATATTGTAATCTGGCAAAAACGGCAGCTGGACCAGGTAATCGCCCCCGACATGCCCGACGGTCCATGCCCCGATGATCAGGCTGAGCGATAAGAAGAGGCAGGCGATCAGCTTGATCAGGTCTTTATGAAGAGCCCCACCGAGGATGATGAGGCCGGCGCTGACCAAGAAGAAAGGCCACATGACCAAGGCGATGACCACGATCGCGCTGGCCGGCATAAAGCTAAAACTCCAGAGCAAAAGCACCAGGCCGACGCTGACCAGCAGTACCCCATTGCCGGCACGTGAGACCTTCCAGCCCCGATAGCCGGGGGTAAAGACCGTGAGCGCACCAAAAACGATGACCACGAATGGCCAGAAGGCCCAGAACTGCGGATCGATAAATGTGCCCAAGAGGGCAAAGACGCCGATCCCGGCCAGCATGAAGCCCAACGTCAGGGCCGCCGACGGCCCACGGCGCTTCCAAAACGAGCGGCCGGCACGGCCTTCTTCCTCCAACGCCTCTTGCTCGACCGCATCAAAGCTCTGCGAGTCCGAGATCACCCAAGCCGCACCCGGGGCTGCCCGCCGCTCTTGCAGCTGCGCAAACTCGCCGCTCACGCCAGGCTTGACATCGATCAGCCGCAACGCCTCGGGCGGGCGGCGTGGGATGACGATCAGCGCCACTAAATAAAGTAGGATGGGCACCCCAAAAAGCAGGACCATGACCACGACGGCCAAGATCCGGATGATCGAGGTATCGATGCCAAAATGCTCGGCCAGGCCAGCACAGACACCGCCGACCATGGCATCATCAGAGCGATAAAGCTTTGTTTTTGGTTCCATCCAGTCCCTCGGAGTCGAGCTGCCAAACGAGCCGTCTGACAAGCTGCCAAGCCAGCTGTGGGCTGCCCGGTGCTGTCCCGTATTTACCCGCCCTCGCCCTCGGTCTCGGCCTCGCTGTAACCTGGGTCCCTTGTTACGCGAAGCATCGATATCCGATTCCTGCGCATCGACTGCACCTTAAAGGTGTATCCCCTCACCTCAAAGCTGTCCCCGACCTGCGGCACACTATCGATAGTGTCCAGCATCCACCCGGCGATGGTCTCGTAATTCTCGCCTTCTTCAACCGGAAACCCCAGGTCAACGGCATCGTCCGTCGGAAGCCGGCCATCGATCAGCCACTCATCCTCAGAAAGCCGGGTCTGGTACTTGTTGTCCGGGTCGTACTCGTCTGATATCTCTCCGACGATCTCTTCGACAATGTCCTCGATACTGATGATACCCGCTGTGCCGCCGTGCTCATCGACAACGATAGCAATCTGTTGATGTGAGGTTTGCATTTCGCCAAGAAGGGGGAGAATATCCTTGGTTTCGGGGATAAACATCGGCTCACGCATGTAGATCGAGGCCAGGTCGTCGCTGCCGTCGTCGGTCAACGGTGCCAGCAGGTCTTTGAGCATGACGATGCCGATGATGCGGTCGGGGCTCTCATGAAAGACCGGCACGCGCGAATAGCCGGTACCGCGCATGCGGCTCAAGGTCTGCCCGACCGTGGCATCGTCCTCTATCGAGATGATGTCGACCCGCGGGGTCATGATCTCACGCGCCACCGTGTCGCCCAGGTCGAAGATCTCGCGGATCATGCGTTTCTCCTCATCAAGCAAGCTGCTTTGCTCGGTAACGAGGTATTTGATCTCGTCTTCGCTGACGTTTTGGCGGTTGTCGGCGCTACGCACCCCAAGGACCTGGGCCACCAGGTTGGTGGACGACGAGAGCAGCGTGACCAGCGGCCTGGCGATGCGCCGGATCATCAAAATCGGCCCGGCCACGCTCATGGCGCGGTGCTCGGCGTTGGCCAGGGCCATGCGTTTGGGCACGAGCTCGCCAATGACCAGGCTGACATAGCTGACCAGCAAGGTGATGACGATGACCGAGAGCGGCGAGGCAATGGCCGCCAGCCAGCCGATGCCAAAGCCTTGCAGCCAGGTGGCGATGGGTGTGGCAAAGCCGATGGCGGCCACCGCCGAGGCACCGAACGAGAGCAGCGTGATAGCGACCTGCACGGTGGCCAGCAAACGGTCAGAGTCAGCGGTCAGGTCCAGCGCCCGGCGGGCGCGGCGGGCCTCTTCTGGCCGTTCGGCCTCGTCGGCCAGCTGTTGGAGGACCGAGCGCCGGGCGTTGACCAGCGCCATCTCGGCCATCGCAAAATAGCCGTTGATGACGATCAGCACAACTGTTATAAGCAGGCTCAGCAAGAATTCCATGGTCGGGGCTGCCCCTCTGCTCAGCCCTTCTCGTTCTTGGACTGGATTTTAGACTTTAGCTCGTCTTTTTCGAGCCGCCCGGCCTGGTCGCTGCGCAGCTTCAACCGGCTGCCCTGGCGCAACGCCGGGCTGTAGTCGTCATCGTTAAAGTCCTCGTCCGAGGGTTCGAGCGCGGCCAGTCTTGAGGCCTTGTCGTTTCGCAGGGCAAGGATCATCGCCAGCGCCTGGATGAGCAGCAAGAGAAAGACGGTTGACGTCCAATTGTCAAAGGCCTGCACTTCTCCACTAAAATTCTGGGAGGCGGCATAGACGAAGACGATCAGCACGGCGGCCACCGTTGATATAACGAGCCAGAAGCGGCAGCTGTCGAGCGGGCTCTTGGGCTTTTTGGGCTTTTTGGCTTGGCCTTGGTCGCCCGCAGCTGCTGCGGGTTGGCGCACATTGCGCGCCAAGAGGATCGAGAAAAAGACGACCAGGGCGCAGAAGGCCAGCCCCAGGATAACCAGGTCGGCCACCGCCCAGCCGCTGGAGGCCGGCGTTGCGGGCATCTGCTGGTCGGCCAGGCTGGCCAGGGTGACGGGGATGGTGTGGGCGCCGGGGGCGGCGGCCAGGGCGCC
>Ga0123354_10010310_pt1 | contig 14385 bp, 12 predicted proteins | sample TergutLab28metaG_2_FD_97872 | JGI IMG/M metagenome (GOLD analysis project Ga0123354, IMG submission 97872) | Labiotermes labralis P4 segment gut microbial communities from Petit-Saut dam, French Guiana - Lab288 P4 | ecosystem: Host-associated > Arthropoda: Insects > Digestive system > Gut ... | reverse complement strand
TTTATTTAGTTTAAAATAGACCAACAAGATAAAATAAAATCCAAAGAAATAAAATGATAATAGGTTTAATGTGTACTAATTAATTTTTAAGTTTGGATTTTTTTAATGTTCCGATTCTTTTTCAAATCCAAATATTTGGATTTGTTAAAGAGAATCAGTGATGATCCGGAATTGCAGCATTTGATTAAGAGTCAATAAATAGCCAATCCTTATCAGTGATTAAATATTTATAAATAATTGTTACAACAAAAATACTATTTTTGGGCGATTTTTTTATCGCCCTTTTTTAATGTCACAGATTTTTATTATTTTTGTCGGTCAGTAGCGATCCCATATATAATTATCATAAAATAGAATAACTATGTTTTTAGCTTATATTACTTGGAATGCTGATCCTACGGCATTTACAATACCATTTGTGGATAGAGAAATTCGTTGGTACGCTTTTGCTTTTGTCATTGGTTTTGCCTTGGGTTTGTGGATTATTAAAAAAATCTGGAATAATGAAAAGCTGAATCCGGATTGGTACGATAAACTTTTTTTTTATGTTTTCATAGCAACGGTTGTCGGAGCCCGCCTCGGACACGTTTTATTCTACAATCCGAGTTATTATTTTTCACATCCTATTGAGATTTTCAAAACTTGGGAAGGTGGACTCGCCAGTCATGGCGGAACAATAGGAATTATTATTGCTGTGTGGATTTATTCAAAAAAGGTAACACACAAAAGTATGTTGTGGACTTTCGACCGGTTGGTAGTGCCTGTTGGTTTTGTGGGTGCGCTAATCCGTATCGGGAATCTTATGAACCATGAAATTTATGGTCATGAAACTACTGTTCCGTGGGCTTTCCGTTTTATTGAAAATCTACCTGCATGGTCGCGTGGATATGCTGCCGTATTTTCTCCTCCTTCACATCCAACACAAATTTACGAAGCCATTCTTTATATGCTTACTGGTTTTATTTGCTTGTGGATGTATTGGAAAAGGAAAGATTATAAATATGAAGGATTGATATTCGGCATGTTTTTGATTGGTATTTTTCTTTCCCGTTTTATGGTGGAATATTTCAAAAATATTCAGGAAGATTTTGAGGAAAAAATGATACATTTCATTGGAATTAATATGGGACAGATATTAAGCATTCCGTTTATCATTGCCGGAGTTTGGTTTGTTTACAGAGGATTGCTGGAAAAGAATAAGGATATTTCAAAAGAATAACTAATGAAAGTATGCAAAAGAAACAAATTCTTCGGTAAGTTCTTCAAAAAAAAGAAAAATACAAAAGAAAATAAATAATTGCAGTAAAAATGATTACTGTATTTATTCTATTTTTTCATCATAATTTTGTCATTCTCGTTTAATCCACTAATTACTTCTACGTTAATGTTATCGGAAATTCCTGTTATAATTTGCTTAGTTTCTGTTTTTCCATGTTTAATTACATCGACAAAAACTGAATCATTACGAAATGTAAGACACGCTTCGGGAATAAGTATAATATCTTTTTTTTCAGTTAAAACAAGCTCGGCTGAGGCATTGAATCCGGAATAGATTTGTATACTATCTGGAAGGGTGAAAACGGCTTCAACATCATATTTCATAATACCTTGTTCAAGATGACCTTTCGGTGAAATTTTTCTGACGACAGCTTCCGCCGAAAAACCTTCCATCGACGTAGGTATTATTTTCAGTTTCATTCCTTTTTTTAGTGCTAAAACATCGTTTTCAACAATTCGACCCTTGAAAAGGAAAGAATCCAGTTGCGCAATAATAGCAACTGTTGTCCCATCGCTGAATGTATTTCTTTCCATTATCATCGACCCTACTTCGGGTGGTAAATCTGTAACACTGCCATTAGCCGTTGCTGTTACAACATTTGAAACATTACTGGAAGGGATATTCCCTTCAACAAGTAAATAAAGTTGGTTCTTCATATATTCGTACTGTTCTCGACTTATATTAAAAGTCTTGTTAACTTCCTCAAATTCATCTGCAGAAATAACTCCTTTCATAAAAAGTTTTTTCTCGCGTTCATAATTAAGGCTGTCTCGTGTAAAATTAATTCCAGAGGTTTTCATATTCATCTTAGCACTCTCTATTTGAGAAGGCTCTGAAAGTATTTTTATTTTTGCAATTTTTTCTCCTTTTTTTACTTCATCCCCTATGTTTACATAATACGTTTCCAACGTGCCAGGAATTGCAGATTTTACTTCTATTTCTCTGATTGGATATAGGTTTCCCGAAATTACTTTCTTCACTGTGATTGTTCCTTTTTGAGGCAAAATTGTCTGCGATAATAATGTTTGTTTATCTGACTGCTTTTCGGAAATAAGTACTGCACCTACAATTATAGATATTAGTACGATTGCTAATATTATGTATTTTAATCCTTTCATACAATTTTACTTAATGTTTCTATTGGCATTATTTTCGATGCTTTGCGAGCTGGTAAAATCCCGGCTAATAATCCTGATATAACTAATAATACGAATGCTACAATAACGATTGAAAGATTAATTGTTGCTTTTGAAAAAATTTGTTCGTCTCCCGTCTGCAAACTTGATACAATCCAATTATATATTTGCATAGCAATAAATCCGAAAAGAGAGCCAGCTAAGCCAAAAAATACCGTTATTACCAAAGCTTCCATGATTATTAATTGCAGTATTGAGACAGGCGTAGCACCAATCGCTTTTCTTATGCCAATTTCTTCGGCTCTCTCATTTACGACAACAAACATAATATTCATTATTCCAAGCGCACCTGTCAGAAAAAAACATAAACCCAAAATCCAAAGGAAAGTATCCATTCCATTGAATAACATGCCAAATGCTTTTACTTGGAGTTGTATGTTATTTATATATAAAGCGCTACGGTCATTTTTATCAATTCCGATTGATTCTGACAAAAAATTTCTCAATCTGTTTTCAAACGTTTTAAAATCCGTATTTTCACTCAATAAAGCACCAAATGTACTGTATTCCGAATCAAGATTATAAGTGTTGCGCAAAGTTATATCTGGACTGTAAATACTATTCTGTTCCATCATGCTGAATATTGTTCCTCCTTTCAACGTACCAATTACTGTAAATAAAACTCCTTCTACATTAATATATTTCCCTATCGGATCTTCTTTTTCAAACAAAATATCTTTTACTTTTTCTCCTATAATGACAACTGTGCGTTTGTTTTCGTAATCCCAAAGGTTAAAAACTCTACCTTTATCTACTTCAAGTGATTTAATTTTTAAATAGTTTTCGCTGATTCCTTTTATATCAAACCAACCGGTTTTATCTTTATATATTATTGGATTGTTAATCGTTAATCCTGATTCGGACGCAATGTATTCTATTTCTTGAAAATGTTTTTTAAGTTTTTTGAGTATATCGTCATCGAATAAAATTTGGGAACCGGTTTGCATAGAACCTTTTCCTGATCTTGTAATACGAGTGCCCGTTACCCAAATGCTGTTTGAAGCATATCCGCTGAACACATTCAACATTCCTTCGCGAAAACCATTGCCTGCTCCCAACAACAAAATCAATATAAATATTCCCCACGAAACGCTGAATCCTGTAAGAAACGAACGGACTTTGTGTTGTTTAATTGAAGAATAAACTTCATTTAACAACTCTGACAAATTAGATATAATTTTCACAGTCCAATTACATTAACCCTTTTTGTGCCATTACTACCTGTGAAAAATAAGTTGTAATCACGGGAAAAAGGGTAACTATCAACCAAAAGATAGCACAAATTGCAAATGATTTACCCCAACCTGAGTCTGTAAATATTTTAATTCCAATTGTTAAAAGCAAGACAAACCATAACTGAAAAGGATTAATATAAGAAAGAAATGTGTATGATGCGACTCCGACTTTTTCAACCGATGTTAGTAAATTTGCACCTGTTAGCATAACACTATACATATTTTCTATTGTGTCAATACCTTTGAAATATATAAGTGCCGTATTTACTAAATCACCAATTACTAACACAATAAAACAATAAAATATCAAGCGTAGAGCTTTGGCATAATTTAACTGTGTTTTGAATATAAACGCTATAACAAACAAAACCAAAGCTTGCAGAAATAAGATGATAGCATACATTATAAATTCGCCCATCATTGATAGATATCTTAATTTATGAGTCATTTCAATAGCCATATCTTTTTGCTTTTCAGGCATTGACATGCCAGATAAAACTGTTTCGCTTAGTTTTGCCGTTACCGGAGACATTAAAATCAAATTGATTAAAGCAAGTGTTAATAAGATAACAAGAGCTATTACAGGAAACTTTTCCTCCGTTTTCAATTGGTTGAATGCCTTAAAGGGATTCATAATAATGTTCAATAGAGTATCCATAACTGTGTTTATTTAGAAATTCATATTTTTAACCACTTTATCAAATCACTGAAACCAATCTTTTTTCCTGTATATAAAATAGCAGATTTGTAGATTTTCCCAGATAACCATATAATACCAACAGTTGTAACTATCAATAAAAATGCCGATAATAATATTTCGTGAATAGGGACTCCATACATCATACGCCCGGACATTATTACAGGAGATGTAAAAGGTATTATTGAAAACCAGAACGAGAGCGTACTATCGGGATTAGTAGTCGTATTAGCTAAGACTATAATTGCCAATATCAATGGAGCAGTGACTAATAAAGTTATTTGTTGAAGTTCATCACTATTGCTAACAGAAGCAGAAATAGCCGCAAATATTGAAGAATAGAGCAAATACCCAAAAATAAAAAAGAATATAAACGTAGGTATTATCAAATTAAAATCAATACTGTTAAAATTTACAAGAATGGTATTAATGTTTTCAAGATTAAATTTTTGAGAAAAAAAACTACTTTGAAGATTTGAAGATGAAATATCTGTAAAGCCCGATAGTGCAATTGATATTGTATATATCATCACAATCCATACGATAATCTGAGTCAAACCTAAAAGAGCTATCCCAATTATTTTACCTGCCATAAACTTAACAGGAGATATAGAGGTTATTATCAATTCGACAATCTTGTTAGCTTTTTCTTCTGTTACTCCTCGCATGACCTGCGAAGCGAAAAGAAAAATAAACATATAAATGGTAGTTCCCATTGCAAGGCACAAGGCTCTTTTGAAACTATTATCTATGCTATTGCTGGTAGCTGAGCCTACTCTAACATTTTCAATCAAAATGGATTTGTTTGATGAATTAATTATAGAATCAATGTTTTGAATTCCATAAGCCAATAACCGCCTATTTAGGTTGGCTCTTTGTAAAGTTGATTTTATTTTGTTAACTAAAAATATACTTGGCTGTTTTGCACTGTAATATTTGATGGCTGTTGTAATAGAATCTGATTTCTCAACATAAACAATTCCTTCATAACCATCTCTTATTATCAAATTGTTTATGTTATCCATTCGTTCATTATCAAAAACTTTAGCGTTGAGTCCCGATTCGTTAAATGCTGCTTTATAATTATTAGAGTAATCAATGAGTCCTATTCTAATATTTTCATAATTTTCATGCTTTGTTGCAAGATAAGTAGGTAACAAGAATATTGTTAATAGCAGAATCGGAGTAAGCAAAGTGATAATTATAAAAAACTTTGTTCTTACTCTAGTTAAGTATTCTCTTTGTATTACATGAAATAGTTCATTCATATTGATTCAGTTTTTATTGATTCAACAAATACCTCATTCATCGACGGGAGTATCTCCCTAAAAGATACTAAACCTATCTGTTGCAAAACAACGGATAATATAGTTTCCGACTCTTGCTCATTCTGCAGTTGAACTCGAATGCAATAACCGATTGGCATCTTTTCCTCGGAAATTAGTTCTGCATTGAGTTTTCTACACTGTTCAAGCAGTATTTCTTTGTTTTGCTTAAAACAAAACTCGTAGAGGTAAGATTTTTTTGCTTGTTTAATATCATCAACATTACCGGATAGTATGATTCTCCCTTTATTCATAAGAATGACTTCATTGCAAAATTGTTCAACCGAATTCATATCATGAGTAGAAAGCACAATAGTCATACCTTTTTTATTTAATTTAATAATTTCATTTCCAATAATTTCTCTATTAATTGGGTCAAGTCCGGATAATGGTTCGTCAAGAATCAATACATCAGGTTGATGGATAGCTGAAATGATGAATTGGATTTTTTGCTGCATCCCCTTGGAAAGCGTATCGGTTGTTTTATTCCACCATTTTGAAATTTCTAATTCTTCAAACCACTGTTTGAGTCTTTTCTCGGCTTCTTGTCTAGTAAGTCCTTTCATAACAGCTAGATAAATTGCCTGTTCACCTACTTTCATTTTTTTATACAATCCTCGTTCTTCAGGAAGATAACCAATTCGTTTCACATTGAATCGGTTTATCAGTTCTCCATTTATTTTTACGGTGCCGGAATCAGGGATTATCAGTCCTGTCAATGCTCTTATGAGCGTAGTCTTACCAGCTCCATTAGGACCAAGAAAACCAAAGACGGAACCAGTCGAAATATCAAAAGTGATACAATCTAGTGCTGTAATATCGTTGAATTTCTTTATTAATCTATCTATTTCTACCATTTATTATTTTATAAAAGAAGTTAAAATTGTTATGCTAATTCTCTTTGTTTATTTTATTTCTAAGTGTTTTATATTTTATATAAATGATAACGTTATTAATTATGTGGGATACAATTACAGGTAGTAAATTATTTGTCAATAGTGTGATAATGGTAAATAATATCCCCATCAAGGTTAATTGTATAAATTTAAATTTCGAAAAGTGAAACATTGAAAATAATATAGCGCAGGCAATAACTGACATATATACATTAAGATAAAGTAAAGATAGTTTTAGTAAATAAGACCTGAATATAAATTCTTCAATTGTTGCCATCAATATGAGAATAATAATAACATATACGTTTCTAAAATATTTATTTAGTATTAATGAAGCTATGGGATTACTTGCTCTTCTCAATTGTCTGCTTCTCCGTAACAGTTTGGAAATATAATAATTAATAAAATAAATCATTGAAGAGCCGATACCAATAATGAAATCTTTCAAGTTAAGAATTATTTTTATTGGGGAATAGTATAATAAAAATACTGTGATTATCAATAAAATAACCAAAATTGATATAGAAACAGAGTTTTTAAATTTGCAGTTGTTCATATAAACCATCTTTTAAAAACAATATAATAATTGTTTTCCAAAAACAAATAAAAATCAATAATTTCCGACATTGAAATTAAATCTTTATTTCTATTAACTAATGCAAAGATTTCATTCAAGGAATAGTTTCCAAGTGCTAAATTCCACAATTGGACTTTTACGCCTGAAATGGTTATTTTGTTGTCCCCTTTAAATGTTGTTAAATCATATCCGTTTGTTTCTTTATTAAAAGACAAATCCCACATTTTAAGTGGATATATATTATTAGTATTTTTTAAATTATTGCATAAATCCACAGTAGTTTCAGACTTTTTAAGTTTTATCACGATATCAAAAGATCTCAATTTTTCATAGCTAATTCTCCATGACGCATTGTCTATTAGAATATTATATTTTGTTTCATAAATATTAATTCTTCTATCAATCTCTTGTTTATCTAAATTAAACATATATGTTTTATATGTTTTATTTATTTCATATTCAAAAAGTTGTCGTTGTCTGTAGATTTCACTGATATCGCAACCTTCCGGTTTGCAGATGACTGATGGCATAGAATATTCACTTGATAAATCAAGATTCTCATCATAAGAATCAAAACCAAACTTTTCGGGATGCATCCTTATAGGAGTACCTTTATATGGAGTTAAAAATGATGTTGATATGTCTAATTTACATTTGGATAATATTATCAATTCTTTCACAAATTCAACAGTTTCTTTAAATTCTTCCTGTGTTTCAAAGGGATTGCCAATAATGATATTTCCATGCATTATCAAGTCTTCAAATTTAGTACAATAATCAACAACTTTTCGAATTTGCTCTAATGTAATTTTTTTGTTATAAACATCTAAAACCCTTTGAACACCTGATTCAATACCAATTTGTAATTTTCTCAATCCGGCATTGTACATTATGTCAATTAATTCAGGATATTTGGCAAGAACATTTACTCTTCCTTCACAATACCAAACAAAATCAAAGTCTTTTCTTACATCAACAAAAATATTGCAAACATCAGCAACTCTTTTATGTGTTGTTGTAAATGTGTCATCAACTATATAAATCTCATTTCTTTTTGTTATTGTTAAATAATCAATCAAATCTGTTTTTATATTCTCTAAACTCACATAGTTGATTTTTCGTTTCATATTACCTTCTACACAAAATGAACATTTGTACGGACAGCCTCTCCCTGTTAAAAAAAATGAGCCATAACTTCTTACTATCTTCAAAAATTGTTCAAACTTTTCATTTGAAACCGAATGAGGAATTAGCCAATATTTTTTATTCATGAAAATACTATAATTATTTTTTGGAATTTCTATAAGGTTACTATCTCCTATATTTCTTACAATTTCATTCACTTTGTTTCTATATGTGATGTTATGAATATGTGCAAAATCATGATTTTTCGCTTTTATAGCACTCATTATTTCAATCAATGGCTTCTCTCCTTCTCCTCTTACAACAAAATCACATTTTGAGTTATTTACAATAGTAATATCATCAAAAGAGGCTTCTGGACCTCCAAGTATTATTTTAATGTTGGAATTTCTTTTTTTTATAAAATTAGATATTCTTATTACATATTTTATGCTATTAGCATTTGTTGACATTCCTATAGTATTGATTTGAGCAGATAATATAATATTATAAATTTCCTGTAAAGTATAATCTTCCAATAGTGCCAAATTTAATATTTTAAAAGAGAAACCGTTATTTTCCAAAACTGTTGCCAATGGCAACAAATAACCTAGCATGGAATTATTTTCATGCCTGGGCAACAAGCCATCAATAAACAATATATCTGTTTTCATATTTACATTAAATATTTTACAAAATACAAACAATTATTGTATTCAAGTTCTTTTATCAAGTTTGTGAATATCTCTTCTTCATTTTTATCTAACTGTTTTATTGCTTCTTTTATAGGTAACATATTTTGTAGCAATAGAAAAAACTTGTAAAACTTCTCATTATAGACCAATTCGTTCCTATCTATATAAAAACCAGTATCAGAAATAATATGTGTATTTTTTAAATTATCAAAATATATTTTTGCAAAGACAATAGGAGTATAATCAAATAGGCTTTCATTTATTTGGTATGAAAAATAGATAAATCTATTATTTAAAAATTTAACGGAGTGGGACTTATGTACTGTTGATATATACAATTGGCTTATAATTCCATATTTAGATAATAATACAATTTGATGCCTATGTTTTAGTGATATTTTACAATATAATTTTTTTTGTTCCGATTGTATTTTCTTAGCCATATTAATTGTCCAATTATCATATTCAATTGTACTGCAAAAATCATTGAAATTCAGTAAAGATTCAATATTTGTGCTTATTTCATCCTTTTTAAATGTAAAATCTATTAATCCATTTGAACAATTAATCAAATCCATGATAAAATTCTGATAAATATCTATTTGATTGATTAAATCAGGCTTTTGGGTGATTTCAAATTTAATATTCACTATATCATTTATAATTAACTCTTTAACTTTTTCTATTATTGTATCTTTTTCATTATTGTCAATATCAATAATCGAAATAACAATTCTCTGTAAACCTGAATCATACAATGATTTAATAAGTAAAATATCTATCTTATTTTTTATAGGAAAATTAATTTCACTTGAGTAAAAAAAATCGTATTTTTCTCTTAATCTATTAACAGAAAGACAAAAATCAATGATATAGTAATAATCAAAATCTATAAACAGGTCATTAATATGAAAACTTTTTACTCCCATTTTCAAAATATCTTCAATTTCTAAAGAAATGAACAATATATCCTTTTTATGTTTTATCCCATTATGGTTGAAAACGGAGTGAACGTTCAAAGAAACATTTTTGTCAGATAAATCAGAAACTAAAGAAAAATCAATGCGTTCGTTATTTGTATGATAGTTGGATATATTCAATATTGAAAAAAGTTTATCTAATCCAATTTTTTTATAGTCCCCAAAGTAAATGTAAAAAAATTGGCTGTGATTTTGAAAAATAGATGAAAAATCCATATCAAAACTTACAAAAATTATCTTTTCAATATTAAATCTTTTGGCAAAATTCTTAACAATGTGAAAATTATTTTTATTTGTATTAAAAATAATAAAATCATATTTTTTACTTTTTAAAATATGCCAACTTTTAAAAGCATCATTCGTCAAATCCATAAAATCAACTGTCAATTGATTATATTTTAATATGCTTGCTAATAACAAAAAAGATTCATCTAAATTATATTTTTTATTAAAAGTCGTAAGTACCGAAATATTATTTATACCGTCAAGTAAAAGTAGTTTCATAAATATAAATTAACTTTTTTAAAAATCAAAACTATTTATTGTATATAAAAAATAAACCTATTAAAATAAAACGTGATACTTAATTAAAATATCACCCTATTATAAAAGTGCATTTTCTTAAAGTTCAAAAAACGATCAAAAATATTAATTAATATAGGTCAAATTGACGGATAATTGATACCATTAATATATAAAATCAGCAATCCATCAGTTCGACCTATCACCATGGGATAATTACCCTGTTCAACTTCTCTACGGCAATTAATTTCAAGAATCTCCTGGCACACACAATATTACAATAACACCAACAACACAAATAGCCGCAAAAAGAAATCCTTCCGCTTCAAAATCCATTTCATTCTCAAGCAGATCTGCTTTTTCTTCAAATAAATTAATCATATTGCTAAAAGTTTATAAATTTGTAATACAAGCACTTACCCTCGCTTGCTAAGGTATTTTCTTCCGCATAAATATGTAATCCCTTTCAAAGTCATAAAAAACATTGTAACGTTAATATTTGAAAAAATACAACACAAAGGTAGAAATAAATTTTACACAATGGCATATATGAGGTGGTAATTTAACGTTAATTGATTATAATTAACCATATAAAATTATTATTAACTTTTATATTTTATCTGTACTATTAAAAAATTAATAAATTAGTTAATATACAGTATTATATAAATATCTATAAATTCACATAAAAAAATATTTTAAGGTACATTAACTAAAATACTACTATTCATATGTAATCTGTTTATTTCCGTGTCAATATCCTTCCAGCGCAATATGGCGACACTACCGGCGCAACATGAGGACACCTCTTTAAAAATCCTTTCCATTCAAAACTCCTGCATATAATTTTGTATTTGCATTACTATTGATGCAATTAAAAATAAATACAAAATTATGGAACAGAATGTCAAAGACACGGATGTCTTGTTAGTTAAAGACAAAAGCAACAGCGAACTGTATGCAGCAACGTTGAAAAAAGGCGAAAAGATTGCAGGAATAAAGCCTGACAATGTCGAAAATCCCGATTTAATCAGGTTTGACAGAACAGGAAATGCACTCGAAAATTTCTTTCAAAACTTTAAGCAGCAAATTAAAAACCCAATGCAATTTGAATTTTTCAAAGTGCCGGCTGAAAAGTTTATGGAGGCGTTTAATACTTTGCAAAAAGCGTTTCAAAATCCGGACACGCCTGAAAATAAGAAGACTATCGACAGGCACAGGGTTAATCCGGACGAACCAAAACAATCACAGGCACAATCAACTGAAAAAAATTATGCCATAAACCCTCTAAAGGTGTTCTGGGATAAATTTAAAAATTACGGTGTTACTCGCGAAACGATTGAGAAAACAGATAATCTCGACAAATTGCTGAATTATGAAAAAACAGGTCTTCTTACTTTAACCATCAAAATAGAAGGTGCGCCTGCCATTTATACCGACGGACGATTTTCACTCCGCAAGCAGGATGACGGCAATTTTACGCCGGCAGCTCATCTTATCCGGCACAAACCCGAACTGGAACGTCCTTATTTTGGAGTAAGATTTACTGAAGAAGACAAACAGAAACTTCTAAAAACCGGCAATCTTGGATGTGTAGTAGAAGCAGAATTTCAGAAAGGAATTAAAACGCCGGTGGTTTTGTCGATTGACAGACTGACCAATGAAATTGTTCCTTTCCGTGCCGACCAGATCAGAGTCAATGATACTATCAAAGGTGTTCAGTTGAATGAACAGCAAAAAGTGGATTTATCTGTCGGCAAAGCCGTTTTCTTGGAAAACATGACGAGCAAACAGGGTAAACCTTTTAGCGCAAACGTTCAATTCAATGCAGACAAACGCGGTTTTGAATTTCTGTTTGATAACGAGAAAAAACAGAGCCAACAGCAGAATAACTCTCAAAAAGATGTTCAAAAAACATTCAGAGGTAGAGAATTAACTAATGACCAAAGAGACAGCTTACGCGAAGGCGCTTCGGTTTATGTGGATGGATTAAAAGATAAACAGGGAAAGCCGTACATTGGATACATAAATATAGACAAAGAAACCGGTAAAACCAATTTCATGTTTCCGTACGAATATAAGAAAGCGCTTGCAGAAGGCAAAGTTATCCCCGACAGCAGGCATCAAACGCAGGTAGAAGTCAACAGTAACGGCAAAACTAACGAGGCTACCAAAAACATGAAAGAACCGATGAAGCAAGGGCAAACACAACCTACGGAAAAGCAGGCGGAAAAACAGGAAGTGAAGAAAGCTAAAGTAATGAAAATGTCATAATAACCAATAAATTAAAAAGATATGAAAATTTGCATACTTAGCGAAAAGCCATCTGTAGCTCGAAGCCTTGCAGCCATAGTTGGGGCAACAAAAAAGGAAGACGGTTATTTTACCGGTAATGATTATACGGTTACTTATGCTTTCGGGCATCTTGTACAGCTTGCCATGCCCGAAGATTACGGAATAAAAAGTTTTGTCCGTGAAAATCTTCCAATAATTCCCGAAACGTTCAAACTTATTCCTCGACAGGTAAAAGACGGAAAAGAATACAAACCGGACGCAGGAGCATTAAAACAGTTGAAGATTATTAAGGAAGTCTTTGAAAAATCAGACCGTATCATAAATAGCTGTGATTCAGCAAGAGAGGGTCAATTAATTTTTAAATACATCTATTTGTATCTTCATTGCACAAAGCCGGTTGACAGGTTATGGATAAGCAGCTTGACGGATAAAGCGATTAAAGAAGGACTTCAGAATCTGAAGCCTGATAATGAGTATGAAAATTTGTATCAGGCGGCTAAGGCTAGATCAGAATCAGATTTCTTAGTCGGCGTGAATAGCACGCAGTCGTTAAGTGTTGCCGCCGGAAGCGGAGTCTATTCTTTGGGACGAGTTCAAACGCCCACATTAGCAATGATTTGTAAACGTTATCTGGAAAATAAAAATTTTGTTTCAACGCCCTTTTGGCAAATCAAGGTTCAGACGGAAAAATCAAATGTATCGTTTTCGGCAATAAGCCGTGAAAAATACGAAAACAAAGACACTGCAAAAGAAATTTTCCAAAAATTAAAGGGAAGCAATTTAAGGGTTGAATCCGTTGAAAAGAAAGAAGTTAATCAAGAGCCGCCCTTGTTACATGACTTGACCTCTTTACAGAAAGAAGCAAATGTCAAGTATGGATTTTCAGCAGATAAAACGCTATCTGTCGCACAAAAACTGTATGAATCGGCTCTTATCAGTTATCCAAGAACAGGCAGCCGTTATATTTCCAACGATGTTTTTGACGAGATACCGGAATTGATTGACAGCTTAAAATATCATCCTCGTTTTGGGACTTATGCTTTATCAATGGAAAATGCAGTATTAAATATCAGATGCGTAGATAGTTCAAAAATCCAAGACCATCATGGTTTGTTAATTACCGGAAATAATGCGAACGCAATAACAGGAGATGAACAAACAATTTACGAAATGATTGCCGGTCGAATGTTGGAAGCGTTTTCCAAAAAGTGTGTAAAGGATTCGACAACCGTTACGCTGTCAGCAGGCGAAACGATATTTGAAGCGAGAGGTTCTGTTATTAAACAGGCAGGTTGGAGGGCTGTTTTTGGAGAAATGGAGGAAACAGGCGACGAAGAAGGCGCATTACCCGCTATCGAGCAGGGCGAAACTTTACCAATAATCAATTCGGAAATATTGGAAAAACAGACTAAAGCAAAACCACTGCATACAGAGGCAACTCTTTTGAGTTCCTATGTTTGTACCGGCTTAGCAAGAAAAGAGCATAAGTCAAAAGTATTATTTAATTTTGAGTTTTCAAAGATTAAGTAAAAACTAAATAAAAACGAATAACTTATGCAAGTACAA
>Ga0123354_10010309_pt1 | contig 14385 bp, 7 predicted proteins | sample TergutLab28metaG_2_FD_97872 | JGI IMG/M metagenome (GOLD analysis project Ga0123354, IMG submission 97872) | Labiotermes labralis P4 segment gut microbial communities from Petit-Saut dam, French Guiana - Lab288 P4 | ecosystem: Host-associated > Arthropoda: Insects > Digestive system > Gut ... | reverse complement strand
TCCATTATTAAATCTTTTTTGGTTCCTGAAATAATAAAGTTTTTTGTAAACCATGTACAAAAATTTAAATGCCAAGCGAAAATAATGTCGTACGCGAAGGTTGACTGTAGCCAATTTAAATCCTGTCGCCTAAAGGTTAATACATGTAACAAGCAGTGTGATGTTCAAAATGCCAGACTTTATGTAATTATATCAACTCTTATGCAGCCGTCATTTAAATTCATGTTTTCTGCAGATCCAATGCCACTACCCAGTTACAGATTAATATAATTTGTTTTTTATTCCAAAATTCTTTGAACAATTGTGTGGCAGTGTTACGATTTGTGTCAGGTTTATGTTCGTGAAGGCTAACATTTTTTGTTGCAGTTTGTGCCAGTTCAGCGTAGTCCAAGTAACACCGGACTGTCTGGAGTGGATGCCTTGCGTAAGCGTCTGGAGGTCTTAAAAGGTTCAGCAAGATAAAGCCAGTAGGACATTCTTCTGTGACCTGAATCTGATATGGTAGCATATGCCAAAGTGTGTGCTGGTGTAAGAAAGGAAACTGGCTATCACTACAAGAGTAGTATCCATGCACCTGAATTACTGTACCATCTTAACTGCAGGTTGAATCCAAGTACCAAGCTTTTATCTCTGCAATATAATTTCCAAATACCTATTTGCTTTTGCATGTCTTTTTTAAGTAAAGGTGGTAAGTAATATTGAGAGTTTTACTGTTAAATTACGAGTATTTTGTTAAAAATGCTAAACATAGCACGGACATTCGTTTCTTTTGAGTGATTATATTGAAGTGTCCTTTTCTCCTCCTTATGCATGTCATTTGGTCGGATATCCAGCTGCTGGGTTTTTTTCGTGGCTCGTCTGAGAAAAATATGCAAAACCCATGAATACATCATTTTAACAATAAGTATACAACAATAGTTCTGTTGGAATTAATTTATTCTCTTATATAGTAACAGCACCAAGACTGATGAATAATAAACCATAAGCAAATCTCGAGTTTGACTTGTAACCACTGGACAAATTTTTTAAGTGTAAGTGCATTTTTTATTACAAGGATGGTATTGCTAGGTATTTATTATTTGAAGTAATTCTTGTGTAAGAAGAATTGGGTAAAACAAAACCAGTAAATTCTCTCCTCACTTGTGGTAATCAGCAGTATTGTGAGAGACAGTTGAAAGACAATTATGTGATTAAATTGGTTCAGGTAATCGACGTCCTGAACAAGGTGGAATACAGCACCAAACGCAAACATGAACAGTTGACTCTTTGTGTTTGGTACGGTATTCCATCGTTTTGCACGCAAGTTACATCACCCACAAAACTTCTATTGCAGTTATTGTGTTTTTAATAAATTATTTTGCCTCAGAAATTTACTTGTTTTAAGTGTAAGCAGGTACTGTATTCCATCGTTTTCCACGCAAGCTATGTCACTCACAAAACTTCTGTTGCAGTTATTGTGTTTTTAATAAATTATTTTGCTTCAGAATTTTACTTGTCTAAGTGTGAGTATGCAACCAGTGGTGACTGAATGCAAGGACTTGGTCATACTTCAGTAGATTGTTTAAAATAGAAAGTTAAATTTTTTGTGATTGGAAGCATTTAAATATTGCAGTTCTGTATGGGGTTAGAGGTTTTCATGGCAGTGACTATAAAGAATGCTGCCTTCTTGTACATGACACCGTGTAGTCTGCTAAAAATTTACCAGCATTTCAGATGAACCTGCTGCCTCAATATGCAGGGTAGAGGATTTCTTGAAGGTGAAAGGAGTAGTTTCCTCCAAACTGTTGGTAGGTTACACCCAGACTGTGTGATGACAGATCTCACAGGATAATATTCTTTGCAAGGAGTACTGTTTACAGACTGCAGGGTGAGAAGTGGTATTGAACAGTGACTTTCAGAAACAGCAGTAAGCATTTGGTTGACACATATTCAGAGATTGCTGTACAAAATATTGGTTCTTGGTTATGTTTTTGACATGATTTAACATTCCAGGAGACTCAAATTTCAATCTTCAACACTACTGTGAGACCCTCAACCTGGCATGATTGTGTTGTGTTTGCAATGTAAACTGGTCATCAAGTTTCACCTAGTCATTGTACGTGCTGATAATCCAGAGTCCAAGTAACCATAAGCAACTGGTATACAATTGAAAAGGCTTTTTAAAGACCGCTTTGTAAATGCATCATAAACAACCAATTTCCATGAATTTATAATTGCTACTTAAAAATTGCCATGGTGTTTTTGTACCCTAGGTCAGGGTTCACCAACCATTTGTCCACAACCCTGTTGTGTCCTTGGAAGGTCTTTTGGGTCCATACAGGATTTAAAAAAGTATTCAGAAATTCTTAATTCTTTGCTGGTGATCTCAAAGCATGTGGTTGTTTCTGCTGTGTTTTGAATCTCTTTCCAGTTCTGATGGAGCTCTTAAATGTGTAGACTTTGGTCATTGTCACATTGAGGGGGCATTGCCTACAAAAGTTACTGATTTCATTAAGTGTTTTTTGTGAGACACTGATCCAAAACAGTGTATTGAGAAGTGTCTCACGGCAAGAATACAAGATGTGAAGGTACTTATAATCTGTTTGTGAACCTAGGAAGGCTTCAGCAGAAAGCATGTGCCTAATGGGGAGCGTGATTGTGCAAGGTGGCAGAACTGCCAAGAGCAGGTGATCAATTATGCAGCTGCAGTAGATTCATTTTGCACCCACTACAAATTGTAACTTCTGGTTGCCCATCATCCCAAAATAGGTTGGCTATCTATGGCCTAGATATATGCATATGCATTTCAAACATACTAATGATACCTTGTTGAGTGGCCCAAACCGAAATTGCATTTTATATGCAGAGCAAGAAGTGTTGCGTTTGTAAGATAAATAAAAAGTTGCTTGAACTGTGCAATGCACTCAACTGTTATTACTGCTAGTAAACTGTGTTTATGAATCTTTGCAGAGTACTGGTTCAGAGAGAGACCTGACAGAGTACTGGTTCAAACAGAGACTTGACAGGAACGATAGACATTATGGTTTGTAAATCAAACAAGTCGCAGTAAGCTTCACTTCAAACCGACCAATTCAGTTTGAATACACTGTGCTGTAGTGTTTTCTGTCATACTGTCCTTTAATTTCATGTTCCACATTTGATTGGAGAGCTGTAATATTTTATCAAAACCTGAAGGGCTTAGCAGCTTAGTAAGTATGGCAGACTGTAGTGTAAACAAGGCATAATCTGTGGCTTATCATAAGAAATGTAGATCAAGTTATATTAACACAACTTACTGACCATGCATGATCTGTGTTATTGAGTATTGTCTCACAAGATCCATGCATAAAAAGAAACTGCAGTTTATGAGCCACAAGGCTGTAACATATGTGCCTGTTGACCTCATCCATTGCTTTATGGAGAGGGTAGATGTACACTGTGAAAAAATATCCTGTCTTGGGAAGACTGTATATTACTATATTTCTCCTTGTTCTGTCTTCATCACATCTTGGCTGAACAAACAGCTTAATCAAGTACAGGCAGGTACAGATGCTATTTAACATATTAATAGTATTATAATTCTGACCTGGTAATCAAGTTTATAGTGTATGAGGTTTGTGTGAGTGTATGATAAAATAAACATTAATAGAAATGTGCTGACATTTCTTAACCCATCTCTTAAAATGAATTTCACATTCCCTTCCCCAGTCCTCCATGTTTAATGTTGTAAATGTACACACTTTAAAGCCTCCATCAAAGTTTGGAGTGCATATTGCGCTTGTTATCTCTGTTGGCCATTTTGTTTCCCATTTTTAATTGGGAGCAATGGATCTTGACTATTGACAGCTTTCATCTCAGAAACGGGGCCCTCAGGCTTGTTGGGTTGGCAGAGGCCAGGAATATTAACAAGACCATTTAAGTGGATTGACTGTTGGATGGTGTAATTACAGGCCAATAAACGCTGCATAAGAATGGCCATTACTTGCCATCATCAATACCCAACCTTTGGCGCTTCAAAGCATCACTCTGAGTTTAAACAGTAGGTAACAACTGGCACCAAAGGGTTAATTCACTAAACACAATTTGGAGCTCCCAAGACAAGAGAGGAATAAAATTGTGATGACTTGGATTCTCTAATATTAGTAAGATGTCTCAATTGCAGACAAGACTTATATACAAACATGTGCTTATTTTCACGCTGAAATATTTCCTGTTATTGCACGAGTCCAGATAGTCTCAGGCGAATGATAATAGGTAATATGTGCATTTAGACACTTCTTACAAATGCTGACGATACATCACGGTGCTTGTCCTACACTGATGTAGAAGTCATATTCAGCATCCCTCTTCAGTGTACTTATATGCTCGTCCAGTAAAATTTATGTTTACTGGAATGCTGGTTGTGATAACCACATGATAAATTTTGCTAATGAGGACTTTGGGCTGCCTGACAGACTAGATGGGAATGTATTAATAAGCACATTTATGCACTGACATTCCTGGCATCCATGCAACTTCTTTTCTGGTCTTCAGTATACATTGTTGAGGTGGTCCAAAAATACAGTGTTATGACACAGAAAAATCCATTAATGGCATGTACATTATACTAGGTTACAGATGGACTGCAGGTTCTAAGAATGACTTCTCCACTGCTCTTTTTCAAATAGTGCCTAAAACAGTTCTGTGAAACATTAAAACCCAGTCTAAACTGCCTATAGATAGCCCCTGATTCTATCAAACTGATGAAAAGAGAGCATGTTTTACCTGTAATGATGCCATGGTAAGAATCTCATGGGTGCTGGAACACAATTTTGTATTGTTCATTCCATGTTTGGAGCTTTGCAGTTGCTGCCTAATGGTTAATCACCCTCCACCCCACTGTTATAACCTATGAAAAGTACCACATGAGAGTTATCACATGAATCGTATGGTTAAGATGACTGGAGGACAAAAACTAACACTTCAAGGGAGATGCAGAAGTCGTCACTGGGATTTCTTTCTGTGGCCTTGGTGTGGTGTTTTGAGTGTACAACATTGAATCTCCATCTGATGAACAGCCATTGAAGAAATCTGAAAAAAATGCTAAGGAGAATACTTTCTGGTATGTAAGAAACATGAGTTATTAGAGGACTGAAGGAAATATGTAACAGAACTTTTATAATTTGTAATAATATAGTAGTATGGGACTGTATTTTAAATAATTACGGGTGAAATGTAATTGACGGGCTCACTTGGGAACTTTTGTTGTTACAGTGATGAACATTTCAACTCCATCCCAACACTTAATTTATTGAAAATGCTGTGTAACTATTCATAGCTCAGGGGCAATTCTATGACAAGGACTTAAAGTAAATTGTTTTCAGTATCATCATATGTAGGTTCAACACAAATCATGTCTGAGAAGTACTGCAGGATTTGATAAAGGAAATTTAAATTGTCATATATAGCAACTGTGGTATGTACATATACTTCTATGTACAGATGTGTAACTACATTAATATTAACTATCCAATTTCTTCTTGTGCTTTTTCTTTTTCACAGGTTTCTCCAATAATTCTTCTCCCTCAGCTGGCCGCTTCTCACCACTACAAAATTAAAAGTGCCATTCTTAGATTTATTACATGCTAATATTGGTATACAGTTTGTCTTCATGTACACACATGTCTTACATATGTAACTAAAGGCAGTCGTTAACACTGTTTCATACTAACAATTACAAATGTCGCTGATATCTTTTATTGTGACACTACAAGGAATTGACCATGTTGGAAGAATTAACCTGGGCCAGATAACCCTTATAATTTTCAAGTGGGCAGGTAACAAGGCTGAAGTCAATAGACTTAATTCTGAAGAAAGCTGAATTTTATTTTTTCAAAACTGTCTGATCAGCACATAAGACAAATTAAAATAGTGTGTGTGTATGTGTAAAAGGTAAAGTGTTCCAGTTACAGGCCCGGTGTGGCCCAGAGGGTGGGTAGAGGTATAGCTCTACTCTTCCATGACCATGACACTAAGGGGGTGAGTGGTCAGCAGCATGCCCTGGCTGCACTTTACCCCCGGGAAAGACCCGGTACCCATTTTACAGGAGGCTGGGTGGGCCCCAGGGCCGGTCTGGATGAGCGGAAAATCTCGTCCACACCGGGATCTGATCCCGGACTGTCCAGACCGTAGTCAGTTGCATGCGTATGTATGTATGTGTGTGTGTGTGTGTGTATATATATAGGTATAATAATATATCACATGCTGATCTGATAATTTTTTAAAATAAAATTGTTCTCTCGTCATTTACTTTTGCTGACTGAGCCCTCTTTTCCTGCCCAACCCCCACCTGAGAATATCACCATTTAAATACCACTGTCCTACCCAGTGCATTACTCAAAGGTGTCCAAGGATAAAGCTAGATTTTCAAACTCCTGGTTGAAACGCTGTCACAGCCTACCTTGAGCACAAGTCAACCTCATCCTTAGGTAAGTCTGGAAATGTTGTTACACTTAACCCTCTCAGTGCTGGGTGGCTGATCTATTACACACTGGTGCTCTTGCACATTATGCCTTCTGGTCGGTAAATTACCAGCCACCACTTTCAGTGTTTTGAGCTTCATTCTTATCCACAAGACTATCAGCAATCAAATTACTGAATAGCATGACTCTTTTGCTCATTACATATCTTCATACTTTCGTATTTTGAATGGTTATCAAGTTTTTAGCACAACCTACCCATACATCCTTGTGGGCTGGGTAGCGTAGTCAGTATGGTGACTGGCTATGGGTTGGACGGTCTGGGGATCGAATCCCGGTGGAAGCGAGATTTTCTGCACCTGTCCAGACTGGCCCTGGAGCCCACCCAGCCTCCTGTACAATGGGTACCGGGTCTTTCCCGGGGAAAAAGAGCGGTCAGGGCATGACGCTGACCCCTCACCCCCTTCTAGTGCCATGGTCAAGAAAGAGTAGAGCTATATCTCTACTCCACCTATGGGTTGTACTGCCTGTACAAGGGTGCACTTTACCTTACCTGTTTACCCATACATCCTTGCACTAAGAGAGTTAACTAGTGAAGTTCTGATTAAGAGTGGATTCAATGCACACAAGTGACAAGAATTTTCCTCGAATTCAGATTTAAAAAAATGAGTCACGTTAAATTTCTGTCATGTTACTTCCATGACTAAGCACATTCTTACAGCAGTAATACTTGAGAAGCATAACTGAGGAATACCCAGTTTGAATCTTGGATTGGTTACTGTCCTCGATCAAGTTTTTGTGGAGTTTCTAACTCTCCAAGTGAATGCCAGTATAGTATTTGTACCCTCACACAGGACACAGCCACTTGCAAACACTTGTCTACTGACTATCTTCTCATCTGATTTGTTGCTACATAGTCTTTGCATTAGTAAGTGTGCTGTTAAATAACCTAAGAATTCATAATAATGGGATAATCCTTTTACAGTGGCTACTGGAGTACAGAACTTCTAACAGTCTTAGCAGAACGGCTCTACACTGATTAAAATAAGTATAATTAAATGCTCATTTGCATTTTAATTGAACGGGGGTATAAACATTTACCAAAATATTTTACATAGGACAGGATACAGGAAGTAATCTGATAACCAAGTTCAATTTTGAAACTAACAATCTGAACCCAGTATGGATTGCTTTGATGCTGGTATGATGCAACATTTAAGGCTACTAATTTGGACTTTGTCTATCATCTTACTTTTTAAAAAGAAACCCAAGAAAATGGGCAAAGTCCAAATAAATATATAGCCTTGATTGTTTCAAAACTGATACCCATCCATTCTACATACAAATTCAGTTCCTACCTCATACAGAGCACAGTCAGTCTCCACTGCAAAGACCAGTCAGTTTTGTGCAACGAAATAATCCCTGTGTATTGTGAGAATTACAGACACACAAATACACTGTGTGCACAAAAAGTAGTTCCTTAATATTACAGCAGGTGGTATCATTCTGCTTTAAATTTTCAAATACAGTAACATTTTGATACTTCACCTTTTGACAGAAACAATGTTCTTGAGTTTCTTTCCTGAAGAACCTAATGCTTGCACCCATTCTTCTTCTGAACCTTTAATTGCATACTGACTCAGGTTTTCTTGTTTCAGCTTCTTCAGCTCCTGTTGCTGTTTGAACTTCAGTTCCTGTAATATACAATTCTTGTTCACATTAATGTGTACCCAGGCACAACACAGTACTTTCCACAGCACATACCAAACAAGTAATACACTATTAATTACCTTTGCTGCTTCTTCTAATTCATCATGCATGCTCTTGGCAACAGGGTTGAAGACAATGTCAGTTTTTGGCTGGACTAGACCCTGTTCTATGGAGTGTTCCAGAATTCCAGTTAAATACTGAACACATCGACGAATTGTTCGGTTGAATAGACCTAATAGTTGTGATGCTGGTAGTTCCAACTCTGATGCAAGATTATCTACAGTTTTGTATTGCAAGCCCAGCCCGAGAAGAATTGCCTGAAATTATTGAATAAGATTATGTATTTCAGATTTCATTTTTTAGAGCAGGTACTATAAGGACTAGAGTCTTCTGCAGTGTTATGATTTGCTGTTTGGTAGAAAGGTATTAGGTGTTCTCTTCATACCTAACAACAGAAGCAGCACGCTCCTCTGAAACGTAAGTACATTTGCACCTAACTACACTTCACAAACAAGAATACAGCGATCTTGAAAATTACATATAAATCTGCACCGTGTCATACAAAAATTGCCAGCGATTCTAATACAGAGGTAAACAGCAGGGTAAAAATATTCAGAGTCTGGTGTAATTCCAGGTCACCTTGATGTTTGTGACTAATAAATCAGAAGATGCCTGTTTTACATAGCTGATGTTTCAAACATGCAGTTAGTACTGTATATACCTCTTACTATGCCCCTGCGAAGTGAATTTTAAGGAGCTGAAGACACTTGTAGAGTGACTTCCCTATTAAGCTTCACACGTTTCCTGCCAAAATTTGCATGCTAACATGAAAGTGTGACATAAAGGTACAGTCATACTCTGGGCAGTACTTTTAGTATGTAGGCACCAGTACCATCATACTCATCAAGAGGTTAATAAATTTCTTTAGTCACAAACCATGGACTTTTTTATGCAACACTTTCAGTGCTAAGTAAATAGTGCCTTGCCACAATTCATGCACTTATTTGCTGTATTTACACAAACAGAGAGGGACCCTCCTTTACAATCTTCAATACTCAGAAAATCTGTGTGTTGAGCTTTGTGCATGATTATAAGGTAACAACCCACTTTTCATATGAAGAACTAGGAAAAAAGACTTGTCTTATATTCACACTGATGCAGTACTTTGCTGTTTCCCTTAAGTACGAAAATTATAAGAAATGAAGTAAAAACTAGCTGGACACAAACTCCAACTTGCTCCGTATTCTGAAGACAGTTTGAGAGTATTTTTGGACATCATTTTTACTATCCCATGCTGTCCCAAGGTCTGGGTAGTGTCCTACAGATGGCACAGAAAGGCAATATAAAACCCGGACTTTATTACATAAAGACATAATTTTGAATGCAATCAGGAAGTTATATGATGAGAGTATCTAGGTACTACATATGTAATAATGTGTGCTGGGTAGCTCAGTCAATACAGCGACTGACTACGGGCTGGGTGGTCCGGGATCGATTCCCGGTGGGGACAAGATTTTCCGCCCATCCAGACCGGTCCTGGGGCCCACCCAGCCTCCTGTAAAATGGGTACCGGGTCTTTCCCTGGGGTAAAGTGTGGCTGGGGCGTGCTGTTGACAACCCACCCCTTTCTGTCGCGGTCATGGAAAAGTAGAGCCATACCTCTACCCACCCTCTGGGCCACACAGGGCCTGCAACGGGAAAACTTTATCTTTTACCTTTACATCTGTAATGATATGGTGGCAGGTGAACATAACATTATGGGCTTAGCAGTGAAAAGGTTAAATGAATATGACATTAAATGTGAAACAACAAACATTCTGGGAAGACATAAGTGAATGAGAACAGCTTTTAAAAACTCTGTACACACAAATATCAACAGGCAATTGGCACCAACTTACTGACTGCACAGCAGAAAGGTGTGTATCACCCATGTGATTCAGGAAGTACAGGCGAGCCAGGGCAGGAATCAAGTCCATAATCAAATGGTAATCCACTAGATTCTTGCTGTACATCTCCAGCCTCTTCAGATCATACTTTGACAAGTACGCATCAAGCTCCGTCTTGCTTAGCACTGCACAAATCAGTATAATCAATACACAACTAAATTATGCTATTAATTTTGTCTCTTATATTAGACACCTCACACCACAAAGGACAAATTAGAATTCCATTGCTCCATTTGTGTTTTTATTCAAAACTTTCTCTTAGAAGGAAATTTTTAGCAGTAAGAAAATGATACACAGGAAAATACAAATACGAAGTCATAAAAAATTCACAACTGAGGTTCTCAAGTATCAAGATTACAGTCCGGTGGACTGAGTGATGTGTAGCATGACAGATGGGTACCAAAACCTCGGACCAAACGGATGCCTCCATCTTCAAAGTCCCCTAGCCACCCTGAAGACAGGCAACAGGTTCCTCTGAAACCCTGACACCGAACTACTATGCTAAATGGTGTCACAACACATAAGACAATAATTCTGATGAAGTTACAAACTACAGTATATATATGTGTGTTAGATGGCATGATAATATGGGACAATGTCTTAAATAAACTGGTATGAAAATCTGAATTGGGTGGAAATGGCTTAGGATATGATCTACGTACAAGTTTTTGTGACTACTATGATGAACCTTCAAATCTCTTCACTAGCTCAATAATTTTCATGTGCCATAAGCAGCTCTTGTACCATGTTCTTAATACTGACCTGCAGGCTCTTGTTTCCATATCCTATGCTGAAGCATACCAAGTGCTAGGGCTGGTGTAAAGTTACGGAACTGAAAGCCCAACAATGATATAAAGCGGCGCCTGAAGTCGGCCAAAAATTCTGAAAGCCATGATCCTTTCTTGGCATGGTCTCCTTCAGTATCCTCACTGCCATCTGTGCTGTCCAATAGATGTAGCATGATACATGAATGTTCGCCGGTCAAGTCATTGGTTGTTTGCCTGTTGTGTGTAATAAACGACATACCACTGAGTGCATTCCGTCATGGAAAATGCATTAACATGGAAGGAAGAAGATGGGAGTGGACAGTGCGGCCACTCTCTTAAATTTTCTGATGTGTAACTAATACATGTCTTACTTATACATTAAGATTTCAAAGAGTTCACCTAATTCACAAATCAGTACCTTAAATAAACTGGCACAAACTCAGCCCTTTTCCAGAATTTAAGGAGAGGTGGTGTGAGCCCAAATGATACACCAAGATACTGAAGATGCTCTGGTGGCCTCTCACTCAATTTCAACAGAAGTGGAGGTAGTGATTTCCTTGGTTCTGTTAAAACAAAGCACAATCACAGTAGAGTTCATTTCAATAGTTTTGCCTATGGAAAGTCACATGGATGGGTGGGAAAACCAAGAAAAGCCTAATGAAGCTAACTACTAAAAGTCTAGCATGTTACTATTATGGCATCCTGTGGTGCACAAATGAAACTTTCGTGTAAAAAAAAAGGGGGGGGGGTGAACCTTTAAGCTTACAGACTACAGGGAAATCTTGCAAATAAAGCCAAATTGGTGCACAATTTTTCTTAGTATGTTTATTTCTTTTGTCTACATGTTTCAGGCAACTATGTGCCCATCAGCAGGAGCAACAACTTTCTGGTATGCAGGGTGCATACCAGACAGTCATCCATACAGAATAACAAGTACCAAGTGTCACATAAATACAGCTGTTTCTCCCGATAATGGGCAAATAGTTGCCCAAAACATGTAGAGAAAAGAAATAAAAATACTAAGAAATATTGTGCACCAAGTTGGCTTTATTTACAAGATTATACAGGGATGCAGGTTTGACAAAACATAAAAGACTACAAGGAAAGTTGGATGTTTATATCAGCGGTAATAGGACCTTTGCTACCAACAGAATTCTGCAACGGTCTATGTGACAGGTTGAAAAACTTACCTATCCTTTCCTCCAAAAGGCCCATATTCTCATCCGCAACACTCTCAATGTGCTCTTGAGGCAGCTGTTCCTCATGAATACTTGGGATTTTGAACTCGTAATATTTCTTCAACAAGGCAAGAGCTCTGCTTCCATACCCCATCTGTACATTGTTACACAAAGTAACACAATTAGGAAGTAATGTTTTTTGATCAAAATAAATGTCAGCTCTTCCAATATCAGAATTGTTATCCTCTTACAGTCAAGTTATATCACACGGTAGTGATTACTTACAGACCCCCTGCTGATGTTACAATACAGGGGGGAGGGGAGAAAAGGGGTGGGGGGAGATGCAAAGCACACAATATAAACTTCCTTGTATCAGTTATACAGGTTCAATTCCATACATTTCCGTCTTGAAACTCTCTGTTCCTATTGCAAAAGAATGTAGTTAAATCAAAATGCCCCTAATCCTTTTAATATATTAAACTAATCCCAGAATCAAATTTAAAACTCAAACACCCAGTATGAATCAGATTCACAACACACTAGTATTTTAATGCAATTGGCAGTATTAGTAGCACCTGTAAAGACAATATAAAGAAAAGTATGGAAGAACTTTCAAGGTCTACAATGAGGCTATGGAAAGATGCCCAGTGATCAACCCCTTCCACAACACCACTGAACCATCACATTTCACCCTCCAGCACATTTCCCTGTAATTCATTCCAGTCTAGTCTTTCTCTTCACCAAGACTACTGTTAATGATAACCACAAAATAAATAACCACTGATAGTGTCAAGCACTTCTGAATGATTGATATAGGTCCAAGAAAGCTTCTGGGGAATTCAATTGGCAAAAAAAGGGAGAAACCTTAATCACTGATATCCATAAGATTTATTTTTGTGGTCTAAGCTGAATTATGTTTAAATTATTCCATCCAAGCAAGCAAATTAATGCATCATTGTTTAATTTCATACCCCTTGATAGTCTGGATGTGTAGCTATCCTTACTATCCTAGCTCCAGAGAGCATGGGGAAGTCTTCATCCTGAAACTGCTGTGCCACAGTCCACGGAATGAGATTACCAGATGCTCGCTTACCTCTTGATAAGCCATCCACAATGGAGTTCTTCGACACTTCTCCTTCCAAACATACCTGATTAAGGTAAACATATGTCCAGTCACAAGGAAATGCAATCCAGAAAGTGACAAAATCACTTAACTTTTATTTGAATCCCATCAATACACAATTAGAAAAGGAAAATGGTCTGTGTTCACCACCACAAAATACTATGACAAAGAGGACTACAAAGCACAATGAACCAACTCAAAGGAGCAGGGTCCCTCTTGAGAAGCTAACATGTCTACAGGTATTTTTTTTTATCTTAGTAATTAACCAACTTGATCCACAGAAGTTTTGTTTTGCAATAAGTTTTATTTCATGCCTATACATGTTTCGAGCACCATGTGCTCATCATCAGGAGGTCAAAATTGTATTATACAGCCTCTGGTATCATCACACCTACAGATGGCCGTCCCGTGCACAGGTTGAGAGTGCACAGTTAATGGTTAATAACTAAGATAAATATACTGAGATGCACGGTCAGCGAAACATAGAAAAAATGTCTACAAGTAGTAACTCTTGCCATGTCTAATATTCTTTCTTTCCTTATTACAGAGAGGACTACTTACTCCAGGTCATTAATGACAACAGCAAATGAGCTTTATTATTAGCAGAACAGATTGCACCATTTACTGACTGCATGGTGTCAGTTATATGTTCATTCAATCCCATACCTGAATGATTACAAGAACTTCTGGTAAATGTTTCTGATTTGGATCAACTGGTCCAAGCATGCAGAATAAATGATGTGCTGGAGCATCTGACATCAGCTGCAAATCATTCGGACTGTTCTATAAACAAAAATGATCATAAATCAGGATAAACCTTCCCTTTTAGCATACTGCATTTACCCAAATATAAGACATATAAATTTTTCCTAAATTCATCTTAAAAAATGGAGGGGGGGTGAAGGGGTAATCTTATAATTGGTCACAAGTCAAACACATTCTGTACAGGTATTTTCCTGGAAACTGAAGATTGTAAAGGGAGGAAGGTGGGGGGTTTCTTATATTATGGTAAATACATCACTTCCAGTATTCATACAAGTATTTTTCTGTTTACCTTTGTTCTGAATGGTAAATGGTGTAGATCTCATTAACCTTTTGGCACCGGAATTATTTTTTTAATTTTAGCACACCCTGTATATAAAATGTGAATAATACAGGAACCAAATATGTTAGAATTATGAAACAAACTGCATTTTGAAGAGAAAAAAATGGAGAGTATATACC
>Ga0123354_10010308_pt1 | contig 14386 bp, 9 predicted proteins | sample TergutLab28metaG_2_FD_97872 | JGI IMG/M metagenome (GOLD analysis project Ga0123354, IMG submission 97872) | Labiotermes labralis P4 segment gut microbial communities from Petit-Saut dam, French Guiana - Lab288 P4 | ecosystem: Host-associated > Arthropoda: Insects > Digestive system > Gut ... | reverse complement strand
TTCGCTGTCCCAAACCATTTCAGATATCCGGTTTGGGGACAGGAACCCCGTTCTCTTACGCACAGACATTGCAGAGTGCTGACTCAGAAATTAATATTCAGTCCGGCTTATTATTATGAAGTTGGAACAAGTGGTAATGTATTGAAATGCCATACTATTTCAGCTGGTTTATCGCTCTAATATTTACAGATCACTCTGTTTATTTCTATATATCAAGCTGCATTTGGAATTGTAAGCTATTGGAATTTGCGAATGAAGCATTTCATCTGTAAGTAAGGCTAAATTATTATCTCATTGAACTGCCAGTAATTACCTATATTTATTTGTACGGGCGAATTTATGCATCTTGTTTATATTAGATTTCAAACCATCATCAAAAAGGACAGAAAGTGAACTGAAATGTAACACAGGCATTACATAAAGTTTAGCATTGGCATTTTATCATATACAGACAGTTGGTACTTAGTCCATTTTAGTAGTAATATATCCTGCAAACGTCGATCTTAAGTGTGTCTGTGTTTTGAGTACAGTATCATGGCCAGTAAATTATGTTGCCAAGTGACGTAGAGAGGGATACACAGAAAGAAAATTCTTATACGAAGCACGCCTTCAGGAAGAGATTTCCTGTAACAGCAACTCTTGGCAGAGTGAATGAAGCTTCACAGTGATATGCGTGGGGTCTCCTCAAGTGTTGGGTGAACGAAATAAGATCCAGTGGAAAACACTTCTCCATAAGGAAATGAGTCGGTGGGTTACCATAAAAACAAACAGAGCAGGTTTCCAAAGATTACAGGGTGTCTATAAACTGCTGTTCATGATGTGCTTATGTACAAAATTTGGTAAAGTGGCCGGAGCGCGAATCTGACCACAAAACATTATATAATGTGGTGAAAACATGTGGGGCTATAATACTAAGCCTATACATGACTGTGCGGGGCATTTAAATGGCCACAGTGCACCCATTTGGTGCGTTCGTAGGATACCGATTTAAAAGGATCGGGTGCGTTCGTCGGATAAAGTTTAATCAGCACACACATCGTCGTAATATACTAGTTTCTGAGCAGTTTTGCTTTCGACAGGGTGTTCCAGCAGATAATGTGGTATATAAACTTATGGAATCCATTTTAATTGCTTAGAATAGAAAGAAATTTGGTGCCGGAATTTTCTGTGATCTCATTAGGCCGTTTGAATGCGTTAACCATGAGTTATTGATACATAAACTTTCATTTTATGGTATCAGAGAAGTGACCGTGGATTTTTTAGATTGTATCTGTTTGGTAGAAGGCAAAAAGTAAAAAATTAAGCTTATAAATAATATAGCTGGCTCATCTAATTGGAGAATTATTAAATGTGGAGTTTCTCAGGGCTGAGTTTTGGGACTGCTTTTATTTAATATATACATAAATGATTTTCCTGGACTGGTCAGTAGTCTGATATCAACATGTTTGGTGATGACACTAGTATATTAATATCTAACATTAACCATGATGAACTAAATTTAAACTTTAAATTATTTCTTAGTCAAATATCAAAATGTTTTCAGGCTAATCAGCTTATATTAAATACAAAAAATCAAGCTTGGTAAAATTTGCACCAACTAAACCATCTTTATATCCACTTAACCTATCCTGTCCTGGTTGGATACTTGTTGAATTAAATAATATAAAATTTTTTTGCCTTCAATTGGATAGTCAGCTTAACATGGAACATACATATAAGTTACTTATTAAATACACTGAGTGTCACTTGTTTTATGATGAAAAAGCTTGTTCATACTTTAAAAATAGGAACACTGAAGGTTGTATATTTTGCTCATTTTCATTCCCTGATAATATATGGTATAATATTTTGGGCCAAGAAGAATGAGATTGGTGGGGCATGTAGTGAGTATGGGGGAGAGGAGAGGCATATTCAGGGTTTTGGTGGGGAAACCTGAGGGTAAGGGACCACTTGGGGTACCCAGGCATAGATGGAGGATAATGTTAGGATGGATCTTAAGGAAGTGGGATGTGGAAGTATGGACTGGATCGAGCTGGCTCCGGATAGGGATAGGTGGCAGGCACTTGTGAATGTGGTAATGAACTTTCGGGTTCCATAAAATATGGGGAATTTCTTGACTAGCTGAAAACCAGTTAGCTTCTCAAGGACTCTGCTGCATGGAGGCTGCTTCATGGAGTATAATATTTTGGGGCAATTCAACAACAATACATAAGGTTTACAGTTTTTGAAACATGCATTGTGATATACATACCAAAAAAATTACATAAACACATAAGGTGTTCATAGTTAAAAAGAAGATATTAAGCACTATGTTGGGAATAGGCCCAAGATATTCCTGGTTTGTGAAACATTTTGCCGGTACCAATGTTGTATATTTTTTTGTTAATAATGATTGTATTTAATAATTTGGACAACTTTAAAACCAATTTGTCATTTCAAGATTTTAGTCCTAGGAGCAAAAATCAATTACATTTTCCATGAGCAAAACACACCTCTGTTATAAAGTGTGTCACTTATTATGCTATAAAAATATTTAATAGTTTACCTTCAAACATATTAGAATTACAATAAAATACAACACTATTTAAGTCAGCACTGAGAAAGTATCTCCTTACTAATGTATTTTATTCTATGGAAGAATTTTTAGAACATAACAGTAATACAAATTAATAATTTTATTATAAGTATTATTATTATTATTATTATTATTATTATATATACTTTATATTTTTACATACTTACAGAAATTATGCTTTATACATTGTCCTGTTGTGATGTTTTATATTTATTGTATTGTTGCAGGGTTCTGTTATATCAATTGTTGTTGGTTACTTGTAAGTGACGATGTCATGTGAAACAACTACAGATATATATTTTTCACATTTCATACTCGACCGTCATTGGACGGAGCTTGCATCTTTGAAATGTATATGAAATGTAAATGTTAAATCCTGAAGGACTGAAATATGACACTTTTATTATTCTATAATTTTCTGTATGTATGGTAATATCCACATTTCATAGTGAAAAGGTTTATACTATGTCGTCTTATAATGAGTGGATCTGAACTTACTGATACAGTTTTACCAGTAAGAAACTTGAATGAGTAGTAGTGATTTGTATACAGTAGAACACATGTTTCAGTAAGCCGTATCTAAAATTCTTACTTTGTAGAAGGTATCATTATGTGTCATTCTGTTAGTGTTTTGAATGGAGAATTCCGTCAGTATCGTGGTGCAAGAGACAAGGATGCATTTATCTCATTTGTTGAAGAGGAGAAGTGGAAGTCTATAGATGCAATTCCAAGTTGGAAGTCACCTGCATCAGTGCAGATGTCAGTTGTTTCCTATTTCTTCAAGTTGTCACAGGTTTTACGGGTATGATAAACATTTATGTTTGTGATTTGCAGAAGAATGCTTTCAAAAATCAACAACTCCTATCAACTACAACATTACTCTGCCTTAATTAGGTACTTAGCCAGACATCTTTGAAGTGTCATCAGCTGCATGCATACACGTCACTAGTGATTGAGGTTTTACATTGAAGTACTACTTATCGTTAAATCTGATATACATACTTTGAAGACTCTTTAGACTTTCACTAAAGATACAATTAGAAAGGCATGTATCACAACACATTTAGTTTCTGATTAAATGCCGGTTTTTTAATCCATATAGATTACATACTCAACAGATAATGATAGAAGCATTTGCTCCCACATAATGAAAATATAAAAATCATGGAAACCAGCAAGCTAAATTAGAAGGCAAAACTGGTTGACCTGTAAAAGCTATGCCATGTGTTATGTGTTGTGAACATACGCTGTTTGAGCTGAAACAGGCAAGTAATACATCTCAATGGGTACAAACATTTTAATGATAGATATATTTGTGGACTAAAGTTTTTAAGTTTGAAATGATTCAATTATACAGGCACGCCCCTATGTATGCAGTTTCAGACTTGCAACTTTGCACTGAAAAAAGTATGGTGAAGGCAGTTCTGTTGTGATTGTCATGTAGGTGAATGCATTTTTTTAGTGAACATTTATTTTCTGTGTTTACATTAATTGATAACAGTACAGTATATGAGTGGGTGCTGATAAGTCCTTAGTCCGACCAGGAAGGAACACGCTATAGTGACCAAACTTGGGATTTATTCAACATACTCTCCATGAAGCTCAATACACTTCTTAGCCCATTCTCTAACTTTTTCAAGCCTCTCAAAAAAATTCAGAAAGTTGTATGTACAACCAGGTCTCCACGGCAGCAATGACCTCCGCGTCTGATAAAAAATGGGGACCTTTTTTTTCAATCCTGGGAACAGGTGGTAGTCCGATGGGGCTAGATCCGGAGAATGGGGTGGGTGATCAAGACATTGGAAGCCCAGGTAGGACAGTTTCTTCTGGGTTGCAAGTGGCCGGTGAGCCGGGGCATTGTTGTGCAAGAACAAGACCCCTTTGGTCACCTTCCTGTGGCGTTTTTCCTTCAAAATGCCCTTCAGTTGCGGCAGCCCGAGATGAGTTGATAGTTTGGCCCTTTGGAAGATAATCAATGAGGATGATGCCGCCTTGATCCCAAAAAATAGAGGCGGAAACTTTTCCAACGGATTTTTGCAGCCACTATGCCACCACTCCATTGATTGTTGCTTTGTCTCTGGGTCATAGTGATATAACTAGGTTTCGTCCATGGTCACTAATCGCGACAGGAAATCATTTGTATCGCGCTGAAAAAATTCCAAATGTTGCTCAGACAACTGGCACCATTAACATTTTTGATCCACGTTCAGGTATTTTGGGACCCAGTTTGCGGAGAGCTTCCACATGTTCAAATCCTCATGAATGATGGACCCAACTCGCTCACGTGAGATGCTCAGTTGCTCAGCTATTGATTTAGCCAAAATCCGGCGGTCTTCCAAGATTAGCTCGTGAATTTGATCAGTAATCTCTGGGGTGGTCACTGTTTTGATTCTTCCAGGATGAGGCGCATCACAGGTGGAAATCACCACGTTTAGACTGGGCCACCCAGTTTCTGACGGCATATGATGATGCATGTTCGCCTAATGTTTCTGTCAGGATGACGTGAATTTCCTTTGGCACCTTGCCTTGCAGGAAAAAAAAGTTGATGACAGCTTATGTCTCCATGTTGTTGAAATTGCGAGCTTCACCTGACATACTTCCTTTCAGCCTTTGTAACAAGAAAAGACCTTCAGTTCGGCACATGAACATACCTCTGTTTCCAACAACACTATCGATTTCCGTCATACGATATCGGGAAGTAGGTCGGGCTAAGGACTTATCAGCACCCCCTCATATGTGCATGTGAGTATGTTTGTGAGTATACGTGCACTTACACACAAACAGACATGTAGTTGACAAATTTCTAATTCTGACTTGTGCAAAATTTGACTTGCACCTGACATGCAGGAACCTAAATATTGTGTATTGAGAGGTGTGTCTGTATATTAGTTTTAACTAAAAATTATCTTAATGTAAGACCTCAGTAAATAGCAGAATGTGTGTAGAGCCTTTAAAACTTATTGGGTTAAAGTACCTAATAAAAGCTGGGTAAGGTTGTACACAGCATCACATGGAATGTGGAACTCGCATAAATGGCTCCGTTGTCCACTGAATCTGACTCATTTCCCAGTATGTTTGACTACTGGTGTTCTCTTATATAATGTCTACTAAGGCTGATCAAATAGGGCAGTAAAACTTCAGAATGATCCAGTTTCATATGTTGTCCACAACTGAAGGTATTTGCAAATATGAAGTATATTGTAGCATGGAGACTGTTTATTATTGAAACGTATGTAAGGAAACAGGCTTATAACCAGTGGTAGAGCAAATTTAGGAACTGGTTTCCAAGTTCTTCAGTTCCTTTGAAATAGTGCGGCATTGATGGATGAATACATTCAAGAACAGTTCTTCCTTTATTTGTGACATCCCCTTTTGAGGCACAAATTAGAAAATGTGGAAGAGGGCAGTCAGTCACAACAACTTTGCAGTGTCGTACTGCATATTGGGCTTTAGGTAGAAGCCAGAATGTGCTGCACAATGTACAGTAAGACACTGCAAATGTGTAATTGTGATTGACTATCCCTGTTCATCAAGTATAATTTTCTTGACCAGATTCTTTGTTAGAGAAGAATAAAAAGCAAACATGACTTACTTGAAAAGAAATACATGATATTTCAGCACCCTTAGAAGCATCTCGACAAAATCTTTAGTTATGATAGTACAGTTTTGTAACTGGTTTTCTGAAGTAATTGGTGTGGTTGTACTTGCACAGCCATATAAATACTCAGAATAACAGATATTGGTTGGCAAATAATCTGAGAATGTTACACAAAGTGCTGTTACGTGAAGTTAAATTGGAGTGTGATGTGCTGTGAGTACAAAAAAGATAATCAGACTGATCACTTTTTCAAATACAGTAATTCTGGAAGATACACTGGACAAATTCTCACACCACTTTTTGAAAATCTGAGTGATGAGAGGAATAAATACAGGTCCTTCCAGCAAGACAGTGCATTATGTAACTTTTTGAGAGACCAAATAATTAGTCATCTTCTGTTGACTGCTCATCCCTCAAATCTAACACATGACTATTATCTGTGGGAAATTTGAAAGTGTTGATAAAAACAGACCACAGACATGGGGTGACCTTAAAGAACTTAGCATGCATTCATTACTTCTGAGACAGGAACTTTGAACATATTCCAGGAATATTTGTACCAGGTGTTAAGCATATTTGGAGTCAGAGGAGGTCATTTAGCAAAGATTGTTAATATAGGGACTGTGAACAGGTTCCACATTAAATGGGGCACTCTGGATTTGATGGTTAGTTGTTGATTTGTTCAATTAATGCAGAGGTATTAGTCTTTAGTCTAACATGTTTTTGTAAATTTTTTGTTTTGGTTTTCACAGTTCACAATTTCTGGGTTTCTGTAATTTGTTCAGTGTCTGTTATTCCAAGTAACACAGATAGTACCAGATGGTGATGGACACATCAAGAAACCCAGAAATCCTAAGTGTAATATACTGTTGTGAGAATCATCTGGAATTAGCTTCTGTAATGTTTATTAAATTCTTTGATCAACAAACTAGGTTTCACAACTTGTATGTGTGTACGTGTGCATTCAAGCGCGTGCGCACGCACGCACACACACACACACACACACATTTGCCCACACTGTATTTATGCTTATTACAGACATTTATGTATGATTGCTACTCTGCTAAATTAACTTTGAATAGTCCCATGGAAGGAAATAGGTAGTATTCCAAAAGTCTGATGCTGTTTATAGTATTGTGAAAGGATTGTGTTGATTTATGGCACTCAGAATGCTGTAAATCTTTCATAGAAAATGAGCAACTTTGACCACAGCAAGGCTGTGTACATGTGTGTGTGTGCATGTGGTACAGTATAATTGGTACTGATATGATAATAAGAAAGAAAAACTTTGGTGAGTTAAATTTTTAAGGTTGGTAACAAATTTCAAAACTGAAGAATAAAGACTTTTGAGTGAAAACATTATGTAGGCTTATTCAGGAAATGAGCAAAGATAAACAGAAGTGGGTTAAACACGTAGAAAAAGGAATGGTGAAAGGATGCAGAAAAGGTTAACAGAATGGAGAGACTTCAGAATGTCCAGAATGATTTAATATGAAGATTTAATTTTGGTGGCATTGTATATATGAATAAATGATTAATATGTCCATTTCATGGTGTGTTTTGAAGTGTCTGACAGATTCTGTGGGTGATGATTCATGTCTTTTCTGTTGCAGGCTGTCCACAATAAGCTGATGGAAGAGTATGGGATGCCAACCTGGGGCTCATACCTAATATTTGCAATTGCTACAATTATAATTGGTGCTTTGCTTGGTCTTGTAAGTTTTTTCTGCATTGAAGAGTAGTGCAATCTTGAGACTGCTGCATGCTGTTGACACATTCTTATTGTTTCAGGTATTGGTATGTTTGATAGATTTTATTTATCCACCAAAGCCTATACCAGTTGAAACCAGAACGGAAATAAAACTTGAAAAGGAGGAAGGTGAAGAGGAAAATCATGGCAAACAAGCTAGTGGTGATGAGCTGGTGAGAATTATTACTATATTTTTGTGTTCTTCATTTGTTATTCCTTGTTTTCTTACAGTGCATAAGGGGACAGATGTTTGGATATCAGATTTTGAAGAATAGTCTGATGTTGGAAGAACTATTCTGAGTTACAATAGTTTGGCTCCTGCATCAGTCAGGAGTTATGGTATAAGGGAAGCGATAGTACTGAATTTTTAAAATTAAAAGTTCTTATAGTTGCTTCTTTGTTTGTGGCATCCGAATTGTGTTTGTCTGACCAGATGTGCAGAGTGACTGCTGTGTGTTACGTTCTGTGTAAGTTACACCCCTGTTTCCTGGTAGCATAGTTGATATCTCATTCTTCATAATATTTCTGTTTGAATTTCGACACCTTGTGTTAGACATTTTCAAAATTACACACATTCTTCAGTTGGCACAGTTATGATTCATGCACATGGTGACAAAATATTTTCATATTGTACATTTTGCTTTTCATGTCTACCCAAGTGCAAGCATAGACGAGTTCATCATGTGCATTAATGTTAGTAAGGTATGGATGTTGTTATGGTGTTACATGATTGAGAACAGATTGACTTGTTAATTATGAACTTTGAATAAGAATTGTGACATCTTCACATTTAAGTGCAGTGTATGGATATGTGTTATGCTGTTAGCCGTTTTTGTTGGTGCAGGAGGAGGAAGAGTATGAGGATGATGTCATCAAGGATGATCTAGTAGATGAAGAGGGCTCTGATGGTATTGCCACTCACAGTGGTTCAGACACAGAGGCTAAGGGAGAGGAAGAAAATCCCAGTGTTCGGAAACGTAAACCCAGGAAGGATGATTAATAATAGGCGTGGTACTTATGCAGTCAGCAAGGAGCGAAGGTGTAGTTAGTACCGTATGAGGGGATGCTAATAATGGGGTTGCAGCCAATACTGAATGGGAGATTGGGGTTTCGATATTACATAGAACTCGAGGTGTACGTATTGTGGGAATGGCTGCATGCTCCATTAGCTTCCCCACATAGTATTTATTATAGCAGTGCCAGTATGCATTGCTTGTAAAGCACTAAAACATCTTGTAGGCCAGGTGATACAATGAGTGTTCTGTTTCATTATACAGTGTATGTTCTGTTCCATGTTTATTGTGCTTGGGCAGGCCAGTGATGTAGGTTTCGTTTGGTCTGATTGAAGGCAATATTGTATGTTTGCTGCAGCCTCAGCAAGTGAATTTATAATGAAACCTGTCTTATCGGCCATTCTGACCACTTTGTCCACCCCACGTTGCAAATTGTACAGTAGCCATGGATGGGAACATGTGGGGTGACATAATATTATTCACACACACACACAGTGTCCCTGAATAATTTTTACATTTTTATTGTATGTTATTAGAGTACACACAGTTGGAAAGATCAATTCATAAAGTGTCAATATGACTAGGTCTGAGCCTGATGTGCAATCTGGCTGCTAGTTAGAACTGGGCCAGAGAGGGCATTTTGTGGTATTTTGTATGTAATATTTTATTGCAATGAAATATATTGTGACAATACAACACTTGTATCATAGGTACAGGATGGATGCACGATTCTTGGTTAGTGCAAGCTTTTTTTAATATCCCCAAAGATTACCAAATTCCGTACCCATGCATTTTTTCTTGTGGACATTTGGAAGTATGTTGAGAACAGTGTATCTACCCCTGTGTCATGAGAAGTGTTAAGAGACATCACAGAAACTTGTGCAAAAATTAATTATATCTTTCAAGAGGCCATCACATTGTGTTAGTTAACCAGTTAAACATAAAGTAAAATGTGCCAATTACAACGTATTTATTTAAGTAAATATTATTACCAACACAAGCAGACTACATGTGTCAGCACCAACTAGGGCCAGCCTCAGGTGAAACAACACAAACATGTATATATAAAGGACAGTATAGTAAAAGTGAAAGAGGCCTGTTTCTTAACATATGTAGATATAATTTACGCTGAAATAAACCATATTATATATTGCCTCCTTAAATAAACATAATTAAAGCATAAACATAAAACCATATTGAACGATAAATTTGGTTATTCCTTTTGTTTCTTAATATATTAAAATTCAGTGTCATAAGCAAACACGATGAATTCAGTATTATTTTCAGATGTAGTTATAATGCCAGTGTTGCTGCAAAACAGTTTCCTCCTACATAGTGGTTCTTCATATTAAATATTGGTAAAATGTAAAATAAGGTTGCATATTCTGCAACAAGTTCAATGAAAAACATAATAACCATCCCATATTTATGTATACGTATGTGTTTAATCAACATCTTCGAAAGATTTATGCTCTACTCACGGGGTTTTGATGGCTTTGGTATGTCGACATTGAAATTCAGGCCGCTGTACTGTTGGATGTATCAACTGACATGTAGTTTGGTTAAGGTTATCCTTTACTAATTTCATGCTGTACTGCTACATCAAAAGTCTTGTTATACTCCAATGTAGATTTGTCATGAGTCTGTTTATTTCTTATGGTTTTTGAATGAATATAAACATTATGTAAAGCATTCATGTTGTGTCTGTACTTAATGATGTGTACAGTATCCAAGATGCTGTCTGTGTAATTGCTGCGCAGATATCAAGTTTGAGTTATGGTGTTTATAAGACTGAAAATGTTCACTGTACTTTTTTTCAAAATGATTTTCACTTTCTCTGGTGTTTTTCATCTTACAATTAGGGCAAATATATTGATGCTGTCCCCTTTCACTCTATTTATCCTTATCTTTGGAATTCTTGTATAGCACTATTTTGTCAACAATATTGTTAGTTTTGCAAGATATTCTTCAATTAGTATTCTTAAACAATTTTGTCATGAATTGGTTCCTTAACCAAAATACGTGAAAATGACCCATTTTCTCTGTTTCTTGTCAGGATGTTCCTCATCTTCTTTATTTATTTTTCTCTTTTTACATCATATGCAATTTAATATATTTTTGTTATATTGATTATTATGTAAGATGTTCCTGACTGTATTAGGTTTTGTTTCTTTTTCTGGCTTTTCAAGGGGATAAGTGTAGATTTGACAGAAAGTTTATTTGCTGCCATCTTGTGGTTTATTGGGTGACAGGAGCTCTTTGGGATGATACAGTCTGTCATTGTAAGTCCTGAAGACTGGAGTGTCAGTGTGGATTTGTGTTTTCTTCAGTGTGATTTCTAGAAAATGTATGGAATTATTTCTTCTTCTATTGTGTACTTCAGCAGACCGGCCCTGTGGCCCACCCAGCCTCCTTTACAATGGCTACCAGGTCTTTTTCCTGGGGGTAAAGCAGCCGGGGCGTGGTGTTGAGCACCCACCCCCATCTAGCACAGAGAATAAAGAAAGAGTTGAGCTATTCCTCTACTCCCCATCTGGACCTTCGTGTCCTGTTATAAGATGAACTTTACTTTTACCTTTATTGTGTACTTTCAGCACAGGGTGTATATCATTAAACTCATCCAGAACATTCTTAATGTCTGGTATTTTATTAACGTAAATAATCAAAACATCATTACATGCCTGAAGTATCCTGTTTTGTTGTTGGTTTAATATGTGAAATATGGAATTGTGTGTAGTGAATTGTAGATGAATCTTTGAAAGAAGAAAGAAGTGGGAGCACCCATATCAAGGCCAGTTTTTGAATGTTTTGTTTCTCTGTATGCTGAAAGTAGTTGTGAATTAAGATAATATTGGTATAGTGTATGATCTGTACATGATTTGAATCTAACATTGGAGAGATAATGTGAAGTAATTTATCAGTGGGGATGTTAGTATACATATTTTTTATGTCAAAGAATACTAGGTTCACACTACCCTGAATTCAAATTTGTTTCAGATGCGTTGTTTTAAATACCATCTTCCATTTTATACACATTTTTGTGTTTTGCTCGAAGATGACCCTTGTTGGGGCTGAAACATAGCAAACTTGTGTAAAAAGGTAAAGCAGTCCCATTACAGGCCTGGACAGGCCCAGAGGGTTCCAGGAAGTTAAGGTTCCCAGATTTTGTGACGGCACAGGATGGTGGTAAGGTTGTCAGCCTTACGCACCAGCCGCTTTTTACCCCCAGGAAATACTCCTGGTACTCATTTCTGTTAGAGGCTGAGTCGACCCCAGGTCCATAGTGCGATCTGAAGGATTTTATGTCAATGAAAAATCCACTGACACAAGCTGGGATCGAACCAGCGACCTTCCGATTTGTAGCACAGTACCTTAACCACTGTGCTACCACAGTCCCCAGCAAACTTGTATAGGTAATAATATTTTCTTACAATAAATATGTTGATGTTGAGTGATTTTATTTTATGTTGAACTGATGAAGCTTTCTCCAGAAAGCATGGCTGTTGATTTAATATTGGTTTGACATTTCTTGAGCCACTTATAATACTCATGTTGATCTTTGTGAGTTGTTCATGGCATTTCTCAGGCCGATTTTTCAGGTGGTTTTTATTTATTGACTCTACTTTAAACATACTTGAGTAATTCAAGATTAAAGGTTTTAACATCATTTGTAGACATTGTGTGTGTTTATGTCCAGAGCATCCCACTAATCATGAACCTCAACATAAGCAGCATTACCTCTCACAGTAGCTTTACTGCATAAATGATCTGCATACACTAGGAAATTAAGAGTCCATTTTTCTCCCATCATTCATTAGTGGGGTGTTCCGTATATGTACATGTCAACATATTACTACTGTACTATAATCGAGTGCCTGTTATATTCCTTGTGCACAGTCCAGCATCTACCCTCCCTCACTTAAAAACTGTGATAAAACTTTGCTCCTGACAACATTCCGCCAGGTAGGCTCAGATTAACGTAAAAGGTATTTGTTTTGGTAAATTCACTATGTATCATGGTATGTCTTGTGTACACAGTGCTTTCAGTATACACTAACTTTATTATAACAGAGATAATGTGGAGGACTGTTCTGTGTTGTAAGTGATAGAAGCTACCAACCTATCAACTTTTAGACTTGTCAACCTTTGGAAAGTTCATGCAGAACTTAGTTCACTGACAGGGAGAGACTTTTATTTGGTCATGCAGAGAACATCTGTCAGTGAATACTTAGGTCACGTACCGACTTCATTAAGATTATGAAGCAATGTGTTTAGGATGGTCTACATTAACTGCATAAACAACCCTTGAAAAGTTCACTCGGGACACTTTGTATCAAAACAGGGAAGTAACAGCCTTATTTTCATGTTAGTAAAATCAGGCTTTGATATTAGTAATAATTTTTGTGAACTAAGGAGATACACATGTGCATGCACACAAAATGCGTGTGTGCCCATGGTCAGACAATATAGTTCCAAGACAGATGCATATTAAATAAGAAAAAAAATTGTGTTGTTTTCCTTCAAAGTAATCTCCCATGACTGGAACACTCTTTTTGTATCTCTCTAGGTGTTTTACAAGGAATCCAAATGAACTGCATTTAATTCAGCTATTATATTCTCCTTGACACATGCAATGTTCAGATATCTTCATATGAGGACAGTTTTTGCTTTAGGAAATGGAAAAGAAAAATGATATGGTGTGAGGTCTCATCACTAAGGTGTGAGGCTGCTGTCCATGTGGCAGTCTGGCAGAAAAGACTGTAATATCACGGGAGAATATGCTCATTTGTGAGACTGGTTATCTAGACTCGTGCAGATCTTCCTTTTTTTCAAATCCTCACGAGGAATCCTGTGGGGAGTCATTGTCCTGATTAATGTAGGGTTGAGGATTCTGTTTGTATGGTATGTGACATGTTGTTGCGTAAGTGGTGCCTTTTGAAAGTCTGAAATTAGGGAACCACTAGCTCAGTGATGCAGCATCACATCCCAGAGGGCAAGGGTCATTTGAAAGTGTGTGACCACTAGTTTAAGAATTTTTGCAACTGTTCTGGGATTTTGAGCAGTTAATGATTGCCCATTCCTTGGATCATCTTCAAGCTCCACTTATCCCTACATGCATCCTTGAAACCTTTAAATGTCATGCATACAAGAAACAGCTTCATTTCCATAAATAGTTGTAAGCATTAATATGTTTCTCTTGCCCTCTCCCTGAGTCAGAAACGAAACTTGATATTTGTTGATTTATAACAAAATGAAATAATTTACATGCCCTGCTGCTGTGGATGAAATAAACGAGATACCACTTCGCTTTTTATTTACCAACATAAGCACAAATTTCTAAAATACAATGTAAAACCTCAATTGGTTAAAACATTAAAATTACATTAAGGGCTCCGACATGTTTCGGTTTTTTTCTTTAAACCATCATCAGGGAGCTACTTTTTCACACT
>Ga0123354_10010306_pt1 | contig 14387 bp, 13 predicted proteins | sample TergutLab28metaG_2_FD_97872 | JGI IMG/M metagenome (GOLD analysis project Ga0123354, IMG submission 97872) | Labiotermes labralis P4 segment gut microbial communities from Petit-Saut dam, French Guiana - Lab288 P4 | ecosystem: Host-associated > Arthropoda: Insects > Digestive system > Gut ... | reverse complement strand
GCTGGACGGTCCGGGATCGAATCCCCGTGGGGACGAGATTTTCCGCCTGTCCAGACCGGCCCTGGGGCCCACCCAGCCTCCTGTAAAATGGGTACCGGGTCTTTCCCGGGAGTAAAGTGCGGCCGGGGCGTGGTGCTGACCACTTACCCCCTTCTAGTGCCGCGGTCATGGAAGAGTAGAGCTATACCTCTACCCACCCTCTGGGCCACACCGGGCCTGTAACGGGAAAACTTTACCTTTTTTTTAACCTATATATATATATATATATATATATATAGTTATACTGTCCCATTTCTACTCTGGTCGCAAGGGGTCGTCATGCTTGTCGAGCTCCTTCACATTTTCAGTCCACTTCACCGTTTTTCAGTCCGGACACCATTTCACAATCACACTCACTGCACATGATTACAAAGGCAAGAACTTGTGTGCATATTGCAAAAGTAATTTCCTTCTCACAAATTAGGTTGTCTCAACTCCCGTGGGTGTCAAAGATTCGGCATCACTTCCAGTCGTCCCCGTGCATTAAATTATACCATATGGGGCACTCGACCATTCTTAAGCTCAGCAGTAAATGGTAGTGGGCAGCTTCACCCCCGAACCGCTTCGCCGCCGGAAAAAAAAAGCCCTTGGTACCCACTGACGAAGATGCACGGTGGGCCCCAGGGCCCATACGGACGCTCAGAAGAAGACTAGAACTCTCTTGTCCCTGCCAGGAATTGGACCACAACTCCCACGTTGTCCAGCCTAGTCACTATACCAACAACGCTAACCCAGCTCCCAAACTGGCATCGTTGATTCGGAAGTACGATAATCTGCAGTATAAATGATGGAAACCCTTCAGCAATACAAAATTCACTCACGATCCCGAACAATATCCCCCCCCCCTCTACATGAGACTCATTACGTTCGCTTGCACTGTTATCCTCAGGAAGAAACATACCAAACAGATGAGAGAGGTAATTTCCGTGAAGGCCAATCAATAGCGCTTCGTACGCCTCGTTTAATTGAATGTACCGAGATTAACGAGTCTGTCCCTAGCCATACCCCCTCCCCCTTCCCTCTCTCAGTATCCCAGTGTTTGTGGGGGGCTCTCTCATCTTACGCTGCACCGACAACAAAAGCTGGTCGTACGATGCATGAAACCGACATAAATTCCGGTTTGGCCGAGTTCACTGTCCCAGATACGCATCATAACTCTCACTGTATTCACACACTTCCAGGGTTCTTCCACCCTGGACTGTGATTTTGTGTAATATATGATCATCGAAAACACAGCAGTTTAACTTATTTCCTGCCCCATTCCGAATGGAAGCAGGGGTTTACAGATCTAGGGAGCCAGAACGTCCGGGCAACTAAATTTTGTATGGTGACGCCTAAAATTTGTGGGTCCTCAGTATGCAAGTTGCTTCACCCTTCTGGAATGTTGAAGTGGCTGATAGATTTTTGGAAAACTCGTACACCCCTGTCTTAATGAAATGGGGTATGAGAGAATGGACTAGGTTCGAGTTTTTCAGGATAGGTTCCAGCTAACTGACGAATATTCCGGGGTCCCACTCAACTCACAACTTGTAACGGTGACAACGGTCACGTTGTATCCTACAGAGGCCGCCGAACTCCGTCGTAGAGCTCTCCTAACTGCACTTCAAATAACTCCACTAAGGAGACTCCTTGTAGAGAAGCGAGCAGTCTCTCAGCTGGCCAACAACTGTATGGAGCCCGCAAATTCATTACCAAGTTCACAACAGTCTGCAATTTACCCTACACTGAGCCAGACGAATCCAATCCACACCCTCCCATCCTACATCTTTTAAGATATTAATTTTAAGATATTATAACTTTATCATCCCACCTACACCCACGTCTTTAAAACGACCTCTATACCGCATAGGTCGATCCCGGTGGCCGCTCGCTTGCTGAGACTGCGGGTTCGAATCCCGCAGGAGGCATGGATGACTGCCTCTTGTGAATTTTGTTTCTTGTCAGGTACAGGTCTCCGCGACGGGCTAATCCTTCGTCTAGAGGAGTCCTACCAAGTGTCGTGTGTCTGAGTGTGATCTCGAAACCTCAACAATGAGGCCCAGGCCCACTAAGGCTGTCGACCCACGAAAACAACTACAATAACTAGTTTCCTGCAGAATTACCCACCAAAAACTCTACACATTTCTCTCCTCTCTACGCACGCCACATGTCTTGCCAATCTCATTCCCCCTCTCTTCACCACCCTAATAACATCTGGCACCGCGAATAATCATTAAGTTCCCCACCACGTAATTCTCTCTAGCCACCTGTTACTTCCTGAAACTTTGGTCCAGATATTTTCCTCAACATCCTGTTCTCGGACACCGCCAGCCAATGCTCTGCGAATCCTCAAAAAACGGCACTCGGGAACATTATCTGGCAACATACTGCGTACAATTAAACATAAGGGACATTAAACTAAGCAACATAAAGGCTTGCTTACTTTCTTATTAATCAGATACAGTGACAGCATCCTAGCTGATGCTGAATCAGTTTTACTGCCCATGGGCAATACAATGATGCTGTTCGTTCAATCTACGTACAAAGATCAGCTCCACTGGCTTAGGTTGTAATTTGGATACATGATGGAGGAGAGCAGTAGGTCTGCATGACGGCCAGCAGGTTCGCTGGGTTGGGTGACCTTCGCGCGTCCAAGTATCTTTCTTCTCTTCCACATGTTGTTTCACTTGGCTAGTTGCTTGCCTTCATCACGTGTCTCGTGTCGTGCACAATAACTAACCCCCCCAAAATATTCATTTAGGCTTCGTGCCAGTTCGTGCATGTCCAGACCACAGCCACAAAGGCTTCTGCAATAAACATTATTCTGCAATGCCAAGTTCTTGCAACTATCGTCTCTCATTCCTAATGCTAATACGCAATTTGATTCTCAGATCTTCCAGCGTGGGTGACTGCCAGGAGAAGTCATGTCACATGAACGCATAAAGAAGCCTCAGTATTTTATTGTCTTGAACTTTTGCAGTGAGACTTGTAAGAGATGGCATGATATGAAACGTGACGGGAAAAAAAAACCAAATATGCAGGCTTGAATGATACTGTAGCCCGCATATGTCACAACCAAAATCCTCACCGCAGTCTGTTCGAAACACTTAAACACTTCATATCTGCACAATTTATTTGTGTTTAACTTGTTACATTGGGACGGCTCGTACATCTGGCACTGCACACAGCATCCGAGAGATTTCAGGTTCATTCTGTTACCTTCCTGGTTTCATTACAGTTTCATTATCACTTTCTGGCATTAAAATGGAGTAAATGCCATCGGGATAAGTTCTGGTATAAACAAATTAACTATGTACCCGACAAAAATCATGACTTACTAGAATCACAGCGCTCTTAAAAGTCACCGACATATTAATTATTGTACTGCCAAGCACTATTCAGATTGTCCGCAAGAAAAAGAAAGAGAATGTCCGACATTTTGTGCTGCTGGACCAATAAGCAACAGTCTCATGGCGAAAGACGAGAGAATTTATTCCAGCGCTAAGGAGACTTACAAATTACATTCAAATTTCAAAAACAGTATTATCTCTTGTACATACCTTGTGCCTTTGAAAGTTGCACTGCAAGGGTTAACGCCCCAATGACCATTCGGTTAAAAACCGGAGAGAGGCTAGAAGCTTCGAATCCCCCCCCATGGCGCTGCGGCCCAACGGGGGCCATGGCCTACTCATTCTCGAGGTTTTCTAGATCACACACAACGACACACCACAGTCGGTAGGACTCCTCTGGACGAGTGATCAGCTCGTCGCAGAGACCTCTACCTGACAACACTCACAACAGACATCCATGCTCCCGGTGGGATTCGAACCCACGACCTCAGCAGGCGAGCGGCTGCAGACCTACGCCTTAGACCGCGCGGCTACTGGGACCGGCAGAAGCTTCCAATATTCATACAAATTATTCATTATAAGTGATTCCTATAAGGATTCCTATCTGGCAACTGCAAAATTCCCATCGATTTCATATTTTTACTGTGTTGATGTACATGCTCTCAAAGGCAGCTGGCGACGTCACTCGAATCACTTAAACGTATAGTGAATCCAGGCACAGTGTAGGGACAGACATTTTCACTTCTTTGTCTAATGCCTACCAGTCATCACTTCGATTTGAAAGTAATTAGGGGCTGCTTTATAAATTTGGGCCACGTGTTGAATATCATAAAAAAAGACAGGCTAAACTTGGGGGACGCTAAAACACCGCCACAGTATACAATGCGCTCCGCCACATTTTGAGCAAGCACTGCGGATTAACACAATTCAGTTACGTTCTACGCCTTGCCCCAATACAACCGGCAAGTGTTAGAATACTACACGTAACGTCCCCTGACATGCAGATTCAAATCGCGATCACGTCACTTACAACAGTGTTTCACAAACTTTGTGAGACCACGGCCCCTTAAATTCTTTTTTCACAAGACGAGGGCACGGTCCCAACAAATTTACTCGTAAATACCTTTCCAATTTTTTTAAGTTCATACATTAAACTAACGTAAGTATTAACAATTAATTATGGCATAATCATAAAGAGTATTAGTACACTTACGTATACGTTGTGGCATGGTGACAAATATAAAATTATATTTAAATTAGTTCTCAATCACTGGACTAATGAAATCTTGTAGCATATTTTAGTTTCCCCAGGCAAACATCTGGGTTTGAGCTTTTCGACACATTCACGAAAATTATTCTCCTCAGAATAAATCCACTATAAAATATTTATTTATGAAAAATTCTTAGAAAAATAAAATGACAAATTCCAGGAGGACCTCTCGCGGCCCGGTATAATTGATGCCAGGGCCCGGTACTGGGCCGTGGCCCGGCGGTTGAGAAACACTGACTTACAAGATACTGTGAGATTTCCTCTCTTGTTACAGTCTTCTAAACCTACACCTGTGGCTAAAGTTCTACTGTTTTCTGCGTCATATTATGGTTCTTACTTGCACGGGAGGCCAGTAAATCCTACGCGGTCGTTTATACAGGTTTCTAATAGTTGCAAGCTAATTCTTGGACAAGACATTACCGCCACTTAATTCAAGAGACACCATTCATTTCTTCATTTCCGACTCCACTCCACGTGACCTCAAGTAGCTGAAGCAATATTCTGAACAATGTAGTCGTAATTCTATAAACCTGGTGGCGATGTGCCAGGTTCGAACCATGGCCGGGACTTATTCAGGCTTCTCATACATTTCCTCAGTCCTGCAGGCAAATACTGGGCTAGTAATTCGATGACGTCACAGCCACAACCTTAAAATCACTAAACACACAACTATTCCACGCTATACAGCCATACCGACAGCGTCGTAAAACGAACCTCAGCAACAGAGTCTGACGTGAAGAACACAACTGAACAGGTGGAATTATGCGCAGATGTCTCAAGTCATAACCACGACAATGAACATACTGGAGCACGACAAAATTGTTGAGTGGTTAATTTCAATGGCTCACAACCCAACAACACACGTCTTTTAAATTTTGAAGTTAAAAAAAACAGCAAATACGCGTTACAGGACTGGTAGGACTGTAGAGTACTAATGAGCCTTAATCACATTCAACAGATGTCCAGCTCGAATCCCGAACGAAGCGAACTGCCGTCAGCCGTTCCAGAAACCTGCAGGTACGGCAATTTCGAACCAAACGCTTCATACGAACCAGGCAGGATGCAAAAACTAGGTGTAGAGCTATACGGGACCTGTCGACGTAGGAAGCTCAAACGCAAACCCTCCTTCATCGGACAGTCACCCAGTGATGCGGCGCCACTTCCCAGTTGTACGTTGCCCTCAGCTTCATCGCTGCGAAGGTCCAGAAACGTGCTATATCGTTCAAATTTCGAAAGATGGTATACATGAGCCTTTTGAGAAAGTCTGGGGACCACCGCGCTGAAAGTCAGCAGCATTCTGAAACGGGTCATGTTCAGCTCACTGGTATTCCGTTACAAACAGGTTTTGCTGTATTATTCCTTCCACGGTACGTGGCCGATTCAGGCGTGCCGTCTGCACATACGAACACCAGGCCCTCTCGGAACTAAAACGTACGCTACAATTGTTTGGCAGTGTGATGCAGTCTTCGTCCAACAAACACGTCTATTTGAATTAATTTGACAGGAAAATCGTACGCAATTGAAACGCTAAGATATGCAAGAAACTTAGGCCTACCACTTGGAAGACCTAAGAGTAGATGGCAAGGTAATATTAAAATGGATTTTATATGAAGTTGGAAGGGCGTACACAGCATTAATACAAGGATTCAAGTTTTCTCGGGTGCTACACTGTGTTGACTGGTTTACCGATAGACGTGGTGTAACCCCACAAGACTTAAATGTTCACCAACACCGTTATGAGAACTTCCGAAGTCGCACTGCATTAATTAAACTGATTTACGATACAGATGAAAGGTGTAATCTTGTGAACACGATTTTGAACCTTCTGGTAAATGCAAGGCGAAAATTCCACTAGCCGAGACATTTGCGTCTGCAGAAAGACACCGCTCCTTGAACCTAATTTCATCACAGATGTGGGATAAAAATGTGTCGAATTTCACACAGCTTTATGTTCCACGTAGAGTTTACGGGATTTATTCCTGGGGTGGAATTTACTGACACAGCACCCAATGACACGAGAAAACCAGCCACAGGCACCTCTTCTTCACCCGTCATTTTCTATCATCCTTCCACCGCTCCTTCGACATCATACAACAGCAATTAATATAAAACCGAGTGATAATCGAAAAAATACACAAAACGGTCTTACGGGTGGCGACGAGATTCAGTAACGTATACTCATGCACGTAACGCATATGGTTCGACTGGCGACACCACTGCGCAGCAGCGACGTGCTATTTAGCATTTGATATGCACTTTGGTAGAAGGATCTGAGAAGGTCTATAACGAAAATGGGACGCTACTGTGATCACCATGCAAGGAGACATCGTGGTTCATCCACTCCCGGACACAATGTCGGATGGAAAAATCATGGATGCGGTTTTTCGGCCATGGAGAAAATTTTAGTCATGGGCCACCTACTGCGCAACACGACAATCGGTGGAAATGCCTGTCCTTCGGAAGTGACAGGAAAAACTACGGAAGGTGACACGGGGTGTTTCGAACCGTCACAGAGACCACACAGTCATGTATTACAGGAAGTATATTCAGACTGTCGAGGACAATTGCTGCGTCCATCTTCACGGTAGATGAATTTGGTACAGGTAGACACTGAAGTGACGGGGATAAGAAAATCTATGGCCAATACCGAGAAGTTGAAATTACTGTTACCAATCAGTAACTGCTGCCTTAAGAGATCGTCACTTTGATGAATTAAATTATCCGCCCTATAGCCCATATCTGGAGCCCAGCCATTCAGAAACCTGAAGAAAGACATGGAGGGACGTCGGCTCTCTAACGAAGGTGAACTTAACGGGCGCTGTTGTACCGCACTTTGAGCGGCAAGACAGATGATAGACTTCTGTTTCTCGGGGGTATCCTCCCCACTTACAAAATGGAGAAAATGTGTCGAATTCAAGGGAGACAATTCTGAGAAACGATGACAATACATTTGTTCCATCTCAATCACATAACGACTTGAGTGGCTTGCATATCTAGTGCCTCTCGCACATTATCATAACCACTGGCGGGTATCACCTGTCTAGGTCTGGACTCTGGGTGCTGTCACCAAACCACCATTCAAAATATTACCTTGTATGCATTAAACGTTCAATGCAAGCTGTCAATTTTTTTCCAAAACAATTTCAGTAAACAAGAAAAAAATGTTACAGCGGTACAGCCTACCTACAGACATGGTCGACGCCTGCACCTCATTCAGATTCCTCGTCCGAATCTTGGCCCTCAGACCGGTGGTTATCAAAGGTGGCTTTTGATTTCCTCATACACTTCGGGCAAATTACGAAGGTTACTCGGAAAGTAAGTACTGTCTGCGCATATCTCTCGCGCATCCTCGAGACTGTCACTTTGCGCATGTGCAGTGACTTCCTCTATCAATTGAGAAGACACAGACGCCATTTCGTGAAATTCGTCGTATGTTTATGTTTGTTCCTGTGCGTTAAACATGTTTAAGACAATTGAAGGGGCCGCCGAATGTGAAATACGGTCTGTAATTCGTTTTTTGAACGCTATGAATGTGCTACCAAGTGAGATTCATCACCAGATTCGTCAAGTGTATGGCGATAATGCGATGAGTGATGGCATGGTTAGGAAATGGGTTCGGATGTTCAATGAAGGACGAGAGAACGTGCACGATGAGGCTCGAAGTGGGCGTCCATCTTTGGTGCATGATGATTTGGTGCGTAAGGTCAACGAAAGAGTGTGTGCCGACAGACGTTTCACAATTTCTGATCTGTCTCTGCACTTTCCTCAGATTTCAAGGACTCTACTGAACTGCATTGTCAGTAGTGGCTAACATCGCAGGCGGCCGCATTCTATGAGGAGGGTATACAAAAACTTGTGCCCCCTTACGAAAAGTGCCTCAAAAATGGCGGCGAATATGTGGAAAAATAGTTTGAATAATGTAGAATCTGGTAACAATAAAATTTTATACGAAACCTTACTCGATTTTTTTTACAGCGAAACAGTACTTACTTTCTGAATAAGCATCGTATATAGTAATATCTTAGAACACGCCGCGAATTTACCTCTAATTTCTTTCCAGTTCGTAATTTACGTTACAATTCGTTGATGTATAACCTTCGCAAATGAACAAAGCACTGACAGCCGCGATATCAACTAACAATATGACGTAGGGTCCTTGACATGCTGATAGTCATGCACGTTGTCAAGAAAACCCGCACGTTTTAAAAACCAGAAGGCTAAATGCAAAGTTTACAGGAGTCCACTACGCTTTATCCTGAGCTCGTGGAAACAGTCCATACTCTCACAGCTCATATAGTTACAGTTAAAGATGTTAAAATTATTTTCTCCCGTCTATGTTAAGGTTCCCAATTGGCCTCTTCCCTTCACTGCGCACTTCTTGCAATCCTGTGTTTGCTACACGTCCGGCCAATCTCGCACTCCGTTATGTAATCGCCCTAACACCATTTGCTGATGATGTACTTAGCCTCTCAACAAACAAAAATATCTTAGCGCGGTTATATCAACTTATCCTCAAAAGCATCTAAATGAATCCGCATTAGGTATTTCAGCTGTAAGAACTGGCAAATACTGCGGGTGCGAATTGTTCTTTAGTTCATGTCAAACTGACCAAGGATATGTGTAAAGTTGTTCTTAAGTGTTACTCGTCTGGGAATTACTTATTACAATGCCACTGTAAACTTGTATGGACAATACGACGCGACTTGCTGACTTGTTTTGAGTGCAAGCCAGGTGGCCAACTGGTTAACCGTTGGCGTTCATCGTGAATGACAATGAAGGCCACGCAGAACTGTTGGACGACGCGGGAGTTTTGACGTAGTTGTCCCCTCAGCTTTACGTCTGAATGCAACGTAATCCGCTTACGTGTGTAACTTCAGGCCTAACATCGTGGGAAGCGTAGGTAGCTGCCTGAGATGGCTGTACTGGAACCTGGAACACACTGCAGACATGACGGATATACTGCAGTGTGGTACACATAACGTGCACTGTGAATCTGCATTCCTCTCAGTACTTGTGCAACATTCACTGCAGATATGAATATGTTTATGCGGTTCTTCCTTCTTAACCATTTGTGCTGAATTCAAGATGCGGAAGTAAACTGTGGAAAGCAAAACCGTTGTAAAAGAAGAGAAAGGAGGAAAAAGACGAAGAAGAAGAAGAAGAAGAAGAGAAGGAATGATAGTTTTATTTAACAAACTGTCAATTGTGGATTCGGGTTGCTCTCGGGTGTGATACTGTGGTGCTGGATCAATGGTTCGCGACGTTTCGAAAGGACCACTACCAACGAAACAGCGTCACATCTCAGTATCCTCAACTACGGCGCTGCGGAAACCTCATACAACGACGCTGTCAACTGCTATGATTTATACAGCGTCGGTGGTAGATGAATCAAATATCATTATGAAATGATGCTTAGAGGGGAAACCCGTCCCAGTGACAATCTGTCCGCCACAAAAACCACATGGAAAGGTTCAGTGTCGAACCCGAGCCTACGTGGTGAAAGGCCGGCGACCAACCGCCTGATGCATGGCACGGTCACAGACATTGCTTTTCCCTGTGCTTGATTTAAGCGCCACAACATGAAGTCGTACTGCGGGGTGGAGCATTATATGGAGGTGAGAGGTCAGCTTCACGTCCAGGCTGTTTTACCCCCCGGGATAAACAGTCCACGATACCCATGGGACAAGAGACTGGGCGTACCCCAATATCGGTCTGAATACTGTGGACAAGAGAAATATCCACTTCCCCCACTACGGGAAATCTAAGCCTGATTCCCGAGACGTCCATCTGCTGGCCTCGATCACTAAACCGACTGAGGAGCAGAAATCCTGAAGACATACAACGCGTTTCTCACATCATCATGTCCCTCATACGGCCAGTCAAAGGAAGTTTTACACCGTAGTTCATCCAGAAGTTCAGAACGACTTTGTAAAACCACGGTTTGGCCACTAATGGTTTTGCACCAATATAAAAACAGATTTCAGTTACTACAACAAAGCAATGCACTTCATAAACTACAATTCATAACATGTATTAAACTCCTACATGCTTAGGCACCGGGGTACCGTCTTCATGTACTTTTTCAACAAAACAATATGGGCCCAGAATGTTTCCCGTGTGGGAATATTCACAATGTCAAAATTCTAAAAGAATATAAAAGGCTGATAAACATTTGGATTGCAGTACTGTCATATTAAAATTTTACGATAGTAAGCAGTTCCAAGTGTAAGACCATAGTTACTTATGATCTGTAAGCAGATCGCACACAGGCATCCGTCTCGTTCTTATGTCATGACGCATATCACATGCCACATGCCGAGACGTTCCATGCCAACAGACAGACACAACGAAGCTAACAGTCGCTCTTCTCAACCTTGCGAACACGCCTAAAAAATTTAAACGAACGCAATTTGTAAAAGACATGCAGACAACAGCAATATCGTCTCGAAGTTGTAAATTAAAAAAAAAAAATCCCACGTCTCTTGTAAACCTCAACAAAACATTCACCAGAGCATAGAAGTAACTGTACCTCATGTGGCTTGCCTTGCTTTATGCACGACTTAACAAATACTGTGGGATTAGCCGCTGCATCGATGAATGAAGACCACGCACTTTCTAATTTCCACTTCACCTTGGAAGCGCTGAATGAGATTCCATTTTTGGTTCGAACATGCGTAAACTCTTTACATGCGGACACTAATTTGAATTCTGGCCTTCAAAGAGGTCACCTGGTTGTGAGTTACGGAGGTTGAGATCAATGTCAGTCAGCATAACGATGTCTGCCCGCTATTAAATAACATCCGTGGGGTCCTGGACGACAAACACCATCGCAACGGGAAATTGCAGCATCTGCGAGAATCCTAATTAGGCGTACATTCGGGTTGGAATTATTATATGCGAAGACATTACTTTATCTGACAACTGTCACTAATCACTTGCCGCCCGTTCGCTGAACTCGTTAAGCCAGCAGAATTTAGACGTACAGTGAAAAGCGTGTCTACACGACGACCCTTCGTAGCTTTGTTGTCCCGACGCGCTCAGTCTGGTAGGTGATCCTCTTTCGGGAAACAGGTGTGGCTCACCGAATCACATATAGTTTTAATTATTTCTTTTTTTACTTGTTTTATTTACTCAATTTATTCTTCATATAAAATAATGGAGCGCTATATCCAGTAAAACAACTAGATCATTTCTAACAAACTGACACAGTCACTTCTCTGTACTCCCACTTACACCACACTCGTACGCGACTGAATTCGCACTGGATTGCTAGCGTCCGTTGTCCGCTGCTAACGTTTTCTCATTTAAATCTCTCCCCTCCTACCTATCACCAACAGTCCTGAATGTACGTTGACAGATTAACTTACAGCGCATGCAATGAACCGTCCGTAACTGACGCCAGCAATTCTAAGAAACAACTATACTAAAAATGATCGGCTACACGTGTTTGTCAGATGCGTCACGTGTCGTCAAGCCGCAGCAAACCGCCGCGGAATCCATTTTAAATAAGGCGAAAGAAAACCTAAAACTTCAGTACACTGCACCACAACACGTGGACCACGACTCATGGCAAAACTGGATTAGCGGCAAGAGTTGAGTTGGCCGCCATCACTCAAAACTGTCCGACTGAACAGATTATCCGTGTTGTCGCATAAAATAATGTTTCTGTACAAAAGCTAAGCCAATTCGAAAATACTGTTAAGTCACTCTCAGCCGTACTTCTGTAACACTTCTCCACTCTCAGCACTTGAACCCCAATGGCTTCGGCGATTTATAGCAAGAAGATACATTTCACATTTGTATGTGTCGTGACTCTAGTTCGATTCCCGATAGTGTCATTAGAAATTTTCAATGATATAATCCTTCCGGCTGCACCATGACCCTGGGGTCGACTCAACGTCTAACAGAATTGAGTACCAGGAATATTTCCTGAAGGTAAAGGTGGCCAGTGCTTTGGGATAACAACCTTACCACCTTTATGTCCCAACTGTCTTGAAATCTGGAAACCTCAACCTCGTGGAACCGTCGAGGCTAGTCCAGGCCTATACAGGGATTGCTTTACCTTGTCAATACGTCATGAAGAGTAACAAACAAACAAAGACAAATATAATTAAACTTCAACGCATTATGTAACTGCAGCGTAACTCCCGAGAGTCTGTCTTGGGGCGTCGGTGTTGAGGATACCAAGAGACGGTGGAATGACCAATTCTGAATTCAGTAAACGGCGGCTTTGATACCAGATCTTAATAAGCATTCGTGCTAAGGCGACAGTCCATAAATTCAGAATATCACGACTTTATCTCTCTCAAAGATCTACTGGAATGGGGAAGGTGGAGGAAAGAAAAAGCAAACGAAAACATAACTACACACGAAATACTAATATTCCATGACGAAATAATTACCACTTGGCGGAATTAAATGAGCAGGCGTTTTACAGTCTCTCAATAATAAAAATGATAATTTATGACGTTTGAAATCGAGAAAACGAACGTGACCATTCAACTTGCATTCACCACAGCGATCTGGATAGACGATGAAGCTGTTGTAAATAACACACAATGAAATGGAAAATGATATGAAATACAGATTTCATCTAATACTTGAAGTTTACGAAGCCGGTCTCTAATAAGCTTTAAATACTTTCTCGACTTACAACGCCTTTAAAAGACCCACGCCATTATTTTTATGTTATTTCTTATTACTTTTATTACGCCATATTAGGCAATATTACGCTCAGCACAGACGTTGCCTACTCCGTGTTCATTCTTTCCGTATCTGAACGCTCAGCGTCGGATATGACGACGACACATCAAGTAACACCACTGGCAAAGGTCAGTCACTGGACACAACCCTGAGCTAGTTTGAGCCACCTCCCATCCTCCCAAATTATGCCCTATGAAATCCACCGTTCAGCTATCACACCACCTCTTTCATGGCCTTCCATGTGGACGAATATATTCTGGAAATGCTACTATATTCTCAGGTCAAAAATCTGAATAACCCCGCCTTCTTCTAGTAACACTAAATTCGTCAGCCCTTTTATTCGAGAATAAACCGTAGTCTCTTATATAGAACAGAACGTGGACTGCAAGTTTTATTTTACATGAATTCAATGCATATGTTACGTATAAACTGCAAGTGTCTGAAAGCAACGTGCATAGAAAAAAAACATCTGAGGCTTCGGAATAAGTCTGTATAATTACCCGCCTTCGTTGACTTCGTCGGACCTGTGGAGCACAAAACCGATCTTTAACAGCTGCAGCTCTATTGGCCATTGTGAAGCAAAGTGTGCTTGACAAAGACTGGAAAACATAACTAAAGAATAAATTTCTCAGAACAGTACATCTCACGTTTATTAGATTACTAAGAAATCTGACATGCGGTGGTGCAGTTGGTTGAGGCACTGCGCTACAAACCGGAAGGTCGCGAGTCGGATTTCCGATGGTGCCACTGCAATTTTTCATTGACATAACCCTATCAGCCGTACTATGGCCCTGGGATCGACTCAGCCTCTAACAGATTTGAGTACCAGTAATGTTTCCTGGGGGTAAAGGCGGCCGGTGAGTAGGGTTGACAACCTTACCACCTTCATGTGCCGACTCTCTGAAAATCTGGGAGCCTTAACCTCCTGGAACCGTCAGGGCCTCTCAGTGGCGTACCCAGGAATTTTGTTCGGGGGGGGGGGGGTTTAAAAAATTTAGTTTGGGGCCAGGGGGAGGGGAAGGGGGGACTGGGGGGGGGGGCCCCTC
>Ga0123354_10010305_pt1 | contig 14388 bp, 16 predicted proteins | sample TergutLab28metaG_2_FD_97872 | JGI IMG/M metagenome (GOLD analysis project Ga0123354, IMG submission 97872) | Labiotermes labralis P4 segment gut microbial communities from Petit-Saut dam, French Guiana - Lab288 P4 | ecosystem: Host-associated > Arthropoda: Insects > Digestive system > Gut ... | reverse complement strand
TGTATGCGAAAGGAATAACTTATGGCAAATGATAAATTTGATAACATATTAAATATGAATTACAATGAACTAAATAATAATATAACTAATCTATCTTATTATGAGAATTTCTCACTAATATGTATGGATTCAACTTTTGATAATGATAATCCTTTATTAAATTTTTTTGAAAATAACCCAACAAAAAAACTGTTTGTCATTTCAGATAATAAAATAACAATCCCATTATTTAATGTACATGTCTATAATAAAATTAACAAAAATATTAATTATAATATCTATAATAAAAACATATTTATATGTTTATCATTAAATTCAATCAATACTGAAATACAAGTAAAAAAACTAATAAAAACATTAATTAAGTTAAATAACATTATTGATTCAGATACATTAAATAACAAATCCATTTTATACAATATAACACCTTCAAATAATAATAAGTATTTTAATTACATTAATGATGTAATTAAAATATTGTCAATAAAAGATAAAAAAATACAATATGAACTTATATACGATGCGGTATGTAATAAGTTAGATAATAACTTTATAGAAAAGAACTATTGCGATTTTAAAGGCACTAAGTGTATTGCACAAAGAGAAAATAAAGCTATTCATCAAACAATGGGTTGTTGTTATTCTTTTAAAGATACCTTCCTTGGTTATACAAAGGCCGAACTATGCAAATTTTTAAATCAAACTAAATGTGAAACAAAATGTATGGCTTGCAAACTGTTTACTTGCAAATATTTAAAAGAAAAAGGAATACATTTTAAAGCGAAAGACGACATATTATTAAGTTGCTTTTTTAATAAAAAACAGCTCGAAATTCTATCTGCCAATTTCTTCACAAAAAAAGAAGTTGTCATATCTAAATTATTAGAAAAAAATAATATGCCATATATTTTTTATTATATGTTCAATCAAGAATATATTCGTTGATTGAACAGTTAATCTTTTTTACTAATGATACTCGCAAGCAGCGGCTAACGAAGCGAAATCCTGATGATTCTAATTTGCACCTAGAAAAGGTTATGAACCTAAAAAGTACGAATCTGTCAACTCTTTCATTCGTTCTCATGCTGACTTACCGCCTCTTTGATTAATTAAGAACCATATCTGAACTTCGCAAGCACAAAGGTCAGTTAATGAGCTCAATCAGCTTTGCCGAGAACCTCCTTAACGTAGTCTACAAGCTTTTCTCCAGCCATTTCGCTAAGAGAATCAATCAGCCTGTATTGCTCGTGTTCATCTGCTTGCAGTTGAATGTTTGAAATATTTTCATCCATGACTTCACACAAATATACCAAACGGGTAAAGACCATGTTTTTGCTTATATCCAGATTGCTGTCTTCGTGTATAATCTTTTTGATTACAACATCGAGGTTTGATTCCTCCTTGGTTTCACGAATTACCGCATCTGTCGGCAACTCACCCGCCTCCACCATCCCACCAGGAATATCCCAGTAGTTTGGAAAAGAATTAGGTTTCCCTCTTTTTATTGCAGTTCGTTTTAAAATAAGATACTTCCCTCCAACTTTCATCAAGCCATGCACAATCAATCTATGTGTAGCTTCCATGCGAGCTCCTCCTTATTCCTATATTAGTTTATATATTCAATGTGTGCATCCCTCTAGTTGTTGCAACATATAATAATTTCGCATCCAATTCATCTAATTTATAATTACTTTGACTAGCATTAGTTATTATTGTTGAATCAAACTACAATCCTTTAACTAAATATGATGGAATTATACTTATCCCACCTTTATACTTTTCATTTTTATCGGTAATACAAGAAACACTTTTTGTTTTTACTAATTCTCTAAACAATTGCTCTGTTTCTTGCAATGTCTTTGTAATGATTGCAATTTATTTAATAACTGAACAGGATAATCTTTAGCACTAGCTGGACTATATAGTCTTGTAAGAGCTTCTTCCAAACTACTAATAACAAATTTTAGTAGTTTTAATGTATTAATTAGTTTACTTTTCTCTTTTATCATTTCTTTTTCTGCTTTGAAATCCATATCTGATATTTCATCTCCTTTTTAGATAGCTTCGTAATAATATAACTATTTTTTCTTTAACAATTCTAACATTTCTGGCATATAAGCTTTACTTGCAAAGGGATAATTTTTTGGTTTATCTTTCATCAACTGTTCAACTTCATCAAATGAAATATATCTTACTTCACTTAACTCTTCTAAATTTATTTTATAATCTTCAATCAATGCAGTAGTTTTTAAAAGATATTTATATGAGAAAATATTATTATAACTATTAGATAGCACTACTGAAATTTTTTCTGTAAACAAATATTCCAATTCAGTTTCTTTCACTTCTATACCTAATTCTTCTTTTATTTCCCTAATAGCTGTTTTTTGAGGGTCTTCCCCTATATCTACATGACCTGCACATGTACTCCAATTGTTAGCTCCCTGCTTCTTTGTTGCCGCTCTTTTTTGTATTAACAATTCTTTATTTTGATTCATAATCCATACTGATATTTCCCTATGCCAAAGTCCTTTTGCATGTATAATATCTCTCTCCTCTGTTTTTCCTGTAAGATTATTTTCTTCATCAACAACATCTAAATATTCCATACTTTTAAAACTCCTCTTAATTTTAAATTTTTATAAAAGCTTAATTCTAACAACTACTCTTTTCAAGCATGTATATATTGGCCTTCTTCCCATTAACTAATATATTATATTGAATTTTAATATCAAAAAACTTAGTTTCATATAACGCTTTTTCAAATACATTAACATTTCCCATAAGAATAATCATTCTTCCATCGTTTTTTAATATTCTATTAAACTCTACCAGCATAGCTTTATAAAAAAATAAAAAATCATTATTCTTACTTTCAAACATATTCCACGGTGGGTCTGTAATTATCACATCAATAAAATCGTTTTCAAAGCCCTCTAATGCGAGTGCGTCTCTTACTTTTATAAACAATTTCTTATTATTCTTTTTGTATTCATTTTTTAATCTTTCAATCAAAGCAACGTCTGTATCACTTGCAAAGCACATATTGTATTTAAAATTTTTTACTATCTGTCTTGGAATAGAACCATGACCGCAAAATGGGTCAATTACAATTTTATTTTTATTTAACTCAGCTAAAGAAGCTAATATATATGCTAACTCTGGTCGCAATTCCCCTTTATTAATATCTTTTTCAGTAAGTCTGTTGTAAGTTATTTTTACCATAAAAACCATAACACCTTCAGAACGTCGTAAAAAACAAAACTCAAGATCAGGATTTTTTTTGTTTAATTTAACATTTAAATTCTTTGAAATAGAATTTTCTAAATTCTCTATTAATCTGAAATTTATACTAACTGGCTGATTTTTGTCAATTGATAATATTTTAAAATTTTTATTTTTACTTTTTTCTATGTGGAGTTTAATTGCAGAATAATCTATATTAAGTTTTTTAACCAAATTATTTAAATCCACATTAAATTCATTATTATTGTTCGTTTTCATTTGGCCTAACAATAAGAAAGAATTATTTAAAAATTTCAATCTTGTTACATCTTGATAGTATTGCGTTTTGTATATGACCATTCCATCAAAAAGTTCAATAATCTCTACATCTGAAAGATTAGAAATTAAAAGTTTTTTAATTACATCTGATAATCCACTAATAAAAGTGGAAACATAATAATTCTTCATACACAACCTCCATTAATAAATAATAAAATTTCCACATAGTTTTTCAACCGATTTTACTTTAAATTTTTCACCAGTGATTAAGTCTATTGCTTCCATATGTAGCAACTCTTGATTTAATATTTTAATAAAAGAATAAGTTTCTAAATAATAAAAAACACATTTATCAGTTTTTACTTTCCTACATAAAGTCAATTCTTCTTTTTTTAGTTTTTTTATTATAAATTTTCTAATACTTTTAAACTCGTTTACTATAAAACTTGGGTGTTTTATCAAGTTTATTAGCCTTTGTATAATCTTATTTGATTCTCGCTTTTCCGAATTAGAATATAACAATTCATACGAAACATTATAATTTGTAACATCTAGAATTTCTCCAAAATCACTTACATTTTTAGATAATACATCCATTATAGTTAGATAATTTTTATTAGATAATAATTCTTGCCACCACCAATGCATTGGTGTAATAGCTCTTTTTAATATAAAAGCCCCCCAAATTCCACTACAAAAATAAATTTTAGAATTATAATCTTGTAAATAATGCTTGTCTGAATTTTTTGCATATTCAAAACTAAGAACATCATATTTTTCTATATTTCTATAAGCACTTTCATATGGAAAACTATAAAAATGTAAGTCTACAAAACAATTTAATTTTCTCTTATAATATTCATATAATGCATAATTGGATATACTACATAATATTTTGTATCTATTAGGAAATTTATCAATTATATTTTTATTTATTTTATTGCACCAGTTAGCTAATACTCTCTTATTGCAATGAATTTGGTCAATTTCATTCATAATTTCAATATAACAAATATTATCATATTCATATATTTTAAACAATACATTTAATATATTATTTAAATATTCCTTATCTACATTTTTAAAGAAGTTTGTTGGTTTTTTATAATAATCACTATATTTGTTAGCAATCCATGAATATCTTTCATTATTAATATCATTATAATTTTTTATATTAAAGTCCACAAAATTGTTTAATACTAAGCAAATTTCTATATTTTTAATTTTTGCATACTCAATAATTTCTATTAATTTTCTCATATCCTCATGTTCATACAAGAAATTAATACTCCAACTACATGAAATAATTCTAATAACTTCAATTTTATTTTTTTCACAAGTATCAATCCATTTTTTGTAGTTTTCTATTGTATTCTTTTCACTTGTATCCCAACATAAATTAATTGACATTTTTGGTATCATAATCTAATCCTCCAAACTAAATTACAAGTGATAATCCTCCAGCTATTACAATGTTATTTCCTGTAATATATCCAGCTTTTTCAGATATTAAAAACATTACTAAATTAGCAACATCTATAGGTTTTCCATGCCTATTTAAAGGAATTTTTTCAGCTGACTCTGACAGTAAAGTATCACTATTCAAATCTTTTCTTAAAAGTGGTGTGTCAATAGAACCAGGTAATACACTATTAACTCTAATATTGTACTTTGACAAGTAATACGCAAATTCTTTTGTAATCATATCTAAAGATGCTTTTGCCGAAGAATAGTGTGCTATTCCTCTAATTATATTGCTATGTATAGAAGTTATATTTACGATTGATTTATTGTCAACTTCATTATTAATCATGTTTTTTGCCACAAGCTGTTCAATTTGAAATATTGAGGAAACTGTAACATTATACATTTTTTCCCATTCCTCTGTTGTTATATTTAAAATATCTACATTCTCTTGATATCCTGCAGAATTTATTAAAAACTTTATATCAAACTGTTCTAAAAAGCTAATAAATTCTTTAACCTCAGATTTCATATTCAAATCCAATATATAACACACATCATTTAAATTACTTATTTTAATTTTTTCTTTGTCAACTAATATCAGCTTTAGTGTTGGATATTCTTTTGAAACTTGAATTGTAATTTCTTTTCCAATACCAGAAGCTGCTCCTATAATTACTGCACATTCTTCTTTCATATAATTTTTATTTTCCCCTCTTTATAATCTTTTTAAAAAATGGTTTTGGTTTTTGTATAATTTTTGTAATATTAAATTTTAGATAATCTAATGTTTTTGGATTTAGAATTATATTGTAATTTTTTACAACGCTTGTACTAAAATGTCTCTTCAACGCACTATCTCCTCTTGAAAAATCAAATATCTTAAATCCATTCAGTTTTAAAATATCAAATAAGTTCAAAATAACTAATTTCCCCGGTTGTAGATTTTTATATTGAGATTTATAAGCCATATGATAAGCACTATATATACCATTAAAGTTATTCAATCCAAACATATGTGCAACTGGAATATTATCATAATACATAATTGTTAAAATTGCAAATTCAGTTTTTGCAATCTGTTTAAAAAGTTCTTGAGCAATAACATTATTAAATAAAGCTTTTTTCTTTTGAGGTTTATTACTTTGCTTTTCTATCTCAAACATTACATCTATGTAATCAAAGCACTCTTTCCCATATATAGTATGAAATTTAATCATAGGATTTTTTTTATATATATTGTTCAAATATCTTAATTCTTTAGGTTTAACTTTCATTTCTACATTCAAATCTGTTTGAGGATTTAGTGAAGATTCATAAATAATTCTTTTAAATGGAAAAAAATTTATAAGTTTCTCGTCGACCTCTTCCAAATATAGAGTGTATCCATTTTTTATTAGAAATTCATTCAAACCATCTGCTTCTTTATCCACTAATATGTTGCTTTTATCTAAATATTTCTCACCTATGGAAATAAGCTTCTTATTTTTAATACTGACAGGCAATATCATGTTAATTTTATTATTATCACAATTTTTTATTATACTTAAATCCTTATATTTAAACACTTTAGTACATATTTCAAACCAAACTGGATGATTAAATAGATGTCGACTTTCACTATTATTCCAAAAATCGCACCACCCATCTTTTTCTTTTATTACTTTTTCTACTGTCAACATATGCTTTATACCTCTATTATCTGATATAGTCATTTTCAGTTATTTCATTTGTTGTTGGTTCCCATTCATACCCAATTGGATTTGAATCTCCAGTACAAAAATGACATAACTTAACAGGTTTGTCTAAATATTTTAATACTTCTTTTCTTGAATGAAAATCCGCAAGCAATTTAAAATCTTTCTCGGGATAACTTTGATTAAATCGTTTGTTAAAAATATTAACAAATACTGATGGAGCACATCTACTTATAATTCCATTGTATAATAGAATACATTTTTCACATTCATTAGCTATCTCTTTATAGTTTTCATTACTATTCTTTGTTAATATTTTATTAAATATATTACCTGCTCTAAATATATCATATTTAACGTTGTAAACTTTTAATCTATCTTCTATTTTTTGTATTGACTTTGTTAATGGTGGATATAAAGAAATTGATATTATTACGTTTAATTCTGACATCTTTCTTAAATAATCATCATCTTTAGTTAATAGCAGTAATCCATTTGTAACTATTTTGATATTTGTACAAGGGAATATATTTTTAAATACTTCTATAAAATCAAATATATTATTACATAATAGTGGTTCTCCTCCTAATAGTCTTAGCTCATAAACCTTAAACCCCATTTTATTAAATAACATCAAATCTTCTTTATATTTATTAATATCATAAAATGCCATTTCGCCTTTTATATTAGAAAAATGATAACATCTATTACATTTTAAATTACAATGCTCTGCTATTGGTATTTGCAATTTATCAATATATTTGTACTCATTATACGGTGTAAGTAATTCGCTTTCAATGAATTCGTTATTATGCATTACATTTTGTTCAAAATAATTTATATCAAAGATTTCTGCTACATAATAATTATTTTGATTACTACATAATTTCTTAATTACTTTTTGCCTGTCCACTTCGTATATTGAAGAAGAAATAATAAGTTTATCACAAACCTCTGAAAAACTGTTAAGATATTCTTTTACCGAGGATACATCAATTATTTCTATTTCATAATTTGGGTATATCTTTTTTATTGTTTTGTCTATATTTGAATTATAATCAGAATTACTTATATATATAATTTTTTTCATGATTTCTCCTTCATTTATCTTTTTTACTAATCTTTCCACTCTTAACATATGCTTTATATTTTATTATGTCGTATTTAGTTTGCAAATCTTTTGGTTTTACAAATTTAGTATAAAAAAAATATTTTACTAATTTTAATATATATCTATGTTTAAAAAATTCTTTGTCCATTTTTTGGTCATACATGCCCTGCCCAGTTACTCTTTGTATAACACTTTCTTCAGTTCCTTCCCAAAAATGTTCAACTTGTAATTCCGGGTCATAAAGTAGCCCCAAATACCTTAATTGCTGTTGTATAAGAACATCTTCATTTGCACCCTTTGTATTGCCAACATTTCCATACCTACTATTAAATCCTCCAATTTTTTCTAATTCAGATTTAAAAACTAAAAGTAAACAGCCTCCAAATAATTCATGTTTTTTTAATAACCTCTGTTCATCTCCAAATTCTTTATAGCCAGCTATATAATGATATTTTGCAGGAATAAAATCAGGTATTTTATTTGGTATTATTTTACCACTTACTATCCCAAAAGAACCCGATACCCTTTTATGCTTATTTATAGCGTCCTTAAATTTATTGTTTGGGATAATATCATCATCTAAAAATAAAATTAATTCTCCACTTGCATTTTTCCATCCACAGTTTCTAGCATTACTCAATCCTTGAGATGATTCGTGCAAATATTTTACACCATATTTCCCTTTTAAAATCCCATTTTTACTGTTATCTACAAGTATTATCTCATCTTCAAAATTTTTCTCAAGAAATATTATTAATTCATCTAATTTAGTGGATTTTCCTATAGACGATATTACAATCGAAAGAGTTCTCATGTTTCTACCTCATAATTTTCTACACATTTAATACAATATTTAGATGGCACTTGTTTGTTTATTATTAATTCTCTTACATCTCTCATGTATTCATTATTCCAAATATCTTCCTCATCATTTATATTGCCATATTCTTTATTAGGATTTATAACCCTGCCACAACTTCCTATATTGCCCTTTGAATCAAATGATAAGTTTTTAAAATACCAATTACAGTTAAACTCATATTTAGAAAGTTTATGTGGTAGATTTATTTTTGTATGTAATGTTTTTGAGAAATCATATAAATCATTTATGTTATAACTTGAATCGTCAATATCAGCTAGTCCTTCATTAATATTAAAATCAATATATCTATGCAAATCAATTCTATCTACTCCAAGTGTATCACATAGTTTTAAAAACTCTTTGCTTTCCTTAACAAATTCTTGTCCACATACTCCACTTAATATTATTTCTATATCAGATTTTAATTCTTTCTTTTTTCTTACGATATATTTTATATTTTTAATTACATCTTCAAAAGTATCTGCCGAAACACCACAAATACTGCTATATACTTCTTGATTTGGAGCATTTAAACTTATAGATATTTGATTAAAATATTTCTCAGATAAAATAAAATTAGACATATCTTCATTTAACAAAATTCCATTAGTAATTAAGTTCATTTTCTTTTTATTTTTTGCAGTTAGCTTTACTATTTCCTTAAATTCAGGATTTAATAATGGTTCCCCCACTCCACCTAACATAACTAAATACGCTTCTGGAAATTTTTTATAAATTTTTTTTACAATTTCTATAGACATAAATTTATTATCTAACTCTTTTATGAACTCAAAATTATTCTTATTTTCAGAATGATGAGGACACATTTTGCATTTCAAGTTGCATAAATCTGATAAATATAACAACAACCATATTGGTCTATAATTAAGTTTTGATTCCTTCATATTGAAACTTTTAAACTTATAATAATTATAATAATTATAAAGTTGCTTTACTGTAAATCTATATTTTAAATTCTTTATTTGCATATATCCACCTATTTTTCTAAATAACTTTGTCTTAATATTTTTCTTTTAATAAACGCAAGTTTTAAATATACATTACCAAGTTTTGATATGAAAAACTTAAACTTTTGAATGCTCAAATATCCATTTACATTTATTCTTGGAATTTCGTACGGATTATATTTTTTACTTAAATGGAATGGTAGTAAACTTAATCCATACTTAAAACCTTTTTTCTTTGCTATTTCTATTATTTTTTTATTATACTTTCCCATTGGATAAACTAAAGTATAGTTATATTTTTCTAAATCACAATCCAACTCTGATTCTATTTGTAATTCATTAATGCTTGTTAAATCGCAATGATTTTCAGTATGATAATACAAATCACAATTATAATTTTTTAAATCATCTAAACTCAAATATTGCTCTTGACCAACCTTTGAAGAAATTACTGCTATGCAACATTTCAAATTTCTTTTTCTCATAAAATCTAAAGACATAAGTATTGATTTATATGAATCATCAAATATTATACAAACACTTCTTTTATTATTATCTGTAAGCAATTCTTCCAAAAAACAAAAAGTAAATCCTTTGCTTTGCAGATAGTCCATTTGATTTTGAAAATCCATAAAATCAACACTTAAAAAATTATCTTTTGTATCTATTTCATGATAAACTAAAATTATTTTTTTCACTTTTAATTACCTCAATAATTTCTTCAGCTATTGGTGGTATATCATAATTGTTTTTTATAAATAGTTGTTGCTCTTTTAATATTTCGCTAAGTTTATCTGTTTCCATTAAATTTATTTTTTGTATCTGTTCAATAATTTGCATATCGTCATTAGCAAAGAATATAAATTTTTTAATTTCAGAGTTTAATCCTTCTATAGCCAAATCGTTTGCTATAATAGGCAAACCCACACACGCCGCCTGTAATATTTTATTCTTTGTTCCAGCACCTGTCATAATAGGACAAACATATATATCATATTTACTTAACTCTTCACGCATATCTTCTACATAACCCGTAAAATGTATCCTATCATTCGCTTTTTTTAACAAATATTCAGGACAATCCTTTCCAACAAATGTAACTGTAAAATTATCAGAAAGTTTAGGCATTATATTTTTTATTAAGTAATCTATTGATAAAGTGTTTGGGCTTACGCTAAAAACTCCAGAAAAAGCCATTTTTACTCTATGACCAGATTGATTAATATTAATAGTATTTATCCATTTTTCTGTATCAATAACATTATTTACAACCTTCATATCATTAAATTCATGTCCTGACATTTTTTCAATATAATTTTTATCATCTTTTGAACAAATAACAGTCTTATAATTTTCACTGATAACTTTTTCGTATTTCTTAATTTTATAATATTCTTCTATTGAAATTAGTTTTTCTCTACCTTTAGCCTTATACCTTAGTCTATCATAATACTTAGTCATACTATCCGTTAAATCAATAATTACTTTTTGTTTATTAAAATGTTTGGCATACTGTGCCATTCTTAATCTTTTTATATATACCATGTCATAATTATCTTTTTGAGACATATTTTTAAAAAACTTATGCAATTTTCTGTTTTTTACATAAGCCATTCTTAAAGGTACTTTTGTAAAAATATGTTGTATACAATTGAAGAACGATACTATTTTAGATTGCTTTATTACAATCGCTTTTTTAACTAATTGTTTTTCTTTCTCAAAGCTTTTAAGTTCATTTTCTTTATAATATAGTGAAACTAATGTGACATTGTCTCCATTTCTCTTAAATGCTTCTAGAATATTTTTGGTTCTTATTCTAGAAAACTCATTAGGCAAAGAGGGTGTTATATAAAGAATTTTCATATACTGCCTCCTCGCTATAATGTAAATTAAAGAGTTTATTGTTTTCCAATCCCATCTCTTCTATTTTTTCTTTATCATTTATTAAATTACATATTTCTTCTGAAAAACTAATATCGCTATCTACTATTTTCGTGCCGTCAGATAGAATTAATCCTTCTGCTCCAATACTTGTACTTATTACTGGTTTAGAATGCGACCAATATTCTATGATTTTTATTCTTGTCCCACTTCCAAAATATACTGGAACAATACATATCCATGATTGTGATATAATGTTACTTTTTTCTTCTTCATCTAAGTTTTCATAAAAGTTAATATTGTCATTAGAATATGATTTAATATAATTATCAATATTCGAGCCTATTATTTTAAGCATAACCTCATTGTTTTTCTTTAAAATTAATGGAAATATATTTTTAATAAAATGCTTTAATCCTTGCTTATTTGGTTTCCATGATATACTACCAACAAAAACAATTGTAGGTTTTTCAAATAAGTTGCCTTGCTTAGTATTATTGTTATCATATGTATTATTTACCACAACAACCTTATTTTTATATTCATCTGGAATAAGCATTCTATCTGTATTACTTACACAGGTAATTTCTTTTGATATCTCAAATGCATGATATTCAAATGCCTTCATGAGTTTACTTTCTCTTTTTAAAAATAAATTGATAGGAAATTTAGAAAATTTAGAACTCCTCTCTAGTAATATATGTTCTATATTATGGTCATCAAAATATATTGGTATTTGCATGTTATTACAATACTGCATCATAGCCAACTCTGAGCAAAATACAAACTTTATATCATAATCCTCTATTGCTTTACTTATTGTATCTTCAATTATGCTATTATAATACTGTTTACATGTTACTGGCATTTTAGAAAAAATACTGCCTAAAAAGTTAATCATTAAAGATATCATACTTCTAGAAAAACTACATCCATAAACTTTTACATTATATTTTTCTAAAAAACTTATCATTTCACCTTTATATTTTTTATCCCAAAATCCTATTAAAATAATATCATATCTTTTACTCAAGAACTTTATCCATGCAAGATTTCTTTTTGCCCCTCCATTGTACGCAGGTGCAGGAATAAATTTATTTAGTACGATTATTTTTTCTTTATTTTTCATATTTATTTATACTTTCTATTATCTGATTTTTATAATTTTAAGATAAATTATCATATTTCTACTATTTTCTTAAATTTATGTACAATTTAGATATTATTTTAACATAAAATGCCTGTAAATGCAAGAAACATAAAACATTTTCAGAAGTATACTTGCGATAACTTTTTTTTGATAGATATAACACATGTTATCTTCGGTTTCTCTAATAATGTTTGCATAAAAAACTCCCTACTTTCAATTTATTAGCGAGTCATAAGCAGTCTTTTTACCACTTGTTCTTGAGGTGTAAATATACTTATTCTTATAATCAATTTTTGTAACAAATTAAAAAACACTTTTATCAAAACTACATTGTTCACAGTATATTTAATGCCTTTTTTTCTTAACTCATCACATGTAAACAACTTACATTGTAAACATCTTATCGTACATTTTCCATCTTTATTATACTTACATAAAACAAATTTGCTTGGCAAAAAAACGCCCAAATACTTATTTTTATAATAATGGCAACATCCCATAACCGCTCCATTATTCCTTTTTGCTAAACATACATTATCTCTAAACTCGCAAAGGTTATTATTATAAAATTTATCATCTAAATAGTCACATAACTTACCGTATAAATAATTGTATTTTTCTCCTATATTATCATAAAGCAAAACATTTAATGCTACAAAAATCTCATTGTTCTTGTACGACTCTGTTAGTTCATTTGAAAAATTTGCTATAACTATTTTATCATTTAATTCTATACCAAACTTTATATTTTTTCTTTTACAACTATTTCTTATCTTAATAATATTTCTAATAACTTTCTCTTTTTGTTTATCATTCAAATTTTCTACATCAACAATAATATTTAATAATACATTTTTTGCATTTATCTTAGATATATTATTATCAGTTCCAACATCAATAAGAACAGTTTCTTCACCAACTTTATCATTTAATTCGTTCTTTTTAAAATTCGTAATTGCATATCCTTCTTTATCACACAATATTATATTCAAACTTCACTCTCCCTTGTTTTACACATTTCCTTCAAATATTTTATAGAATTTTCTAATTCTTGAACTTCTTTTACTGAATTATATTCAATTAACGTAGGAATCCCTATTCTCATACGAAAACCTTTCTCTTTAATAATTTATTCTCTTTCAGTTTTATATTTATTATTAATGTTATTTTTTCTTATTAATTGCATATGTCTATTCCTAATTGGACCAAATGAAGGTCAGTTAATGAGCTCAATCAGATTTGCTGAGAACCTCCTCAACGTAGCCAACAAGCTTTTCTCCCGCCATTTCGCTGAGAGAACTGATTAGCCTGTACTGCTCGTGTTCATCTGCTTGCAGTTCGTTTTAAAATAAGATACTTCCCTCCAACTTTCATCAAGCCATGTGCAATCAGTCTGTGTGTAGCTTTCATACGAGATCCTCCTTATTCCTATATTAGTTTATATAGGGTTGAATAATTTACGTATAAATAATTATACACTATTATACTGAAAATGACAATTCCATGTGTAAATCAGTATTTTTGTAAAATTTAACATATTTGTAAAGAAATTGAAATAAATATTTGCGATAAAAATAGAATTAGAAATAAACGACAAGAAAACATCAATTTTGTCCAATCGCCTTAAGTAATTGACAGGCATCGTTTTTAATAGTATAATTTAATCGTGTATGCGAAAGGAATAACTTATGGCAAATGATAAATTTGATAACATATTAAATATGAATTACAATGAACTAAATAATAATATA
>Ga0123354_10010303_pt1 | contig 14392 bp, 12 predicted proteins | sample TergutLab28metaG_2_FD_97872 | JGI IMG/M metagenome (GOLD analysis project Ga0123354, IMG submission 97872) | Labiotermes labralis P4 segment gut microbial communities from Petit-Saut dam, French Guiana - Lab288 P4 | ecosystem: Host-associated > Arthropoda: Insects > Digestive system > Gut ... | reverse complement strand
GATCGTCAACCGGCTGGGAGCCAAAATCTGCCGCCAGCCCTACCAGCAGCGGACGCAGGCGCTTGCCACCAGCCATCAGCACATGTTGCGCGGCTTCCGTGACGAAAGGGTTATCGGTGACGACGACAGCCTCCAGCTGGGCCTCAACCCGCTGGAGCCACGATCCGTCCATCACTTGCCTTCCTTACAACCGGCTTGACTCATCTTACCGAAGCAACTGCCCAGCCAAGCTTGCCCAATGCATGAATAGATCCGGCGCCACACCAGCCACTAGCGTGCCTGCGACGCAAAACACCAGCAAGCAGGTAACTGTGATTGACGGACGCACGGGTGCTGCCTGTTCTGTGCCCTCCGGCTTCAGCCAAATCGTCATGACGACTCGCATGTAGAACACCATTGCCACCAGCGAGAACAACAATCCGCAAATCACCAGCCACCACAATCCACCCCGCCAGGCCACAACGAATGCGTCCAACTTGCCTATGAACCCGGCAGTCAGAGGGATGCCCGCCAGCGAACAGAGAAACAGTGTCATGGCGGCGCCAATCCATGGATGACGCCGGCCGAGCCCGGCCCAGGCGGCAAGATTGGCCACCTCCCCCGAACCGTCACGCACAAGCATGATGACGCCGAATGCTCCCAACGTTGCCAACCCGTAGGCGCCCAGGTAGTAGACCAGGGCCGTCATGGAGCTCAACTGATTGATACCAACGACGCCAAGTGCCGCCGCCAAGGGGGCAAGCACAAAGCCGGCATGGCTCACAGACGAGTAAGCCATCAGCCGCTTGATGTTCGTCTGCGTCAGCCCGGCGATCGAACCCCAGGCCATGGTCAGTGCCGCCACGATGCCGAGCGGCACCATCCACGTCCACTGCAAGCCGCCGAACGCCACGTACAGCAGCCTGGCCAGCGCGCCAAACGCCGCCAGTTTCGTGCCGACCGCCATGAACGCCGTCACAGGTGTTGGGGCACCGGTGTAAGTATCCGGCATCCAGGAGTGGAACGGCACGGCGCCGACCTTGAACAACAGCCCAACCATCAACAAGCCGAAACCGGCAAGCATCAAGGTGTCGTTCGACAGAGTCTGCGTCAGGGCGCCGTTGATGCCGGCGTACTCCAGCGTGCCGCTGAACCCGTAGGTTAGCGCCACCCCGTAGAGGAAAATGGCAGACGAGAACGCGCCGAGCAGGAAGTATTTAAGCGCCGCTTCCTGGCTGATCAGCCGCCGGCGGCGGGCCAGCCCGCACAACAAATAGAGCGGCAGCGACATCACTTCGAGGCTGATGAAGGCTGTCAGCAGGTCGGTGGCAGCAGGGAACATCAGCATGCCGAACAGGGCAAACAGCATGATGGGAAACACTTCTGTGTGCTCTCCCCCGGCCATCTCCGCCTCGCGCTCGTCCTCGGACCCAGGCACCGCGACGCCCATTGCCGTGAATGACGACGCCCCACCCCAACGCTGCGCGGCCAGTATCACGGCACCAAGACCGAATACAAGAAGGCCACCCCAGCACAGTGTGGTGGGGGCGTCCAAACTGAAAGCGTTCAGGCCAGCAAGGTGGCGGGCTTGGGGGTCATACCAGTTACGGCCGGTGAAGGCGAATGCGACCAGGATGGTGACGGCTGCCAGCCAGGCCTGCAGCATGAACCGATGGCCGCGTGGCACGATTGCCTCGACAAGCAGCCCGAGCAACGCGCCTCCTGCTATCACGAATAGTGGCAACATGGCCAGGTAGTGCCATTCAAGCCCGTTATATGGCATCATCAACCCCCCGGCTGTACTTGTATAGCGCTGGCAACTGGCGTCACCAATTGCTGGGCTGGGGCTGGATAGAAGCCGAAAGCCAGTATCGCAACCAGCAGTAACCCGATGGCAACCCGCGCCGCCCCGCCAATATCACGCGTGGGCTCGGCCGACTCGTCCAGCGGTCCGGTGAAAATCCTCTGGTAGGCCCACAGCACGTAGACGCCGGCGGCCAGCACGCCAATCAGCGCGACCACTGTGATCACCGGGTGAGCGGCCCAAGCACCGACGATGACGGCCAGTTCGGCGGCAAAGTTCGCGGTCCCCGGCAGGGCCAGCGTGGCCAGCCCGGCGATCAGGAACCCGCCGGCCAGCACCGGCGCCGACCGCGCCAGGCCGCCGAACGTGTTCTGCGCCATGACATCGCCACGCCGCGCCACAACCCACTCGGCTGCAAGCAGCAGCGCACCGGCGCTCAAGGCATGCGCCGCGACGTATGTCATCGCCCCGACCATCGATGCCGCTTGGAAAGCGAACAGGCCAAGCACCATGAAGCCAGCGTGGCTTATCGATGCGTAAGCAACCAGCCGCATGAGACTTGGGGATGCCACGGCGGCCAGCGCCCCGTAAACAACGCTCACCACGGCGACGATTTCGACAACTTGCGATGCCCAGCTGGCGCCAGCCGGGGTCACACCAAGGCAGAACCGCACCATCCCGTACAGGCCGATGCCATCAAGCAGGCCAACCAACAGTACGGACGACACCGGTTGCCCGTGCTCAACGGCGTCCGGCAACCAGGGGTGCAGTGGCACTAATGGTGCCTTGACAGCGAAGGCGATGAAGAAGACGACAAATAGCACCTGTTGAACCGCCGGCGTCAAGCTCAAGTTTGCCAGATCGGCGAAGCGCAGCCCGTTGCCAACCACCATGAGATAGACGATGCCACCGAGCAGCACCAGCCCGCCGGCCAGCGAATAGAGCAGGAACTTTAGCGCTGAAGACGACCGCTTGGCGTCCCCGCCGGCCGCGATCAGGAAGTACATCGGCACCAGCGTGGCCTCGAAGAACAAGAAGAACAACAACGCGTCATCTGATAGGAACGTGAACAGGGCAAGGCCTTCGAGCGCCAGTGCCAGCGGTATGAAAGTCTGCGAGCCGCCTACATCCGGCACCAGCTTTGCTATCGCCACCGCCACCACCAACAATGCGCTGACAAGCACCAGCAGCGTGGTCAGGCCATCCATCCGCAGCGCGAACCACGCACCGACCTGCGGTATCCAGCTGTAGGCGATAGCTTGGGTGTCACGGATGGTGGCGACGAAAATTGCCACGCCCAAAGTCGCCAGCGCGAACCCAAGACCGGCGATGTTGCGAGCCAAACCGCGTAGCAATCCGGTAACGACGCCGCCGCAAAGTGGCAAGGCGCCTAGAACGATAAGCCAGCTCATCACATCACCTGCCCCATCAGCACCACAGCCACCAGCACTGCCACAACACCGCACGCGATGATCAGGCCATAGCTGCGCACCTTGCCGGATTGCCACCCACGCACCCAGCCGGACAGGCCTGTGGCGACGCGCAAGGCGCCGCGAGCACCGCCATCGACCAGGTAATGATCAATAAAACCGGTGGCATCGGACAGTCCTGCACCCGCCAGGATGATCACATCGCCGACGGTGTCCGCCCCAAGCTCCGCCTCACCGATCCGCGAGACGACATTGGTCTCGGCGACGGGCCCGAAGCGATAAACAAGCCATCCGGCGCCCACGCCAACGATCAGCGCGACAAAGGCGCCGACTGTTACAAGTGAGACGGCGGCCAAAGATGTGCTGACATGATCCGGCTGGCCGACCACCGGCGACAGCCAGGCGACGATGTGGGCGTTCAGCACGGCACCACCGATCAGCGATGCAAGGCCAAGCAGCACCATTGGCACGATCATCAGCCCCGGCGCCTCATGGGCGCTGACACCTTCACCCCAGCGCTTCTCGCCGAAGAACGTCAGTATCACAAGGCGTGTCATGTAAAACGCCGTGACGGCAGCCCCGAGCAGCGCCAGCACGCCGAGAAGCGGTGACTTGTCGAAGGCAGCCTCAATGATGTGGTCCTTGCTGTAATAGCCAGCCGTCAGCGGGAACCCGATGATGGCCAAAGTGCCGCAGGCAAACGACAGGAATGTCCACGGCATGACGGCGCGCAGGCCCCCGAACCGGCGCATGTTCGTGTCATCGTTCATACCGTGCATGACAGCACCGGCACCGAGGAACAAGTTGGCCTTGAACGCCCCGTGCGTCAACAAATGAAAAATTGCGAACGCCGCACCCGCCGGGCCAAGACCTGCCGCAAGCATCATGTAGCCGATCTGGCTCATGGTCGAGCCAGCCAGCACCTTCTTGATGTCGGTCTTGGCTGTGCCGATCCAGGCGCCGATCAGCAGCGTGACCACGCCGATTATGGCAACAGCCCACGTGGCTACCTGGCTTAACTGGAATACCGCCTGGCTGCGCACCACCAGGTAGACCCCTGCTGTCACCATGGTGGCGGCGTGGATCAACGCCGAAACCGGTGTTGGGCCCTCCATGGCGTCCGTCAGCCAGCCCTGCAGCGGGAACTGCGCCGACTTGCCGCAGGCGGCAAGCAACAGCAGGCAGCCGGCTATCGTGGCACCCCTGGGGCTTAACCCATTGGTGACGCCGAAACTCAATGTGCCCGTTGCAGCCAGCAGCAATCCCATAGCGCCAAGAAGGCCGAGGTCGCCGATGCGGTTCATCAAGAATGCCTTCTTGGCGGCAAGTGCTGCTGCGGGGCGCTGCTGCCAAAAACCGATCAGCAGGTATGAAGCCAGGCCAACGCCCTCCCAGCCGACGAACAGCAGTGCGTAGTTGCCGGCAAGGACAAGCAGCAGCATGGCGGCAACGAACAGGTTCATGTAGGCGAAGAACCGGCGCCTGGCCTCATCGTGGGCCATATAGGCGACGGCATAGATAAAGATCAGCGATCCGACCACCGTGACGAGCAGCACAAACGCCATGCTCAAGGGATCGATCCGCAGGCTGGCCTGCACCTGCAGGGCCCCGGCGTCAAGCCATGTGAAACCGGCCACATCGTAGGCGCGCGCATCCGGTGCCAACCCAAGCATCTGCCACCAGATGGCAATCGCCAATATGGCGGGGACAATCGCGCCGAGCACGCCGAGCACGTGACCCCACTTATCGGCCGCCCGGCCGAACAGCAGGAGCACGCAGGCCACGGCAAGTGGGATGCCCACGAGCAGCCACGAGTAGTCCATTGGTGCCATTATCGCCTCACCGCCGTAACCAACTCGGGGCATCGACGCTAGCCGTATGCTGCGACCGCACAATCGTGATGATAATGGCCAGCCCGACGACGACCTCCGCTGCCGCCACCACCATGACAAAGAACGCCATCACCTGGCCCGCCAGGTCTCCCCTGGCGAATGCAAAAGTGATCAGCGCCAGGTTGGCGGCGTTCAGCATCAGCTCGATCGACATGAACACCAACAAAGCACCATGCCTGGTCAAGAACCCGGCGACACCGATGGCGAACAGCACGGCGGACAAGATCAGGTAATAATTCGGGTCCATCACGCCCCCCTCCTCGGTGTTTCGCTGTCATCTGCTGCCGGCAACGCCATGGCCTCATCAGGCACATCAGGCGCCCGCAGCGCAGGGGCGTCGTCCAAGCGCTCGGCCTGGTCAGCCAGCTGGTTGTGCAGCACGGCAACCGGCGCCAGCAGCGACGGGCCACCGACGACGTCTTGCCCACGGGCCCGCAAAGCCGTGGCGACCGATTCCGGCGCACCCTGCCCGCTAGGCAGCAGCGCCGGGTAGGTGGCAGCGTTGTGATTGGCATAGACGCCCGGCGACGGCTCGGGGGTCAAAGTGGTGCCATCAGTGGCATATTCCCGCAGCCGGCGGGCCACCTTGTCGCGCTGGCGCTCCTTCGGCACAGGCTTGTCCGCGTGCGACAACACCATTGCCGCCAGCGCCGCGATGATCACAAGGGCGGACGCCGCCTCGAAGGCGACGGCAAAGCGTCCGAATAGAACTCCTGCCAGTGCCTGCGCATTGCCGCCTGCCTGTTCGTTCAGGTCCGCGACCCCGGCCGGGGTGCCGATGATACCGTGCCCGATGGTGACGATGAGCAGTGCGGCCAGGGCAATGACCACAATGATGGAGGCAACACGCTGCCCCTTTATGGTCTCCTTAAGCTTCTCAGCGGAGTCGATGCCGATCAGCATCATGGTGAAAAGGAACAGCATCATAACCGAGCCGGTATAGACGATCAGCTGGGCAACGAACAGGAACGGGGCGCTGAGCGAGGCGTACAAAATACCGAGCGCCACCATCACGCCAGCCAGGCAAAGCGCCGAGTGCACCGTCTTGCGGGCCGTCACCATGCCGAGTGCGAGGATGACCATTATCACCCCGCACACCCAGAAGGTGACGGTCGCCAGGTTGGTGCTCATGGGTATCATGGCGTCCCCCTTGGCACACGCAAATCGACATCGCCGCGGTCCGGCAGGCCGGCGTAATAGTCGTCTTCCGTGCCCAGAAGACGCGCGTGCGGTGGTGCCACCTGGCCGGGTGCCAGCGGTGCCAACAGCTCCTGCTTCGTGTAAATGAGGGACGCCCGCGTGCGGTCGGCCAGCTTGAACTCGTTGGTCATTGTCAGCGCCCGCGTCGGGCAAGCCTCGATGCACAGCCCACAAAAGACGCAGCGCAAGTAGTTGATCTGATAGACCCGGCCATAGCGCTCCCCCGGCGAGAACCGCTGCTCCTCCGTGTTGACGCCAGCCTCTACGTAGATGGCATCCGATGGGCAGGCCCAGGCGCACAGTTCGCAGCCAACACACTTCTCCAGCCCGTCTGGCCAGCGGTTCAATTGGTGACGCCCGTGGAAGCGCGGCGCGGTGATCTTCTCCTTGCCGTTTTGCGGATATTCCTGCGTAAACGTCTTGCGGAACATCGTCTGGAACGTGATCCAGAACCCAGATAGTGCGCCCATCAGCTGGTCCTCTCCGCGACACTGCCCCGCCTCGCGGGGGCCGGCGAGCCGTCCACACTCAAAGCCTCTTCCATGAGACCGACCAATTCTGGCAGCTGAGTGCCTGGCGTTGGCGGCACCGGATAGCCACCGGCGTAGGCGTCGAACTTGTCGCTTTGTGGCACCTTGGCCGGCTTATGCCTGGTATTGGCCCAGATGGCCAGCGCTATGAATGCCACCAACCCAACCGTGGCCCCGATGAGCACACCAAACGGCAGGTCACCGGCCACCGACCGGCGGTAGAGCGCGATGAGCAGTATCCATACGAGGTTCGCCGGGATCAGCACCTTCCAGCCCAGCGACATGAAATGGTCGTAGCGGAACCGCGGTAGCGCCGCGCGAGCCCAGACGACGAAGAAGATCAGCAGCTGAACCTTGAGCAGGAACCAGATCAGGCCGAACCAACCCTTGTCCAGGGCGCCGTCCCAAAGCACGTTGAACGGCCATGGCGCGCGGTAACCGCCGAGGAACAGCGTCGTGGCCACCGCCGATACCGTGGCAACGTTGATGTATTCGGCCAGGAAGTAGATCGCATACCTGAAGCCGGAGTAGTCGGTGATGTGGCCGCTCAACAGCTCCGATTCGCACTCGGCCAAGTCGAACGGCAGCCGGTTCGTCTCGCCGAACATTGAGATGACGTATGTGATAAAGCTCGGCAGCAGCAACAGGCCGTACCAGCCAGGCAATGGGGACGCCCAGCCGCCGAAATGCATCGTGTTCGACTGGGCGTTGACAACGTCATTCGTCGACAGCGAACCGGAGTACATTGCCACAGCCACAATCGCAAGACCCATGGCGATCTCATAACTGATCAGCTGTGCCGTCGCCCGCATCGAGCCGAACAGCGAATACGTGCCAGAACTTGCCCAGCCGGCCAGCACCAGGCCATAAATGCCAAGCCCGGCGATGGCAACGATAAAGATCATCGAGACCGGCAGCTGCGCTATTTGCAGGTTCGTGGTCTGCCCGAAAATGTGCACCTGACCGCCCAGAGGTATCACAGCCCACATGGTGAACGCCGCAACGGCGGTCAAATACGGTGCCAGATTGAACACGATGCCGTCGGTTTTGGCCGGCCGGAAATCCTCCTTGAACATCAGCTTCACGCCGTCGCCCAATGCCTGCCCCAAGCCGAACGGGCCGTTCATGTTCGGCCCTTGCCTGTTCTGCATACGACCGAGCACGCGGCGCTCGAACCAGACGTTGAAGATAGTCCACGTCAAGAGGGCGACGAAGACCACGATGATCTTGATCACGCTCAGCCACAAAGGATCAGCCACGGGTTGCCCTCCCCACCCTCTTCGAGTCTGGCTTCGCCAGCGTCAAGCTCGACCCGGCGGGCCATGGGGCGTCAGGCACCCAGACGACACCGGCGGCGGCGGATTGATCAATCGCCAGGGGCGCGGACAGCCGCGTGCCGTCCGGTCCGCCGACTATCACGGTGTCGCCGTTGTTCAACCCGACGGCGGCTGCCATCGCTGGCCCTGTCACCACCTGTGGCGGCCGGTACACCAGCGTGGCCGCGTTGTCAAGGCTGCGAGAGCCAACGAGCAGGGTGCGCCATGTCGCCAGCCTGGTGCTGCCTGGCTGGTAGGTGGGTGTGGCGAATCGGGTGCGGCTTTGTGGCTGGTGCGACGCCCAGCCTTGCCCGGCCTCGATGCCAAGGCGGGTGGCATCTGTCAGCCGGCCAAGGCCGATGTCGCGGCCAAGGCGGGTCGCCAGCGCGTCCAGCACCCGGCGATCGGTCATCGGCTTGGTGGCGACAACGGGACGGACCGGGCGCAGTTGGCCAGTCCAGCTCAAGAAATTGCCGGCCTGCTCTTCAAGCAGAGCCACTGGCAGCACAACGTCTGCCGCCCAAGTGATATCGCTTTGGCGCTGCTCAAGGCTGACGATGAAAGCGGCGTGCTCCAGGGCGCTCCACATGGTGGCAACGTTTTCCATGCCGTACGGGTCGACACCACCGATCACCAGCCCGATTTCACCGCGCCCGGCGGCGGCAAGAATCCGGCTGGCGTCCAAGCCATCCCGGGTCGGCAGGCAGCCGGCGGCCAGTGCCCCCCACTCGCCTGCCCGGCGAGGCACCCACGCCAAGGCGGCACCTGTGGCGGCAACTGCGCTTTCGACGGCGCTCAGCAGTCCGGGCACGGTGCCTGCCCGCTCGCCGACCAGTACTAGTGTGGCGGCATCGAGGCCGACCCGGCCAAGCGCAGCCGTCTCATCGCCTTGTGCAGTGGAGATGACATCGGCTGAAAGCTTGCGCGACCCCGGTGACGCGAAAGGCGCGATGGTCACGACGTGGCAGCCCGACTTGCGCACGGCCCGGCGCAGCGTCAGGAACACGATGGGGCACTCGTCTTCCGGCTCGAAGGCCACAAGCACCACCCGCTTTGCCTTGGCGATCATGTCGTAGGAAATACTTGGGCGGGCCAGCTGGCGGGCAATGAAGCCGGCCTCCTCGTCGGTGGCCCCGCGGCGCGTCCTTGCATCGACGCAGTCTGATCCGAGCACACGGGCGAACCGGGCGTAAGCCACTGCGTTCTCCAAAGTCAACCGTCCCCCAGGTAGCACGCCGATCGCCGCGCCCAACTCATCCAAACCGGCGGCAGCAACGGCCAGCGCAACCGGCCACGTCGTTGGATGCAGTTCGCCGTCCTCGCGCCGCACAAGTGGCGCCGTTAGCCTGTCTGCGTGGGAACGGAACCCAAACCGGCCCTTGTCGCAGTTCCATTCCTGATTGACGCTATCGTCGCTGGCAGCCAGACGGCGCTTGATGACGCCCTGCCTCTGGTCGACACGCAAGGCGCAACCGGCGGCGCAGTTGTCGCATGTGGTCACCGTCGAGACAATGTCGAACGGCCTGGCCTGGAACCGGTAGTCGACCGATGTCAACGCACCGACCGGGCAGATCTGGGCAAGGTTACCGGCGAAATAGCTGATGGTGCCGCCCGACGGGCCGCGCCCGATCTGGCTCTTGGCGCCGCGCTCGACCAAGGAGAGCATCTGGTCACCGCTGATCTGGTCGCAAAAGCGCGTGCACCGCTGGCACAGCACACAGCGCTCACGGTCGAGCAGCAGCATCTGGGAAAGAGTGATCGGCTTGGGGAACCGCCGTTTCACACCGTCATACCGGGTGACGCCGCGCCCGTGCGCCATCGCCTGGTTTTGCAGCGGGCACTCGCCGCCCTTATCGCACATCGGGCAGTCGAGCGGGTGGTTGATCAAAAGGAACTCCAGCATCCCCTGCTGCGCCGCCAGCGCGACTGGGGACGCCGTTTCAACGACCATATTCGGCATGGCCTCAAGGGCACAGGCCGGCTGGGGCTTCATGGATCGCCCGTTACCGGCGTCTGGAACCTCTACCATGCACTCGCGGCATGCTGCCACCGGGTCCAGCAGCGGGTGATCGCAGAACCTTGGTATCGCGATACCGATCTGCTCCGCCGCCCTAATAACACTGGTGCCCTTCGGCACGGTCACGGGTAGGCCGTCGATGTGCAAGGTCACGCTCATGCGGCACCCCGTCTCGGGTGGATGGTCGCAGCTGGGTTGACGCCTGGGGTGTCGGCCCATACGGCTGAGCGCTCGTACGGCAGTAGCTGCCAGGCTGGTGTGTGGTACCCGGCCTCGAACTCAGAGCGGAAGTGTTTGATCGCACTGGTGACGCAGGCGACGAAGCCGTCTGCCAATGTGCAAAAGCTCAGGCCCGATGTCTGGTCGCAGATATCAAGCAGCTTGTCAACGTCGCCCGGCATGCCCTCGCCCGCTTCGAGCCGGGCCAGAATCTGCACCAACCACCAACTGCCCTCGCGGCAGGGTGTGCACTTGCCGCACGACTCGTGCTGGTAGAACTGCGCCCACCGCTTGGTCGTACGCACCACGGAAGTGGTCTCGTCGAACACCTGCAGCGCTTTCGTGCCGAGAATCGACCCGGCGGCAGCCACGGACTCGTAATCCAGCGGCACGTCGAGCTGGTCGGTGGTGAAGATTGGCGTTGAGGAGCCCCCTGGAGTGAAGAACTTCAGCTGATGCCCGGCCCGCACACCACCTGCCAGGTTCAGCAAGGTGCGCATCGTCGTGCCAAGCGGCGCCTCGTACTGGCCAGGCCTGGTGACGTGGCCTGACAGCGAATAAATCGTGGTGCCCTTCGACTTCTCGGTGCCGAACCCGGCGTACCAGGCCGGCCCGCCCCGCATGATGGCTGGCACTGAAGCGATCGTCTCGGCATTGTTCACAACAGTCGGGCAGGCATATAGGCCGGCAACCGCCGGGAATGGGGGACGCAGGCGGGGCTGTCCGCGGCGTCCCTCAAGCGAATCGAGCAGAGCAGTCTCCTCGCCGCAGATGTAGGCACCGGCGCCGGCGTGCACGATGATGTCGCAGCGGAAACCGGTGCCGGCGACATTCGGCCCGAGATAGCCGCGGGCATAAGCCTCGCGTACCGCTGCCCGCAAGCGCCTGATCGGGTGGGCTGCCTCGCCCCGCACGTAACAAAAGGCCTTGTGCGCGCCGACGGCATAGCAGGCGATGATTGCGCCCTCCACCACTTGATGGGGGGACGCCATGAGCAGGGGCATGTCCTTGCACGTGCCAGGCTCCGACTCGTCGCAGTTGACTACCAGGTAGCGCGGGTTCGGGTTGTCTGCCGGGATGAAACCCCATTTGGCACCGGTCGGGAAGCCGGCACCGCCACGGCCGCGCAGCCCGGACTCGACGACCGCCTTGGTAACAGCAGCGGGTGCCAGCGCCAGCGCCTGGCGCAGGCCGGTATAACCGCCGGCCGCCTCGTATGTGGCAAGCTTCCACGAGTACGGCTGATCCCATCCCTGGGTAAGCACCGGGGTAACGCTCATACGGCCCCCCTACGCAGACCTGCCAGCGACGATGGCCCGGCGGATGGCCCCTCGTCTGCTAGTCCGTCGTCGAAGCCGGCGAGCATCCGCTCATTGTTGCGCCACCCGGGCAGCACTGGGCCGCGCGTCGAGCGCACCGGGTGGCCGGCGTCGAGTTCGTCGATCATCGCCACGGCGGAATCCGGCGTCATGTTGTCCATGAATTCCCAGTCGACCATCACCACCGGCGCGTAGTCGCATGCGGCGTTGCATTCAATGGCTTCAAGTGAAAATTTGCCGTCGGCCGTCGTCTCTTGGTCACCAATACCTAGGCGGGCCTGCACACTAGCCATTATCTGGTCGCCGCCGAGCACGGCGCACAGGGCGGTGCGGCACACACCGATGTGGTGCTGCCCACCGCGATGACGCCGGAACTGGGTATAGAACGTGGCAACACCAACCACCTGCGCCTCAGGCACCCCAAGGATTTCGACGCATGCCTTGACACCGGCCGGGCTGATGCGACCGTCGACAGACTGCACCAGGTGGAGCATCGGGATGAGCGCTGAACGGGCCTGCGGATACCGCGATGCCAGCTCGCGAAGCTCGGCCATTGTGGTCTCGTTGATGGCCGTTGAGGTATCGGCCCAGTCGATGCCGCCTGTACCTGAAAAGTCGTATTCGAAGTCGCCGCTCATCGGTCGACACCCCCCATCACCGGGTCGAGGCTGCCGAGCGCAACGATGGCGTCCGACAGCATGCCACCTTCGCAGACCATCGGCACGGCCTGTATATGGTTGAAACCAGGGTCGCGCAGGTGCACGCGGTAGGGCCTGGTGCCGCCGTCGGAAACAGCGTGACAGCCAAGCTCGCCGCCTGGCGCCTCGATGGCGACGTACACCTGGCCCGGTGGCACGGCAAAGCCTTGCGTCGAGCGCTTGAAGTGGTGGATCAAGTCCTCCATCGACTGGTTCATGATCTTTTTAACGTGGGGCAGCGAGTTGCCCTGCCCATCGGCTGCCACCGTCAGGTCGGCGGTGGCGCCGAGACGGGCGTCTTCAATCCGGTATGGCTGCCCAGCCGTTGCCTCAAGCCTGACTACGCACTGCTCCAGGATCTTGCACGACTCCTCCATCTCGTTGAGCCTGATGACCCAGCGCCCATAGGCGTCGGCGGTGTCAGCTGTGCAAACGTCGAACTCGTACTCGTCGTAGTGGCAGTACGGCTGCGTCCGTCGCAAATCCCACGGGTAGCCGGTGGCACGCAGCGACGGCCCGGAAACACCAAGGCTCATGCAGGCGGTCAGGTCGAGGTAGCCGACGTCGCGCAAACGTGCCTTGAAGATCGGGTTTTCCAGCGTGAAATCTGCGATCTCAGGCAGGTTGCGCCGCAGTTGCTTGATCAGCTCCCTCAACCGGTCGATCCCGTCAACCGGCATGTCGACAGCCACGCCGCCAGGGCGGATATAGGCGTTATTCATGCGCAACCCGGTGATCGCCTCCGTGAACTCGAGCACCCGCTCCCGTTCCCTCAGGCAAACCTCCTGCACAGATGTCGCGCCCAGTTCCAGCCCGCAAGCGCCAACCGCCGTCAAGTGGGAGGCGATCCGGTTGACCTCCATCATCATGACTCGCAGCACGTCTGCCCGGGGCGGAATCTCGGCGGTGATCCCCAGCAGCTTGTCGACGGCGAGCGAATAGACTGCCTCACCGGCGATGCCGGCCACGTAATTGGCCCGCGTCACATACACGCTGCCCTGCGCCCAGGAATGGTATTCCATCGTCTTTTCGATGCCGGAATGCAGAAAACCGATGCTCGGGCGAGCACTGATCACGGTCTCGCCGTCGAGTTCCAGCACCAGGCGCAAAACACCGTGGGTTGACGGGTGCTGTGGCCCAAGGTTCACCACGATGGTGGCGTCAGCCCTGTCACGCCTGGTCTTGACGACGTCATCCCAATCGGCGCCGTCGGCCAGGTACTCGGTGGTCGTCTCGCTCATCTGGAATAACTCCTGCGCGCATCAGGCGGGGCGACGGTGGCGCCTTTGAAGCTAACAGCGATGCCGCCAAGCGGGTAGTCCTTTCGCTGCGGGTAGCCAACCCAGTCATCCGGCATCAGGATGCGGGTCAGCGACGGGTGGCCGTCGAAAATCACCCCGAACATGTCGTAGGTCTCACGCTCGTGGTAATCGGCCATTGGCCAGACGCGGGTGACCGACGGCACGTGCGGGTCCGTCTCCGGCACGGCCACCTCGAGTCGCAGGCGCCGGTTGTGGGTGATGCTCAGCAGGTGGTAAACCACGTGCAGCTCTGCGCCGGCCTGCAGCGGATAATGCACGCCCGAGACGCTGGAGCATACCTCGAAACGCATGTACGGGTCGTCACGCAGCAGCGATGCCACGGCAGGCAGGTCGGCGCGCATGATCTGCAACGTCAGCTCGTCGCGATCGACAAATCTTGCCTGGATACACCCCGGCAGGTTGCTCGTTACCACGTCGTCGACAAGGCCGAACCAGTCATCAAGTGGCGGTGAGGAGAACCCTGGCATATCGAACTGTCGCGTCAGCCCGGCGAAACCGGATGTGTCCTGGCCGGGCTGGCCCCACATGCCGTCCTGCTTGGCGATCGCGGTGGGCACCTGCGGGCTGATCGGTGCCAGTGCGTCAGACATCGGCCATCACCTCCCCGGTTGCTGGATCTAGCTCAAGCAGCGACGGTGCCTCAAGCAGGCGGGCCTCCGCTGCCCG
>Ga0123354_10010302_pt1 | contig 14392 bp, 3 predicted proteins | sample TergutLab28metaG_2_FD_97872 | JGI IMG/M metagenome (GOLD analysis project Ga0123354, IMG submission 97872) | Labiotermes labralis P4 segment gut microbial communities from Petit-Saut dam, French Guiana - Lab288 P4 | ecosystem: Host-associated > Arthropoda: Insects > Digestive system > Gut ... | reverse complement strand
CACATAAGGATTCGAGAAATACAGCAAATGTCTGAAAGCGGAAATATATGTTGTACATCTTTTTATATATAAGAATTATGATAACTGAACACACAATATGATAACTGAACACACAATATAATAACTGAACACACAATGTGATAACTGAACATACAATATAACTGAACACACACTATGATAACCGAACACACAATGTGATAACTGAACACACACTATGATAACTGAACACACATTATGATAACTGAACACAAAATGTGATAACTGAACACACAATATGATAACTGAACACACACTCATCAATATATTAATCCTTCCTGCTTTAATCTACATTTACATTATTCACATAAAACGCACTGCTGTGCCTTATAAGTGAATTGGCTAAAAATTCCAGCGAAGACATACACTAGTGTTTTCATGCATGTCTCCTATTATACTTGGTTCTCCCTGATGATCGCTTCCATGAGCCGAAAGAATTAGGACAAAATAATGTAGAAATCGTAATAAAACAATCACACTGTCTCCAAGTGCATTTCGTTGAACTTCTGCATATTATGTATATCTGTTTAAGATTATTAGTTAAATTCTAAATTTGCTGCTAAGTTTGTGGAAACGACTCTCCCTGAAGAGCACAGACTTACACTTTCTTGCCGACAAAGGTGACCTAAGCAGAATAAGAGGGTAAATACAGGTTAAAGTCAGAAACGTCAGTTGTATTTGCTATTACTTACAGACTTATGTTATACAATTTGTCAATGACAATAAGTACTTAGTCATAACAACCTTAAATAGCAAAAGGCCTTACTAAAAATGACCGATGATTCGTTCACCATAACGAAAACATTGTATGCTCTATTAGGAAGGAGATCGTGTATAATAAATTTCGAAGCCTGTTGAAAGGTCCCACTCTATATATTTTAAGATGCTTTGCCAGGATTCTGTTGGAGTGGTCGAAACCACGTTGTTAGTTGGGATGAGCTACTACGTGGAATAAGATATCCGTGAAATCTTAACAGGAATTTTTTAGTGGAGGTGAATAATTAGGAGTGAGGAGATGTAACAAATAACAAATTCTAAAACAAATGAAAGAGTATTAGCTTTTCTTAGGATTTCCTTTCCTACCTGGTCCATGGTCCAAAGATTCCTAACGAGTGTCAAAAATATGCAGTGTTACAAAATTCACTGAGAACCGGAAATGCAGGCCAACGTTCCTAATAAGCCAAACATGTATAATTTGATCCTATAAACTGGTCCCATTTTACCGTTACGGTCACTCAATCAATAACAAGATCGAAAGGAAATGTCGCATAGGTTAAAGAACAGGTCCAAAAATTTGTTTAGAAAACTTTAAGAGAACAGACCACTTGAGAATCATATATAGATGAAATGACAAAATTAAAATGGGCTTCGTATAATTACGATGTTCATTTGTAACCTTAAATAAAATTAAGCTGAATAAAGTTCAATGGATGGCTTTCCTAAATACAGTGAAGAAATTTAACCCTCCACTAACACAGACATCTCGTCATATTGTGAGTTGCTGTCAGACGGTGAACTATACGGATCGTCGGTTGAATGGTTAGTTTGTTAAAACCATCTGCAAAATGTACCTTAACCCTTATCCTGCTAACGTGGAGAATATGGTGAGCACCTAAAAATGCCAGCAAATGGTAGATGGGATTTAATTCCGCATTTAAAGGGTTAATACATCTACCACAATGCGGTGAAGCTTCGAGAGCTGGCAACCCCGTCGAGGGAAAGGTTTTGGTCGCCCCGCGCAAGCCCCTGAGCATGGTTCGCTTCCCGAATGGAAGCCACAACCTCATTTGTGACTGCGGTCGAGCTACAACCTGATGGAACGATGAGACTAAATGAAAGGAAGTTCTATAGTTTCCATAGGTTTACAGTCTGCCTGCAAATCAGTCGATAAAACAATTGGTAATGAAACGAATGCACGTGTGATGGAGCAACTATTGAGGTATGAAGAAAAACCGTAAAGTTGGACAATGTGTATAGCCGCTCGTCAACTACAGCTACTGAACACAGCGAGAAGCGAAATTACTCAGTTTTCGTCTAATTACACTCGTTGGCCATTATACGATACGTCTATTGAAGAAACCTGAAACGACAATTTCACTGAATATGCATGTTCCGTAACCTCCAGATGTGTTAGCTATGAATCGTCTGAAGAGTAGGTGCCTCTCACTACTGGGTATTGATAGTACTGTATCTTGTGGCCAAATTTGTAAATTCAACAACTGTGGCTGTTACATAACAGCACAGCAAGCTTTAAGCTTACATATATTATACATGTGCCTCACACATACACACACACGCACGCACGCACACAATCGGTCATGTTCGTTATTTGTTTACATTCTCTGAACCGTACATCGTGATACACATTTGTGTGAAAGAACAACGAGATGCACACTTATTCTGAATAACTGATTTCAATTAAAGTACCCTCGACAAGTTTCGAACAAATAATTGTTCATCATCAGGAGGTCTGCACAAGCAGCTTGCAGTATTTTATCATGCTGAAATTAAATTACAGCTGTATGAGTTGTTTAGATATAAACTATTGAGTTCACATAATGTCATTAAGTAAAGTAAGTAAAGTTAACCGTGTAACAGACCACGAAGGTCCGGGGTGGGGTGTTTGAGGTATAGCTCTACTCTTTCTTTAACCTCGGCGCTAGATGGGGATGCCTGGTCAACGTCACGCTTCGGCCGCTTTACCCTCGAGAAAGTGACCCGGTACCCGTTGCATAGGTGGCTGGGTGAGCCCCAGGGCCAGTCTGGACGGGTGCGGAAAATCTCGCACCTACCGAGATTTTGTATTGCGATTTAGGTTTGTAAAATGTTATATTAAAAATTCTTATAAAATACTACATTAAAAATATTTCAGAAAATGCAACAGTTTCTTATAAGGTAGCAAAATGTTGTACCTACTATCTCCGTACTAGTATCCACATAAGACTGCCTTACATGGCGGTGTTTATGGAATATTTTCAATCCGCCTCGTCCATAACAAGCCAAGCAAAGGTGTGTAGACTTCCGGGTTCCTACTATCCTCCCCGTGAAATTATCTTAGTAATGCTCACATGCAGCCTCAATGCACGCTGTTACGAATTAATTAATCAATTAACCATGAGCCTACAGCAATACCATTTGTACAGCGCAATCCACGGGAGTAATGAGAGTGCGAAAAGTGATGTGTTCTAACCGCAGCAACGAAAAACCTACCCCTGTGAATTTAGAAGGGGCGGTGCGCTGTCGTTATATGGTTAAGTATACATTAACAGCGGGCTGTGTGTTCGGTATTCAAATCCCATCAATGGTAATATACACCAATTTCTCTCTACCATCACATCCAAACCTGCTATGAGGTCCGCCCATCCTCTCACTGACAGCAATATTAGTCTCTTACATTGGAGGGGGGGGGGATCAGAACATAACACCAACCGCCCTCTCGTGAAGTGTTTAAGGATTAAAAAAAATAATAATTACACCATCTTTTAGAGAACGAGTCCACATAAAGGGTGTCCGTGACATTTTGTGTTTGGTTAGAATCGGACAAAAATATCAGACGCTTTACATAAAAACTGCTTGACTGATAAAGTGCGTGAATGACAGCGAAGATAATAACGTGCAACAATATTACGTTATATGTTAATTTCTACGAGTAATCTTGTCAAATAACACGCGAATTCGCACAGTTACGAAAACATACTATTGGCGGCGTAATGTTCGTCCGTCTGCCCGTCCGCAGGGAAAGCACGGATTTTTATACTTTATGCTGGTAGGTTTGTCTATTATCTCTCGAGAAATCCAAGTTTGGTTAAAATGTGACAAAAGTAACGGACACTTTGTGTGAAGGCCACTGTATATATATGGCTACTTCGGCTTCTAACTTTATGATGTTTGCTGTCGATAACAGTCGACAATAATCGATAATAAACTGGCTTATTTCCTCATGCGATTTACGTGGTTTGAAGTCAGCAGTTACAAAGTATTCAGACGGGGTAAAAATATAACTTTATATACGACAGGAAAATTTGACAAAATAGTCGTAGACATGTAAATAGGTCCTACAAACAGATATGAAGTTATAACAGATGGTAATAATAGTAACCGTAACCTATAAACTGTAAAGAAGCTTGAAGCAAAGTGAACTAAATGTCATGATCACCCGAGAAGGGTCCAGAAGGCAAGGACTCGCCACGCATCAGTGTGAAGTTAACCGTATGCGTGCGTTTGGTGTCTTGTGTAGCATGTGCGAGCAGCCTCGTACCAATGACGAGAACACATAACAGCATATACTCCGGACTGAAGAAGTCCGTTTCTAGTCACAGAGATATTCGTCTTAGAGAGGATATGTCTTACATATGTTGTGAGTGTGTACATAATAAGCCACAGTAGCAACGCAAAGTCAGAACCTACTTGCATTCGGATTCTGTTATTATTCTGCCCTACGGAGATTTTCACAGGTTGATAAAAAAAACTCAAATTAATGATAATGATTAGCACTGAATTTCTGCAAAGTGCTTAGTCTTCTTTTTTTTTTTTTTACTTAAATTGGTCAAAGTGAAGGCTATTATTGAAGAAGGTAAAATCAATAATTATGCAGTTTACTCTTTTTCACTAATGGTACTCGTTCCTCTGAAATTAAATTCATTACAATTATACTTTCATTCTTTCTTAAATTAAAGTTTAAATTTGATTTAAAGATATTCCCTATGAAACGTGTTCATTTATTTGTAGTCTGCCTTCATACCTAACTCACAACCCTCAACGGTACGTCACTAACAGCCATGAAATATAAATATAAATATGCATCACCCTGCTAACACGTCATTATTTTATTCCGTTCCGTTCTACAAATTTATCATGACACAGGCTGCATACACTTTGAATGTCTTTGCCACATAATCTTTCAACACTTCATAATGGTATAATGCAGCTTCTCTTGTTGGTAGGACGGCAGCCATGTTGGTATTAATGATTATAATGCAATATAAAAGGGTGTAAGAGTCAGCAGCGTGCCGACACACACATGTTTCACAAAAATCCTTCAATTTTTTATGAAGCCATTAGGAGGAAAAACAAACTGACATAAACTAAATTACAATATAAGCGTATTTTTTTTTTGTTTATAAAAATGGAAAGTAAGCCAACAAACAATAACGTATTCCTATGCATCGGAAAACGAACACTGAACTAGAGGATGGCCGACCAGACAAACATGAATATGGTGACCCCATCCTCTTCTGAAGGGAACTTGCCCTACTTTCCTCACAGATGTCGTGTCTTCATATTTTATGAAGTTTGGACGTTACATTAGCTTTGACCTTAGGCCTATATCACGTTGCATGCATCTTGGGTTAGATTGTTATTGCCACCATATCACGTGTTGGACCAAGGCAATTTCACTCACCCATATTCACGTATGCCAGGAACATAACCGCCACCTTTATTACTTACCTGAAACAAAATAAAAGAGCCAGGAATTACTAAAATTATTGCATTCGGCTCTGATCATAGCCTTAATCGCTGGAAGGCGCTTTAATTCGGCCAACCATTAAGAATAACAATTAAGATGACAATGAGAAACATACAATAATAATAAGTTAGGGAAATAATTTGTTACTGTTGAGCTAAAAGCTGTAAACATTACAAAAATTATATATATATATATATATTGTTGCTGTTCATCTCGGTTGCGTGGGGGGTGGGGGGCAGCTCAGGTTCGGCGAGATGTTGTCTTACCTTCAATGGGAATATCGCATGGAGGAACCCCAGCGCCAGCATTCACTTCACCGATGCGTCTCCAAAGAAATACGTTTCACCGATTTTTGGTGATTTATTTCAGTTAATGAGGTAATGTCATTAATTCAATACGCTGTGCTGACAGTCACAGCAGAGCGCGGCAACTGAAAGCCATCACTTCAGTACTATATTTCGTTACTTAACTTCTAATTCAAACGTGAGATATCTGATTACTAATTTCGAAATTCACAATTTTTTCTGTACGCCTATGGAATATGATAAAAACTTGGCGATTCCTTCTTGTATTAATACCTTAATTTCGACTATAAATTTTGTGTTGTCGAGATATGAATTTTGTAAAAATGATCACACAGCGCGTCCTTCTGACTCCGGTGTACGAAAACGAGTCCTTATGGCATCCGAGCTCGCGTCCTCATGCTGCTCTACAAAGAAATCATTCCTCCAAATGCTGAAATATTCTCACTGGCCGTAACGTGAATTATGCCGAACACAGTAGGCCGAATTTAACTTTTTTAAAATTACGACTAACTTGCTAAACCAAGCTGCGCGGCGAAAGGCTGTAATCTGAATTCAGCAGCCACAAGCTTGCAAGAAACAAACCTCTTGGGGTGGGTTACTACGTCACTTTCCCTAGGATGAATTATGACAGTAAGAAGGCTCTAGTATGGGATCTCACGGACATACACCATGACATGTCCCTTCGATTTGAAGCGATATGCTGCCACCCTTGCTCCAAAACAAACTTCTGTCTCTAAATTTCCAAAGCCAAACATTGTAATCATTTACCCCGGTTTGTATACCAAAATAAATAATTAAATCTCGTAATCGACATGTTCAGGGTTCGAACCCGAGCTGCCGGTTAAAATATTGACCAAACCACTTTCAAAAAAATAATTCTGTACTATGGTTTCTGGCTTTCGTGAAATAGCATAAACTAAGAAATTGATCGGACGAAAAGAAAATAATAAAAAAAAGTCTATTTTAATACAGAAGCAGAAAATCTGAGAATGAAGTACATACCTTGCAGTTAGTAAAATTGAAAATGTGATGATTGGTTCGGTATGTAGACACAAGAAATCCAGAGAAAGGATATTGGGACATACCATCATACAATATCTTGGAAATATGGGCTGCGAGAACGGTAGGTGTAAGAAAGTCACTCAGTACGGTCCAGTGGTGGACTGCAACATTCGTGGTTCCAGTAAGAGATACTTTTGTTACGTCAGATTGTGAGAACTACGTTCTTCTGGGTTGTTACATAGCGAGAAGTGTTAATTCCTGACCGACGTTTCAGGACAACCTATCGGTCCCATCTTCAAGGATCCCTTTAAGATGGGACTGACCCTTGAAGATGAGGCCGACAGGTTGTCCCGAAACGTCGGTAAGGAATTAACACTACCGGCTGCGTAATAACCCAGAATAATGCAGTTCTCATTTAATTCGCAGAGGAAGCCTGAAATCACGCAAGTCAGATTGTGGTTTTCCGAGTACAAACCAAGTAGTTTCGTGGAGAGATTACAAAGCTTGAGAGTAATCTGCTGCCTGCAACTTCAAAGTGCATGGCGGTGGCAGGTTCTTCCGAAACGTTAGTAACGTACTAAATTAGAAGTCGTCACAACCCACAAGTCCACAATCTTAATTACAATCGCTTGAAAGACTGCAAATTTAATTCCAAGCTGTCGACAAAAGAAACTACCACCACAGACGCAGCAATACAGTGTAAATACACCCACACAGCTCTGTGAAGTACTCGTCTCTCCCACCCACTCATTCAAAAAAACAAATAATCCAAAAGAAAATACAACTTTCTCTCCTTAGAAACTACATAAACACAAGCAAATATTACAATTAAGTGTTGTTTAAAGATGGTTTCAATTGCACAGGTTATACAGCGTGGAAGGAGATGCAAACATCACCACAATTTGCGACTAGGCAGTAGTTTGGAAAGAGGTGGTCGCGATTTATGTCAAGGTAACATCTCTGCGGAAGCACGAAGGGGGCCCGAAAACCAAGAAATGCTCAGTGAATGCATACGGTATTGTAATGAGTGCAGGTCTCTCTCCTGGAGAGAAGTCCGGGACATTAGAGCTACAGAAACGACTATGGTCGGAGTAGGCTGTGTGGTAATATATGACCTACGTAATGAAGAGGCCGGTGATATAAAAATATTTATTATTATTATTATTAAACAGTTGATAGTCCCGTAATAAATACATAATAGATCAAACTCCAAAGCAGCGAAGACGAGAGATTTTATAAATTTTAGAATTTAGGGGCAGAACTAATTTTAACATTTGACTTGGTATTAAAGAAGTTTGTTGTAACTAAATGTTGTAAAATATTTATTAACAGGTTTGTCACACGAAAATGAAAATTTAATAATTTTTTGTATCAATATGATTGTGTAATTTATAATTACTGTTGCTGTCTGTTGAAAAGATAATAGTAAGATACGATTATTTTATGAAGTCTTTCTTTATGACAAGTAACGTACAATACAGTTGAAAGTTGTAAAAGAAAATGTAAACAAATACCAGAAGTCTGAAAATAAATAAAGTCGACAGTACACCTAATAAACGGAAAATGGATAAAGAAACACACAGGCTGTTAATAAGAAAATTTAGAAATTCTAAGGCGAAATAATTTTAGCCTTTGAAATACCATGAATGTATTCATAGTTAAATACTGCGATAGATTCCTAAATCGGTGTAATAAAGAAGGGGTTAGAAGAACCTGGATTTCCATACTACTGCATTTAATTTAGTATTTTCGTGATAAATATAACATATGTAATATATGTAATGTATGAATAAATTAAGTGATCAATGTCAATACATTATGTTTTTTTATAATACAAATTAAAGGCAATACGCGTAACTGCTGTAGAGTAAGTAACAAATAAATCACTGCACTTGGGAGATTTAGGATGTCCTAGCAGCGTTACTGATGTCGGCAACACAGTAGGGCATCATCCCACTGCAGCGGTTGGCAGAGAACTGCAGGAGGACAATGAAGTTAGTATTCAAGGTTTATAAAGAAGCTGCTGTGTTGTGTGGCAGATAACGCACATCCGTTTCTTACGACGACTTCCAGAACTGATAGGATTTGATTGCGATAATGTACTGAGTTGAGGATGTTTGGGAAAGAGAGCCTCTTCCTTATTCAGTAGATACTTTTGTTACATTCAACGTGAGTCGGCTTTATGTGTATAGTTTGTGTTCCTGTCACAACGGCATGGCGCTTCCTCAGCTGGCAGATCGAAGAGACTGTCTCCAGGTTTGGATGGTACCCGCAGATGTACTAAATAAGAAGTTTCGGACAGGACACAAGGGGTGGTCTTCAAGCTCTGGGGTTGAGCAAGGAGCTAAATGCTCCTCACCTTAAAATCAATACAATATGAAAGTTTACAAAGCCTCGGATTTAGAGAGCTCATTGGAATGACGTAAGCAAAAGATAATGGACATGAGACTTGGAAGTTGGAATGTGAGGATTTTGTATGGGTCCGGGTCCACGTACACTGTTGTTGCAACAGAATTAGCGAAATATAGCTTATATTTGTTGGCAGTACAGGTCAGATAGGACAGTGGAGGAATGAAAGAGTAGAGGAATACACGTTTTTATGCAAAAGGATATGAAAATCATGAATTAAGGACAGCATTTTTGTACATGAAACATCTACAAGAGCAGTTAAGACAGAGAGGTGTGTTAGTGATAGGATGCCATGCATCTTACAGTGCTAAGAGATTACTGGTATACTATTACGGGTTTGAATACGTATGTCATACATAATAGTAACAGCAATAGGTCAAAGATAGGTTCTATAAAAAAAAAGCAGGTATTTAATCAGTTACATAAGTGTGATATGAGAATTCTTTGAGGAGATTTCAATGCAAAATTAGTGAGAGAAGATATTTTCAAACGGACAGTTTGGTATTACACGAAAGCAATAACGATAATGATGATTAAGTAACAAAATTTACCACGTCCAGAACCCCATTTTTAAGAACAATGTGTTGCCACAACGAAACACTCGAAAATTCAGCCGGAGCGACTAATAAAGAGATGGATAACATTTGATTGTTAGGAGATCTCATTCAATAAGCTTGATGTTCGATATTTCAGGGAGGGAGGGCTATCTGTGCTACTGATCACTACCTTGTGGTTGAAAAAGCTAGGGAGAGACTGTTAGTACCTAAAGAGTAACACAGACCTTTGATGTGGAGAGATCAATCACACAAAGCTAAACGAAGTTAAGTTTAGGGAACCGTTTCAACTTAAACTGCTAAAGAGGTTTCTAGATTTGGAGAACTTAGACGACAACGAGGACACAAACAGGACTAGAGAAAATATCTGAAAGAATATCAAAATCACAGTTCAGAAGAGTCTGAGTCATTATGAACGGTAACAGCATTAACTATGGTTTGGTAAAGAAAGTTAAAATTTGTAAGTCAAAGGAAGCAGGTTAATTTGCAGTGACGACAGGATACAAGCCAAGGCACTAGACATAAAGGTAACTTAAACAAGTTAAGACGTGAAAGTAGAAGATATTTAAGCAAAAAAAAGAGAGTATATTTAAAAAATAAAACTAATGAACTTGAAAGAAAAGAGTAAGAATGGGAATATTAGAGGCCCGTACAAGCACAAAAATGAATGTAAAGGTTACTGGCCTATAACAAACTTAGTAATCAACGAGAAGGACAATCTGTTTGCAGACTCCAATAGTGACTGAAAAAAGTTGAAAAAAATGCTTGTCTGCGTCATTGAATGTACATGGTGTTAACGATGCTAGGCAGACCGAAATACGTACAGCTGAGAAACAATTGCCTGAACCCAGTGCTCCGAGATTGTGACGGTTATCGAAAAGTTGAAAAGACATAAATCACCGGGTACTGATTAAATTCCAGCAAAATTCTTTCAAGGAAGAAGTACAATAATATGTTTTGAGATCCATACGCTGATTACATCAACACGTGATTTGAAAAGAAAGAACTGCCTCAGCTTCAATTTATCAACCAACGAATGCACATATAATTTCACATAAAACACTTTTAAAATACTTCAAAACACTCCGACATGTTTCGATCTTGTCAGATCATCATCAGGGAGCTTAGTTCCTAGCTGAAGTTATAGTATTCACAATTCTGATGGTGATCTGACAAGATCGAAACATGTCGGAGTGTTTTAAAGTGTTTTAAAAGTGTTTTATGTGAAATTATATGTGCATTCGTTTGTTGATAAATTGAATTGATTCTACAAAAATACACTGTGCTACAATAAGATTTATAGTTAATGCCCAACTGCCTCAACATTGGAACGAATCAGTCAGGTTGGCTAATTATAAGATAGGTGATAAAACAGAGTGTACTAATTATGGAGGCGTTTCACGGGTATAAATTACATTAAAACTCTTATGCGTAAAAACAAGTATTGGGATGATCCTTGCGAATTTCGACGTAACAGATCAACTACTGATCACATAATCTGCATTCACACTTGAGTAAAAATAGCAATACAATGGGGCAGTGCGTCAGCTATTTATACAATTAAAGAACGCCTACGGTCAATTGGGGTGGAGGTTTTTTTTTTATATTTTCACTGAGATGAGTATCCCAATGAAAATAGTTAAGTTGCAAAATGTGTTTAAATGAAACCTATAGTAAAGTCGGAATGGCAAATATTTTTTCCACACATTTCTAATTCAGAATCCTGTAAAAGAACATGTCTTTAGAATATGCCACTAAGAAGGTTCAGGAAAATCAGGAGGAACGGAAATTGAATGGTACACAACACATTTTTGTCATGACGATGATGATGATGATGATGTTAATTCATTAGGTCAAACTGGATATTATATACAGAAAAACAAATAATCTTGTTAATTCGTTAGTTATAAAATTGTTCTCTTCGTGCATTATGACGTGTCGCGAACAGAAAACCGGAAAAATTACGTAATAATTATACGTATTTAATTACTTCAAAGTGAGCAAATTTCAAATATCGAGCAACGACACTAACAAATCAAATTTTCGTTCATTAGGAAATGAAGATCAGACTGAACTTAGGTAATTCCTACTACCATCCGACTCAAAATCTTTTTGTCTTCACTTTTCCTATCCAAAAATATACAGATGTGTATGTACAGAACTATAACGTTGTCTGCTGTTTTGTGTGGGTGTGATTCTTGTCCATCACGGGCTGAGAGTTCTCGAGAATGTGGTGTTGAGGCAGATGATTCAAGGAAGTACCACGGAACTGGGAGGAATTATATAATGAGCAACTTTATACCATGAACCGCTCAGCAAATATTACCCGAGCTATTAAAATCAAGAAGAAAGAAATGAAAGCGTGTACGAAAGGGAGAGACGAGGAATACGTGCAGGCTATTGATGGCGAAACCTGAGGGAAGGAGTCCAGTGAGAAGACCTAGCATATGTAGGAGAATAACATGAAAATGAATATTAAGTGGTTACATGGAAGGGTATGGAATGGACCGATCTGGCTCAGGATACGAGCAAACGGCGGGGTCTTATGAACACTGTACTTACCCATATTGTTCCAAAAATTGCGGGTGATTTCCTTACTAGATAGGAAATTATTAGCTTCTCATGAAGAAATATTAGCCATAGGGTCAGCTGATCGGGTATGTACAATATTAGAAATTTCATGGCTGACCTGACTCTTGTTTATTACATAGATATAACGCGGCTTGTTTTAGGTTCTTGTCCGCCACACTAGTGCTGCATAGAGCCGATGGTAAGGAGAAGATGAATAAAGAATTGGAAAGGATTTGGAAGGAAGCGGTAGTGGACTAATCGCGTTAGTCTTCCACAGTGTTTCTGGAGTGACAACGGACGACATTAAGACTTCTCCAACAGGTCAGCCGGTGTTGATAAAGTCTTCTCATATATGATGATATGTCGACTAGTGAATGGTTAGAGATGTTTCGGAGGAGCTTGCTGCTTCCATCTTCAGAGTCCATACACACACCATGTTACGTTAAAGTCATATCAATATTACGCTATCACTCACGCCTTGTTGTCCCAAGAGACTTCATCCAAATAGGTTTCCCGTCTAGGGACTTGAATGTACTTCTCGACTTCTCAGTAGTGCCAGAGGATAAATCCTGCTATTCTCATAGTTTGTTATCATATGGTGCTTCTGCGCAATCGGTAACAACAACCAGATACTAATTCGTTAACTTCCAGCACCTTGAGGAAAGGACAACTGGATAAATCAACATACATGGCATCTTGAGAAGTGTTGAAAGATTAATGTATTTGCACTTCAAGTGCTTTCAGATACATCTGTTTCTCATCACTCCTGACACTGCGTACAGCAAGCTTTTCTGAAGGACCAAGGAGCAGATACTAAGCAGAAACGAGTTGATAGTAACTATGCTACGGATTTACAAAAAGAAATGTACGGATTTAAATGTTGTGATATTGGCCTACATAGTTCACTTACATGTGTCGCCACTATCATCAGGCTCTAAAGGCTATCAATGAAAGAGTACTTACTCCAACTTTGCCAATCATCATCATAATATTCGCATATTTAGATCTGCCTAACCCCTGCAGCTGATGCACAGAATTAAGGATTTTCATGAAATTTTATATTTGAGTACTTTTCTCAAATCGACAGAGAAAATTCAATTTTGTCAAAATCTGACAAGTAAAGCAGGGTACTTTATATTAAGACCTATATCCCTGTCACCATGGCATGGCGCGTCCTCAGGTTGCGCATAGAGGAACGGCCTCCGATAAGGAGGGTAGCTGCGAATATATTGAATAAGCAGTCGTGGACAGCCGACGAGGGGTGGTCCTCCAGCTTGGGGGTTGGGCGAGGTGCTAACAACCCTTCCCTGTAAAACACGTATGTTAAGAAACAGTTACAGGCGGGACGCTTGCTCTAGAGACAAAACAATCCGGAGGTAAACTACTCCCCCACTCGGATCTCCGGGGCGGAGTGTTTCCAGGGGAAGCATCGCGCAGCAGTCAAAGAGGGATGAAAATAGGGACTTGGAATGTTAGGAGTCTGTATAGGGCAGGGTCACTTAAGGCGGCAGCGAGGGAATTAGTGAGGTATAAATTAGATGTAGTGGGTGTACAGGAGGTCAGGTGGGACAAAGGGGGCACAGTAAGGGCAGGGGATTGTGATTTTTTCTACGGGAAAGGAAATGAAAATCATCAATTGGAAACAGGTTTTTTTGTACACCGTAGAATAGTATCAGCAATGAAGAGAGCAGAGTTTGTTAGCGATAGGTTGTCATATATAGTGCTGAGAGATCGCTGGCGTAATATCATTGTTGTAAATGAGCATGCACCAAGTGAGGAAAAAAGTTATGAGGCAAAAGATAGTTTTTATGAGGAATTAGAGCAGGTGTTCGATCACTTCCCAAAATATCATGTGAAAATGTTACTAGGAGATTTTAATGCAAAAGTGGGGAGAGAGAATATTTTCAAGCCAACAACTGGACAGGAGAGACTCCATCAGGATAGTAATGATAATGGGGTTAGACTAGTTAACTTCGCCACATCACAAAATTTGGTGGTTAAGAGCACGATGTTCCCTCACCGGAACATTCATAAATACACCTGGACCT
>Ga0123354_10010301_pt1 | contig 14392 bp, 4 predicted proteins | sample TergutLab28metaG_2_FD_97872 | JGI IMG/M metagenome (GOLD analysis project Ga0123354, IMG submission 97872) | Labiotermes labralis P4 segment gut microbial communities from Petit-Saut dam, French Guiana - Lab288 P4 | ecosystem: Host-associated > Arthropoda: Insects > Digestive system > Gut ... | reverse complement strand
TCATTTTTGAGATGTGTAGATCACACACAGTAAGACACACCCACCCACACACACACACACACACACACACACACACACACGCAGACGCACACAAACACAGCTGGTAGAACGTTTTCGAACGAATGATCAGCTCGTCGCAGAGGCCACTACCTACACACTGCAGGCAAACACAAGGAACGAACATCCATGTCCTCAGTGCGATTTGAAACCGTGACCCCAGCAATCAAACAGTTGCAGGCTCACTCCTTAGGCCGCACGGTCACCGGGATCTGCCCCGTTGCAACACGTTGTTACGTAATTTGAGTGCACAAACAGGGCGCCTAAGGGGTCTTTCACTGAGTATTGTCATTTGCCTTTCAAGATTCACGCTGCGTTCAAACGTCTAAATAGCTTAGCCTAAAGTATAGCTGCAGCTTTCCAAACTGCTAGACCTTAGAAGAATTTATAAAGTATTGTTGCTTTTTATCAATTTTAAACTGTATTAGGAGTAAACTAACCACCCATAGACTATAGTTCGATTCTCGACCTGGCTTCCTGTGTTGGGAATATAAACTGGAAAATCTGACAATCATTTTGATTTGTGTTGATAACAAAGATTAGTTCTTGCTGTCATTGGAACACTTCTCTCACCATTCAAAGAAACTGTTGATATTGCGTGTAATTATTCTATATTAACAATGTTAAGAAAGTATTCAATTTTATCTGACACGTGGTAGACGACGGAACACGTGATATCAATAACGAACTGAGAACTCGCTTTTATTCTGTGGACGAAATAATGATATGGGGCAAGTAACACAAATAGTTTTTAGGGAACTCGGGGTGACATAATGTTGGTGAAAGCCTGTCAGGTTTAATTCCACTTCTTCGTTCGAATTAGGGGTTCTCAGAGCGATGTTCCAATCAACAAAACCGACTCAAAATTTGCAGTCTCATTAATGCTTAGCACAGCGTTGGATATAGCGCGACGCAAGTACTGGGGGACGACTTGAGCTGTAGCTGTCAACGAGAGAGCACAGCGCTCTGGTTTCAGGCATCAGTGCAACGTTATTCTGAATGTGGACTTTGACTAGTGAAAGGATGATTCTGAGTTAAGGTGTCAAGATAAGAGGTTTTATTAAATTTGTTTAGTGCTAATTTATTAAATTACTCATAATGCTGAGGAGAGTATTTGGAAGTATGAAGGTTGAAGTAACAAGAAGCTGGAGAAGACTGCATAACGAGGAGTTTAATAATTTGCTCTCTTCGCTTATTGTTTGTAGGATAAGGTAATAGGAGGGTGAGATAGAAGGGTTATGTTGCCTTCAGTGACTGGAAAAGAAATGTGCCTTCGTCTGATATTTTACTCTGAAAATTTCTAAGGAATAATCCACGTGCAAAACCTAAGCATACAGATTGTGAAACTGTGGACTGTTTTCATCAAGTGCTGTACTGGCTGTTGCTGAACACCGCAACGAAATTCTGGTTTCATAAAAGTAAGGGATGTGGGGGGGTAGTTGTTAACCAGCTCTGTAACTGTCAGCTTCTCAAGGCGGCCAATGTTCTATGGAGTTAGTCATGAGGCTGTTCAGAGGAAGACGCTCCATATATTGGCCATTGGCCTGCCTTCTCCTTGACGTCACTTCTAAGTGCCATATCCATGAACTTCGCATTTACAGAAAGACAAGTGAATGTTTAGAATTATGGACCGCCGTCTCATAAGCCCTTTTTGAATGTGTGAAAACCGTCTTGAATTTCCCTAATGCCGAACTACGTCCTTATTCGTTTTGGCCTTTGAATGGACCACCGGCGGGACTGGAGGAATGCTGACCCCTGCAAGCTCGCAGCTCTGCTGTCCAGTGAACTGCCTTTCCAAACTATAAACATTGCTAATGGCGTAAATGGATCTTTTGTATTTAGCAGAAGCATGAAGACAGTCCTATTGGTACACAGCTTATCTGGTTTTTAGGTCTTCTTCATATCTCACCATATTCTTACGGTGATAAACGGAAGCAATCAATTAGCCTGCTGCATTCCCTTGTTTGTCCCTCAAAATGTCGTCCTTATTTTGTATGCTTAGCAGATTGTTAGTAAAGATTCTGACCTTCTGATTTGCTTCGACTTTTCAGTGACGATGTAGCGATTTTTTTTCCGAGAACAACATAAAAGTGCCGTCTTCGATTTCCTACCTGCTCCTCTTTGGGAAAATAAAATTTGCCACTTCAAATAATTGCTCTCAACGTACAAACACTGCGATATATGGTTTACTTATCGACACTGTTGATGAATCAACCCATGCCGCTATAAGTGCGTAGTGAGCTGGGAGGGGTTGGAATGAAGCTATTGTCTCATTTAAGATATTATCCCAACATTGGCTTGGAGGGTTTAAGTACAAGGAGAAAACTCCTCAGTCTTTGGTCTATTAGAACATGGAATCTCCCGAAATTGATACATATGTACATAAACATGTATGATGTATCAACTAATTTTACATATTTTACATCAAATTTCGGTTATGAGAGTAAGTTTACATTATGTTGTGGTCTTTCGGGGTTATGGTACCTTTTAGTCTCGTACGTGTGTCATCCTGTAGCCAAAAACACATATTAAATATTCACTTGTGCGAACACCCAAATTTTATACATAAAATTAATATTCACTAACATAAAATTTGTTTTTCCGAGATAAGGTCTGTGGGAGAATAATATTAAAATTGCTACTAAGGAAAATTGGTGTGCAATCGTAGCCTGCAATCGTATAAATGACAAGTGGGTCTTGACGAAAATGAAAATTAGATAGGTTTAAGGTTTACCCCAGATTTAGATTTTTATTCGGCTATGTGACGGCTAGTTATTTTGTTAGATAATTACTGACATTTCGGAGCGATCTGGTGCCTGAACCTTTAGGATCGTGACAATGTTACAGACGATCTTGGTCTTGAGTACCTAAAATCTGTCACACTACTGTTCGGTGGGAAGGACGTGACCTCTGTGACGTCCTCTGTTTTATCCTGAGAATGGAAGCAGCATGTTCCTCGGAGACTCCGATGTCCTTCTAAAAGTGTGCAGTTCGTTGCAGTTTTTTTGAGCAATCAGGGGTTTTTTGTCACTCTATTTTCAAGAAATATGTCGTAGTTTTGAGTTGTTCCACATCGTAAATTTTTATTAATATTGCATGTTACTATCATGTTGTAAGGGAAATTTGACGCAGTCTGCTTTGACACAACTGTACATACGTTTTAAACTAAATGGAGTTATCCTGACACCCGGTACCTAATAGAAAGCCATCAAGGACTGGGATTCAGTGTATCAGGGTAATAATACTGACTGTATGGGTAAATCGCCTTCTGTATTCTTCTGACATGAGTTGAATGACCATATAGCAGATCATCAAGCTGCTGAAGTCTAAACAATAAACCATTGTAAAACTTTCGGATAATTATAATTACTTCGGCAATGTAACTGACATATTTCTGATATTGCAGATAACACTGTAACACAGTGTTTACTTTTCTTGAGACAAAATTATAATTAACTGATGTTATGAGAAAAGTTATTAAATGACTTTGTAGCAAAATTACGTATTCTGTTCATAAGAATGTGATGATCCGTTTAACCCTACCACTACGATTGCTGGTGGCAACAAAGTGTAAAACGTGCAGTGCTAAATAAAGTTCAAAAATGGAAATTAATTGATCTGAAGGGAAAAGCCTGTAATTATCAAGAAAAATGAAAGATAATTGTTTTATTTGAGGACAATTGCATTTCTTCTATATTTCAATAAGTTTTAATAGTCCGAATTTTTGTACATCAAACCCCGTGTGCTATAGCACATCAGGTGTCATTTCACAATACAAAGTACACAAGAACATGGGTACAGATTTTATTCTAATATACTACAGAATGAGATAGGTAGAGGATGATATGAATATGCACTTCAATATAGAGTTTGCACTGTGATGTAAATACAGATAGTAAAGTCACAGCCTGCACAGAAATTATCAGAAATATACTGCAGAATATACCGTAACGTAGGTACAGAAATTAATTTATTATCATGCTACACACACACACACACACACACACACACACATATATATATAATGTGTTACAGGTACGGCGAATAATGTAAATGTATTGCAGAATCAAACTTTATAGTAACCGTGTGAGTCAGTGAGTGCGTGACTAAGTTGAAAACTTCTTTTCCGTGCTTAGGGAGTTTCTGTGGTTACGACAAGTTTAGCGTTGTGATTGAGAGCATTACTGAAAACCACCTAAAAATGTTACTTACCTCTGACAGTACCTCCGAAGTGCAGCGGTCATTATGAAGCAATCCAGAAGAGCTAGTGCCCTGCACCTTTGTACTTAGTCCATAAAGACTCTCAACTCTCATCACAGATCTTTTCAAAATTACAGTGTGAGTATTCAGCGACAGTTTGTTAAGTTATGAAACACTCAAGATGTTCCTATGAATCGGTCAGTTTAGCAGCCACGTACTTTGCCAATAACATCTATCAGTCCTTATCTTAAAAATTATAGAAATTCATGATAGGAATATTCGTTGAAAATTGCCGAGTTATAAAGCAGCCTGTAAATACCTATAACTTGGTCGGGGTTCAAGGGCAGTCCTTTGCTAATAACACCATTCGCGCTGTCCCTTAAGGTAGTCTGGAATTCGCCGTGTAAATATTTAGTAAAAGTTCACTAATCTATTAAGTAGCCAAGCGATACCTTGCCTTATTCGGGACTGCAGTGTCCTAAATTGCAGATGCAAACTGTAACCTTGACTCTAAAGAATTTCTCAAAATAATGACATGAGTGCTGAATGAAATTGCTGTTTCATTCCATGGCTCTAGGGCTTTGCTGCATACTGTAGGATAAACCGATGGATTATCTGTGGAAATCATGGCTTCAAACGCTACGAAATGTCCCGTAATATGACGGAGATATTTCTCGTTTATTAGATAAAGGAGGTGCAGAATAAAGTAACATGCAGAGAAATAAATTTCAGGTTGTGTTTGAGGCCTTATGTCTGTATCCATTCAGACTGTGTCTTACTGGGGAAATGGTGTAGATCAATTGGCACAGTGCAGTCTGATTGCCTTGACATTACTGTCCGGTGTGATGAGCACTGACATGTACGGAACTCATTATTGTGGGTCATAAGGAGATTTAGTAAGGACAGTATTTATTTATTTATTTATAAATTACTGGCTTCTGCGATACGATGTCCTGACCAAGATTTCGGAGGATCATACTGCCTCCCTTTCAAGGCAGAAAAATGAACCACGCCGAGCAGGTTGGAAGGTGTCGGTTACAAATATTGATAATTATTTAACGATATTGTCAGTAGCTCAGGTTAACAGCAACTAATATTTCGACGATTAGTCAGTGAATATAAGGGATGTGAAAGGAGGCCATAGACTGTGTGGTATTTCTCTGACGTGACTGAGACCACGAGTAATGTCAGCTAGGTAAGAGGTTTTTTATCCAAGATATAAACCCCTGACACACCGAAGAAGAAGCGGGATTTATACCTAATCATAATGTGGGGTGTTTATATTATTATTATTATCATTATTTTCTACTTTGATTTTTCCTTTAACTCAAAAACTGATTGCTAAAAGCTTGTTTAAATATACTGTAGTTCTAACAACTGGTCCTGCTAACTTCTTGTGTCATATTCCATGTCTGTGAGTCATTTGGTACTTCATAGGGCTAAATAAGTCTATGTTATTTCATTACGTTCCACATTCCGTGCATTAATTAGTACAAAGTTTACCAAGAACCAAAAAAGACACTGATGTATTTTCACCTACGTGTTTCGACCGGCAATCCGGTCATTTTCAGGGTGGCATTTCTGTTATAAGAGAACAGTGTGATCAAATGTGTGCAAATACTCTGCAACATTGAAATTCATGTGGTTATTGGTTAGAATTTTTTGTAGGATGATAGTATAAAACGATATAAAGTAAAATAAAATATAGATTATAAATGTCAGAAGTTAGAATTATATAAAGTTTGGAGCGATGCATCCAGTCGGCAAGTGTCGTGTGATGTTTACATTAGGCAAGTTATCGTTATGCCTACTTCCAGACAGCTGATTGCAGTTTCCGTGTTGATTGAAATAGATATCACCCACAACATAATGAGCACAAAACAATCCAAGCTCCACTTCTACAATTTCATCCCAGAATCCAAAATTTGACGAATATCCAGTTTTCCCTGAAAGGAACAGATATATTGGAACTTGGTTTCCAACACAACTTCGAAAGTTCTATAAAATCATGTCTTACTGACCCAGTCGTCGGCACGGAATGGCCATCAGCTGTCTGGAAGTAAAGGTACAGAATACATTCCGACATCCTGCACACGAGAAAATTAAACAGCTACCACAATACAACTCGACCAGTTACGTTCTACATGAACGAAAAATTTATGTGTTAAAACAATTATGCAGCAAACTACATAAACATAACTCAATTTTGAGGCATGCTGACAAACGCAAAGTGATAATTATCGTTAATAAGGATATGTCCCGCCAAAAAAATCGACTTTCCTCACGGAAAGCCAATGTCAGTTTCTCTTCCTACCTAGAGACCCAACTGGTATCTATCAGAAACAGTTAGTCAAACTCTTCATCAGATATCATTCCAATAGACAAACATAGAATTTAGTACATCCTGCGAATTATTTCCACCCCACCAAAACTCAAAGCACAAATCAAAATCCATAAAGAGGACATCCCCATTTGACTTGTTATACTGTATACCAACGCACCAGCTTACAAACTAACAATATTTCTCGACAAAAAAACTATTTGCATTACGCTACAACATACTGCAGCGCCACTGAGGCACATACCTGTCTACCACGAACCCCCTCCCAAACACTCCTGCTCCGGAGAGTGCAACGGTCACGCAGCACGACGTCACATACTCCGGTACCTACCTCGCCGACTACTACCGTTTACACTTTTTCAGCCTCAGGTACTCAATATCTTAAGATATGTTAGCATAATTATATAAATATTAATGTAATTTTTAGTACAGGACTAAACCCCCCCTCCCACACTTACCGATTATATATATCACTCCACACTTCATATAATTTTAACTTCCGACATTTATAATGTATATTTCATTTATTTTGCTTCATATCATTGTATACTATCATTCCACAGAAAATTGTAACCAATAGTCATAAGAATTTCAACGTTATGGAGTAATCTGACACTTTTTGATCATACTCTATTCTTATAACAGTAATGCCATCCTGAAGATGGCCGGATTACCGGCCGAAACAAGTAGGAGAAAATATTACAATAAAAATACATCAGTGGAATTAAGTGCATTTTGTTGGATATGAATACACTTTAGGCTTGTGTTAATTTAAGTCTGTTAACTAATGTTTATTTTATTTTTGTTCTTGTTGTTGTTCCCAATAAACTCGATCCGCTATGAAATTCGAACACTCAAGTCAGCTCACACTCTTCAGAATTTTTGTCTTTTGTCTTATTTAACCAGTGACTGAATGGTGCTTTATTCTCTCGGGAAGCAGCACATCGGATGTGAGACGCTAATCTTTGTTCGGATCCTTTTCTTATCTCCGTAACTTTGTTGCAAGTTGTAAGCCGCAACTCGCTCTGTTAATATTCTGCTCTATATCCCAGCCTGCGTGCTGTTGCTAGAACTCAAGAGCGGCGTTCCGACGGTCAAACAAATCCAAAAGTTTTGAACTGTGCTGTAAAACTCACCTGCATACAGAAAACGAGATCTTGCCCTTAGAAAAAGAAGAAATATGTAGGCAACCGTAAAGAGAATGCACATTGAGTAGACAATTGATTGATGAACACGGGATTTTTCGGTCGGCCGGTTTTCACTAGACTTTGTTGATCGATTCTGTTTGACTTCGACTAATTCAACATTCCGCCTCATCTTTCCGTTTGTCTTATTTTTTAGCCCTGTTTTCGTAAAGAGGAAGGAGTGTGTGTAAGATCAGCATGTTTTTGTGTTTCTTCTCCAATAAGATTTTAACTACTGAACCAATTCCGACCCGCATTTAAAAAGAAGCATCGAACTATTCGAAGTATCACGTGACTCATTGTCTCGCAAACTGTTTTACCTGTCAATGTTGGGCATCGGGTTTAACACCGGACATTTCTTACGTTATTTAATTTAACGGTCATTTGCCAACTGTAGAGGTTACGCAGTGTCTAAATCTGAAATATATCCATGCATATCACCAATCTCTTACGTAACGGTTGAAGGTGTATATGCGCCAGTAACGTTAAAAAATCGTATTTGTATTTTTCGTGTACTTAACTTCGCTGATTAGGCAAGGCGGATAACAGCGTCCCGAAACGTCGGTAAGCAACAGTCAACCAACGCTGCGTAAAATCCCAGTAGAACGAACACTTAACTACGACGGAGCGCAGGTCTGGACCCTTGAATCAGAATGTGCCTAAGGGTTGTGAATGATATGTGTGATGTTCAGTTAGGCTTTTAAAATAAATTGGTATTAATGAAACGCGCGTTAATTTAATATTCCCGCACGCTTAATGCACTTGTCGCATATCACGTTTATTGATTAATTAAATACCTCTTTATAAAAGGTAATAATTTTCTGTAGAGGAGACATCCCTGTGTGTTCTTTCAACTAAATAATAGAAGTTGTTTTAATCAATAAACTACCTTTTATTTTAAAATCAATATTTGTTTTTATAAAACTGCCATCATTTTATAAACTCACGCCTGACAATCACCCTTAAGTGTCAAAACATGTAGCGTTTTATTAAAACAAATGTTAGTTTTATAAAAAAAAGACATTTGTATTTTAAAAACTGTCTCTATTATTTAGTAATAATTTTCATACGTAAACTAGCACTCAAAATAGGTAGAGATTAATGAACTTCATTTATCTAAATCCTTTATAAATAATTAAATTGTATAGAATCTACAAAATGTCAGAGGATAAGTCTGAATATTTATTGGCCTTCTCTGCATGTAAAGTTGTTTTTACAAACATCCAGGCTGCGCGAAAATCTCAATGTTTGGTGTAGGTTATCGTACTGGTTTAGAAAGGGGGACAGACAGAAGATAATGACAGACAAAAAGAACCTACGTAAAATTACGTTACTATAAACCGTCAACCATAACCAAAATTTTTATCAGTATTTAACATTTATTGTAACATGCTGTGGCCGGCTTCTGCATCTGCAGGTAATACAGAATATAAAACTCTTAGGAGATTAATTGCAAGAATAATTTTTTAAATGAGAGCTCATTTCCCCATTAGGATATATGTTTTTGATAAAAATTTTTGTAATTCTATTTATTCAAGCTATTCTATTCTAGAATATTGCTTTGAAAATTATAGCTGTTACCATAGTTAATTTTTTTGAGTATTTGGTTATGGCATACAGTTTTATTCGAGAAGTTTTTGTACAGAAATTTCACGGTTTTAAGTTTTTCCTCCTTGAGTGGAGTTTAGTTGAAGATTTAGAATATCTGCAGAGCGAGTTTGCAGTTCATAGCTAGTGAGCTTCGTTTTGAATCGGGCAAATAAAATTAAGGGATGGTAAAAATTATGGTGGGAAGTGATACGACAAATTGTTAGAGTAATTAAGCAAAATGTGAAGATTTTAGAGTTTGAGAATTTCTGGGGTCTATTTTAATGACTTGACTGTGATCCAGTTTTGAAGGTATTCAACTCTGAAATTAATATTATAAGAGCAATCATTAATTCAGAGAGGGAGATAGAGAAATTCTTATTTTTGGTATGTTCAGGGTAGGTACAGTGTGAACTAGTTAGTTTTATTTATTTTGTAAAACCATCTTCGTACGCACTTAATGTATTCTTAACACCTTGCCAATTCTCCACAATATTTCGGCATCATCAGAGATTTTTTATAGATGTTACCATAACCCTTTCGAGTGGTCCATTGTAAAACAGGTGAATGAATTCACGGTTATGATCTCCCCTACTCTATCGCGTACCATTAGAAAGCGTTATGATAACATCTGCAAAGAATACCTGATAATGTCACTTGGGGTGTGCCGCAACATGGTGGAGAATTGCCGAAGTGTGAAGATATGTTTAGTGAATATAAAGTTCGTTCTATAGACGAATTGTGTGTTGTAGTTGAGGGAATGTACGTTGGCAGGTCTTAGGTTTTGTTTGTTACATGCAGAAGCTGATGGAGCGCAAGGTACTGAAAAACGGTGATTGTTTTTGTGGGTCTTGTTGGAATAAAACTATGAAGATGGCGTATCGTTCAAAGCTTCTTTCAAGGTTTTTTTTATAAATGGTTGTTTTAGCTTAAAAAAATTAGCGGATGTTGCTTGGCATGACGCTAGTTAGTTGTGCCGCAACAGTTTTTTTAGATGTGCCCTTTGTAATTTTATTACTGGTGAGAGATAATTATGAAGTGTAATTCTACAGTGCCCTTAGACATATGACTATTAGAAAATTTAATTAATATGACTTAAAAATTATTTTGTGTACAAATCACCAGTTTGCTTCCACACCAATATTGTGTAATTACAGTGTACATCGGCATAGAAAAATAAGTTCGTCTTTGCTTTTAAATTAGAGATATAGCGTCACACTGTGATTACGTCAGCTGCATCTGCTTGGCACAAGGGCGTTCGAATACACCCCGTTGGTTCGACAGCTTGGTGTTTGGTATTAGCGTTAAACTGAACAACGATAGATTAGACGTAATGCTGATAATGACGTAGACTGTGGCACAGAACCTAACAGCAATTCGCGCGAGCACCACACTGCTGGTAGCCTATGTGAATTGGGGTAGCTGCCGTCCGCCCTTCAGTAATCACACAGTAAATAGCCCCTGGTAAAACTGACTTTTCAGAAACGGGCTGGGATACAGTAGTCTGTATAGCGACTCGCTACGGGTTGGAAGATCCGGGGTTTGAATGCAGGTGGGGCTGAGATTGTTCGTGTCTTTCCAGACGGGCCCCGATGGCTACCCAGCTTCTTGTACGTTGGGTACCGGGTCTTTTCCCCAGGGGTAAAGCGGCTTGAGAGTGGCGTTGGCCGCCCACTCCTTTCTAGCATCGGGGTGTGTATGGGTGGAGAAATACCTGTTCCACCCCTCAGTGTTTGCTTGGCATGTTACGAGACACTCTTTACATTTTTCAGTATTTGTGTGTGTGTGTGTGTGTGTGTGTGTTTGCATGTTTGTGTGTGTCGCTGTTGTGTGTGAGTTTATTGTTTTATGAGCTGACGAAAAGAACTGCTGAGATGACGGTGATGTAAGTGGTTAGAAAGACATCAATTAAAGTGGAGTTTTCAGAAGGGTGTTGTGTGGAAATGTGAGTGGTGGAAGATGGAGAATCATTTAGAAATTAAAACGACACCATGAATTTATATGAAAAGTAAAACACTATAATTACTGCAGAAAAACATAACGCTTCCACTTCAGGAAAGATATAAGTTACAGAAGTCTGAAATCATGCGAGAAATATTGCAGACTATGGTTTTTCGTTGTAACTCGAACATCGAATACTCTGTGTGAATGCACTGCATTGTTTATTGTAGTACCAATTCGAACGAGAACCAGCGCCGTATCTGCTAAGAATATGGCGTTACTGCACTTCCAATTTTCGAATTAATTCCTGTTTCCGCAATATAAGTGCCCTCCCACTCGAGAGAATTTTTATATATTTACAGCAATAATTCTCCAGATATTTCTAACAATCGCTGGTTATGCTTGTGACCCAATCAATTCCATCTATGGTGCTACAGCCCCTTCTGGGCCCTGGTTACCCTCAGAAGACGCTCCATTCTTCTGTATTCTTAGCTTGTCTCCTTCCACCTCATATTCATAGGACCTGTTGTGCACCCCTCTGGACAGTGTCCTCCCATATTGTTGTTTGTTTTCCCACTGGTCTTGTGCTTATGCTAGTATACTGGTACTAATCAAGGAAGGAGCATTGATAGTAGGAATTACTAAGTTTGGGGTATAATGCCGTTACCGTCCACCTGACTGGCCTTTGTCAACAAGCCCAAAGCCCCTGTCACTAGTGACCAACAGTGTGTACAGAAAAGCTGGACAAGTGGGTGGGAATTGTGGACAACAGTGGAGAGTGGAATAGAGATTGTTGATCCATGGGACTTTTTATCCGCGACTACAGCATGAATAACTCACTTCACTGTGCAGAGTGCTTCTTGAGAAAGTGATGTTATTTACAAGATATTTCCATGTGATTCTGTCCTGTGCCAGATTAATCCAGTCAATTCTCTCTCAATTTATATTTTTAAAATTTATTTCCTTCCGCTCCTCCCACTAACGTCTGGGCTCCAAAATTATCTTTAGCTTCCAAATATTCCATCTAAAATTTTGTAAGCATTTCTCGTTTCTTCATTCGCCTTACAAGTCCCACCCATGCCGATTCATTAAAATGCAGCTACAGAATGCTTCAAGCTGTGCGTTGTCTGAGCTATCGGCCTGTTTAATGTATATCACTTAGCGGGAGATGTATCTATGCTCCTATTCAGATTAAAGGCTGTCTAGTGGTTGGTAAAATTTCGCGAGAGTTTTAGACGTTACAGTGGATTCAGGTTTCGATTTTGACGGTTACTAGTAACACGGAAGTAAGATCTGATTTTCATGACAAGGATTTCGCTAGGCCTAATAATTATGAGTTCCGTCTATATCTTCATCGACTTATGTGTTGATTTCCTATAAAATTTAAGACAAATTCTGCCACTGAGAAGTTCAGGAGGTTGTCCTTTTTATATGGTCTAGGATTTCCCTTTGATGCTGCTGGATCTCTTCTGTCTTCCTGCTTGCTGTACCATGTCTCGTTTATTGTACTTCTCGTCTTACTTCCTGGAATAATTCCTGCCTTCGATCGCTTACGTATTGTTTCAGAAACTTCGGCCCCTTCCTCACCTTGTGCTCTTTTGAAGCCATTTTTCGATCCGATATTTTTGGGGATGATTTTAAAAGTAATTTGTGCGAGAGTAACTTTATTTCTGGCCCAAAATTTCTTACGATTTACCTGTAATATACGCTTTAACGTATACTTTTGAACATGTAACCTGTATTCATTTCATCTGATAATTTATTATTTTGCCAATACTGAATTTCACTTATCTAATGTCGAAAAAGACATATATAAAGTATCTGACTTTAAATCTTGTGTAGACCACTACTATGTGGGTGCTGCTCTATGCAACGGCACCAGATTCAAATCCCTTCACGTCAAGACAGCTTAACTACAGAGCGTATATGTCAGACCATGTGCAAACGAGAGGACGGGAATCAGTTATATCCTATTCCGTAACATTTCATATTGTAATTTTATACTTACGTTTAGTGTGTTAGAGTCTTGTAATTTTCGTGACATATTGAATGCATCCATGATGATATTTGAGTGAAGCAAGACATGTTGGATTAAAGTAAAACAACCAAACATGACAGTGAACTTTTTTGGTTTATATTCCTCTGAAATTACTAGTAGGTAATTTTTATGGCGTCGATTCTACGCTTTTTCTATGCGTGTTGAATTCTGGTTAAGATAGACTTACTAAGTAAAATAGAAAAACTATGGGCTCGTTCTATCTTTTGTATCGTATTCCAGTGCTTGAAACTGTTACAAAATTGAATTTCAGACTGATGACATGTACTGTCTCACACACACACTTACGCATGCACATAATCACGCAAAATTACGTCTGCTGTCCGTCCGTTATAACCGACTCCTTTGCGTAGTTCACAAGACAATGTCTGTGAAGTTTACCGTCTTCGGAGATATGACGGTATGTATTTTGTTACATAGGCGTGGACGTTTCAGGGGAACGTGCTCCAGTCGATGCTGAAGATGGAGGGAGCATGGACTTGTAAAGCTTTAGTGCTGTCTTCCCTTGCATCTCAGAACAAAGCAATCATCACGGAACAAAATGTCTGACACTCTGCCACTTATAGTTACCCGCGTATCTACGTAAAGGTGAAACGTCATAATTTGCCATATTCTTGTGCAGATTATGATTTAAAACACTATGTCTTAGTTTGCACTGAGATGTTTAGAAAACTCCAAATATTCAGAAACACTTTTGGTTTATTTTCATTTCTGAAAGAAACTCTCAGCTTTATTCTTTTGTGATTTCCGTACAGGTCCACTTTAGAACCGAATATTTGATTTAAAACAACTTATTTTCCATTGCCTGTTATCAAGAAACAACATCAGAGGTTTTTAAATCTTATGTTTTTTGGACCGTGCATCATCTTGACAGTTGAATAAAGAGAGAACAACTTGATGTCTCTTGCTTTATTATTTCATTATTTAATGCTCAACATGTTTCGAATGTTAGTACATCCATCCTCAGGAGCTTGCGACTTATTTGTTGAGTTATTTCATGGGTTGTATTGCTCTGGTTCGATGTGT
>Ga0123354_10010299_pt1 | contig 14395 bp, 11 predicted proteins | sample TergutLab28metaG_2_FD_97872 | JGI IMG/M metagenome (GOLD analysis project Ga0123354, IMG submission 97872) | Labiotermes labralis P4 segment gut microbial communities from Petit-Saut dam, French Guiana - Lab288 P4 | ecosystem: Host-associated > Arthropoda: Insects > Digestive system > Gut ... | reverse complement strand
TGTGCCTATTAAAGTTACTTGTTATCTGATACTACCGTTGAGGTATGTTGGAAGCATGTCTTATTTCTTATGTGATGGAGCTGGATATCATATTACGTGTATTCCTTGTGTTGGTTTTCTGTGACACGGAAAGTGAAGTCTATAAACAGCTGATGCACAGCTTCATTGCATTCCCGTTTTTTCCTCAAGTGCTTGACGAATGCAGAATATATGATCAGTAGTTGATCTTTTGCGTCGAAATCCACATTTATGATCCCCAACAATTTCCTCTGCATTTGGAGTTACCCTTGACAGCAGGGTGCTGGATAAAATGTGTGTAGTTGACAAAAGTGATATGCTTCTGTAATTACTACAGTCTGTTTTATCGTCCTTCTTACAAATAGGTGCACTGATAGACTCCTTCCACTCCTCAAGCAATTCCTCCAATTTCCAAATTGAATAAATAAGTTCATGGTTCTCAGAGCGAACTGTTCTACCCCCTGCTTTAATCAGTTCTGCTGGGATTTGATCAATACCTGGTGATTTGTGTCTATTTAACTTTTCAGCAGCCATCTCAAACTCAAAGGCCCTCGACTCAGGCAGTAGTGATTCTGTCCTGTGTATTTCTGTCTGCCTAACATCACTAGCCCCATGTACATTGAACAGCTGACAGAAATGGATCCTCCACCTAGTCAAAATACTGTGGGAGTCTGTAAACAAATCACCCTTCTCATCCCGTACTATATTAGTTCTTGGCTGGTAACCCTTCGTAAAATGGATGATGCCCCTGTGAAAGTCACATGTTGTCATGACTTTGTGCTTAGTTAAGCACAGGTACACTATTGCCTTTAACAACAGCAGTAACAGCAACAAAGCGCGCGCGCGTGTGTGTGTGTGTGTGTATATATATATATAGCGCCGAATGGTAGTATGGTCGTGAATAATGAATTGGAAATGAGATGGAAGGAAGTGTTTGTGGTCTGAGTTGGAGGTACTGCCCCGGAATTTAATTGGAGGGATTGAGGAAAACCACGAAAATTTTCAGCCAGGATGTCCGGCGATCCTGCCAAGACTGCAAAGAGTCTATGATTTTTTATTGGTCATTTTAACAAACTGTATCTGCAGTGAGTGAAAACAGTTGCGAAGTCCGCACCTTACAACAATAGTGTGCCGTGTTGCATACCAAAACTTCACTGTATGAGCCTAGATTTTTTTTTGTGTGAGGGGGGGGAGGTGATGTGTGTGTGTGTGTGAGCGGCCACGTGTGTGGGTGTCTGTTCTGTACTAGACTGTACACTGCCGAACTCTGTACTTCCTTTGCTGCTCTAATGACGGCCATGCATTGAAATCAGTACTAAATTGCTTAATATGATCATCACATTTATCTTTCAGATTAAAAAGAGGAGGCAGAGGAATTTGTTAGGATTATCTGTGCTGCCCTTGTCTGAGGTCAACTAAATTAAGCTAATACCTACTCCATTGTGATACAATCACATGACTGAGACCCGAGCTATGCCAAACAAAACACTGATTATCTCTGGTTGAACTGTTGAGTGTTATTTCTTTTAATATCCTCGTCCGTGTTACTAAGAATATTTCCCACCGATATTCCGTATTCGTCTCTCAAGCCCATTATTATTATTATTATTATTATTATTATTATTATTATTATTATTATGGCGTTCAGGTGACCGTACATCGTGATAAATTCTTACAATAAAACCAAAGTGATGCACTAATTTCTCAAATTTGTTTTTGGAATAAAACTCTACATGTTTCGAACAGTTCCTCTGTGCATCATCATGAGTTTTTCACTGTACACACAGCAGTGGTAACTGCAGTTCCGTCCTGATCCTGCTCGCAAGCTGTCAGCAAACCTGTGTGACATATACCATTGCTGTGTGTACAGTGAAAAACTCCTGATGATGGACAGAGGAACTGCCCGAAACATGTAGAAATTTATTCCAAAAATAAATTTGATAAATTAGTGCATCTTGTTGGTTTTATTATTAGAATATTGTTATTAAGTGTATTCCTTGCCGTTTTGCCCATATCTCCGTTCGAAATACAGGTAGGCATCTTGGCCTAAGTGTCGGCCTGGTCCATAAAATGCAGCAACGATGATAACAGTGAGTAAATAAAGTGAGTCAGACTTGGATGCGTTGAAACAGCCATGTTCGTTGTAATTTATTAGATTTCGGAATCTTAGTGAAACACAAGAAATGCTATGAAGCAAAGAACGGCAGTCTGTTTTGAATGTGTTTAGTTGCATTGGAAGAATGTCCAGGGAAAATCAAAGTCTGGATTGCTCGTGAAATTGCTAAGGCTGCAGGCATTGAGAGAGATTTTTTGTTTCTGTTGAAAGAATGATTTATCTGCCATAGTTGGTGCCAAGTATGATGCATATAGCATAATTACATTTCTCTGAGGACTGCATCGGAACGCGTATCCGCGATGACGGTGCGTGTTATTCCGTTGCGGCATTTGCCTGCATTTTCCTGGTACAGTGTAGCAACACGTTTACCATAAAATCATTGTTCCTTTCCAAACATTAGATAGTTCTAGACCTCTAAGCGTGACTGATGCCCTGCTGTTTAATAAACGGTTGGGGGGTTTACTGATAATTTGTCAGAACCTTTGAACTGTGAGCGCACTCTGTCCCTTGCAGCGAAGAAGGCCCCATGGCTGTCTGTCTTGGCCGCTTCTTTTCTTCATCGATCCTCGCCAACCGTTTTCGAAGGTAGTGGCACTGGCTAGAAATCCAGCGAGGGTCTCTAATATACTTCCAGTGCCCTAGGTCGGGCCATGACTTGATGATGTTTGAATTGAAGTTGGAGATTCGAGGGTTGTGCATCTTCCTCATGAAATAAAGTGAAATGCCAACTTGATGCAACTAGTTAATTTTATTGATGTATTCTTAGCTCGACATGCTTCGGGTACATACGCCCATCACTAGGTACATGTTCCTAGTGATGGGCGTATGTACCCGAAACATGTCGAGCTAAGAATACATCAATAAAATAAACTAGTTGCATCAAGTTGGCATTTCACTTTATTTCATGAAGTTAGAGAATCCGAAGAAAGTCGAGTTTAATAGTGATCGGGTCTTATTTTTATGTTTTGTAAAATGCTGCCCTATACCGTAAATCTTACTTGCTAAAAGAGAGTAATCGACATCTATTTAAAAAGACAGCCTGACCTCGTGAACAGTAAATTAATCGCAGTTTACGTTGATTGTCGGAACTTTTCCAGATCTTTTCGAACTGCTTTCGGTGTCTGCTGGTTTACTTTAAAACGAAATCGACGCAGATCAGTTCAGATGTGGGTCTAGTTCGGAGTTTGTGTTTGAGGTAGGAAGGTTTACTGCATGTTAACCTCGCAGGGATATTTTGATCCAAAAAGCGACAATTACTTTAGGACAGTACCATAATAAAGAACTTTACCGACTATGGTAATGTTTTTCAGGTAACAGGTAACACTAGCTGATGGTTTTTCCTTAAGAACTGACCGTAGTGCACTGGCGGGTCGTAGTCAAAAATTCTACTCTGAAACTGAAAACCGTTTATTTCACAGGTGGACCACAAATTTACTTACTTACTTACCTACCTACTTACTTACTTATTTACTTACTTACTTACTCTATGGAGCAGAGTCCTTCTTGAGAAGCTAACAAGTTCTCAGCTAGTCAAGAAATTCCCCGCAGTTTGTGGAACCCGAAAGTTCATTACCGCATTTACAAGTAAACGCCACCTGTCCCTATTCTGAGACAACTCGATTCAGACCATACCCCTACATCCCACTTCCTGAAGATCTTAATATTATCCTCCAGTCAATGCCTGGGTTTCCCAAGTGGTCTCTTTCCCTCAGGTTTTCCCACCAAAACTCTGTATACGCCTCTCCTCTCCCCCATAAGCGCTACAGGACCATGCATTTAGTAGAATGAATTACAGTGTTACTTTGTAGCGCCCCTGTAAGTATATGGAGAGCCGCGTGGTATGGGGGATGTAAACATCGGTTTCATTACTGATTTCGGTAAGATTGTTTCGCTGGATAACCGGAATATTGCAAGCGTCTGCCTTCACATCACACAAACACGCCTATGCTGCCAAAGGAATTGGAGACCGTGGCCCAAGTCCACACTCGCCTGAGACCCGGGACAGCTGTGATCCACTAGGACAGACACAGCGTTCGTTTCATGTATCGACCCTTAAAAGCAACAGGGGACGACTCCTACTTCCACTTGTCAACGTCCGATACAAAATTCCAGACCAGACCGTTATAATCCTGCAGCCCTTTTTTATGGACACAAAAAACGTTTTGTGTTGGGAAGCCACAGATAGAAGAAACCATGAGCACGTTCATTAGAACATACATCAAGTGCTGATCAGGGATAGAGGGAAAGTGCAGGGGTAGCCTCAGTTCATGCATTCGACACCTTCTTGCTCTTGCTTACTCCATTTTACAGTTAGACGCCATCTGTTTTGTGCGGTTTATTTTTGTTGTTAACGGAACCCGTAGCTTCGCAACTGTCTTCACAAAATCCCGCCACTGAACTTCATCCTCAACAAGATGAGTTAAAGTCACAACTGCAGGGCTTGTTCTGTTCTTGCACTTTTTAATATTATCCCCTCCGGTTAACACCGATGAACAAGTCTATGGGTATTTTTGTTCCCAATGCTTACTGGAAGCTCAACACACATATAACCTTTACTTTAACCACCAGAAATAAGTCGGTGAAGATTGCTGAACCAGACCCCTTGGCCATTTCTTATGGGCTGTGGGAGCGAGTCGTGAGCACGAACAGGCCGCTCAGTAAGCCATGAAATTGCAGGCAGCATATCCGGTGCTACTTCCGGCGCGATAGTGCATTGTTGCGTCTTTTGTTTACTGCCTTGCGGTGATGGGGGTAGGGGGGGGGAGAGAAACAGCGGAAACAAGCCAAAAAATGGACATACAAGTAGAATTTCAATGAGATTAAGGTAGTAGTTGTAGTGGATTCGAACTACAGCCGCTTAGGACAGATTCCAAAGTATTTTGCATTCCTTTGTTTATCGAATATAATGGAGTGTTTTACGCCCAGGTTACCTGAATCATTTGCGTAAAGTATTGGAAACGAAGTTCGTGCTTGTGTGTGTGTGTGTGTGTACGCGCGCGCGCGTGAGTCCAAGTCCCATTATTACTCCAGAGATGCCCAGCCTTTTGGGGTTATTTTTGGTGGAAGGTGGGAGGGTGTGGTGTGAAGCAGTTCCCAACCAGTGCACTGTAGTCACAATGCCTACACACCAGATGTACCGATTAAACTGCCATTAAGTCACAGTGGGGTGCAGTTCATGAAGGAGATGCTTCCTGCCCTTTATGTTTCATTAAATGAATTCCCCAGGAGGACCCAACAGATTGGTATAAAAAAACAGTTTTGTTTTCAGGTTAACGAGGAAAAGGTTGAGACGCCAGAAGTTGTAACCACATCTGAGCCAGCTCTGGCCCCTCAGGTTCGTACTTGTACAGCTACAGGCATCGTGTTTTCTGTTGCACTGTTTAGTGTGTTTATTAAAACAGTGCCCTACTATTATAATGTGCTGATAGCAGTAGTCTGTAAAATCTGGAATACTGCAGACTGTTGATAATACTGTCCATGTGTGTGTTGCTTGCACTGATGATGGTTAGAATTATGTTCATGATTTAAATTAGCACTGACAGTTGTTTGACCCTTCTTGAGGGTTTCAGGCTTACCATGGTATACTGGTTTGTATGTAGATACTCCATAACTGTCTTTCAATTCCCCTTCTTTCCCATTCTTCGTTTTTCTTACTTTATGTATTCCTTGTACAGTGACTTGATGGTCTCCCAATTCCATATTTTCACTTGTTGCCTATTGAAGTAGTTGTTGTCATCCCAGTGTTTTTCCATTCTTTTACATATCCATGCTAGTTTAATTTTGTGCCCTACATGGCAGTTTCTTTTGTGTCCATTCTTTCTTTTGTTTCATTTAGCACCCATTTGTACGTTGTACCCAATTATGTGTGTGTATATTGATTTCATTTGGACTGTACATATATGGTCCACCATCCACCATTTTACCATATAAGTCACAGCTGCTCAACCTCCTATGTGGTGTGACCTTCATGAGGGCAGCATGACATTCAGTACACAAAATAAGACTGAATAACTGTACATATAATTATGTAACAGTACACACCCACAGTCACCAGCAAAGTTAGTTTAATTCTGGCAAGGAACTATCACTAACTTTCTAACCATAGTACTTATGTCAGGTTTACCCCAGAATGTGTAAAAGTGGTGGTAAGTTGTCTTTCAGAGTTTGCCAGGGAAGAGATCAGAAGACATTATTTCAGATGTCTCCCAGGGCAACTTACATTTCCCACAAGCTGTGGATTGAGTGGCCCTGCTCTGATTGGATATCATTTCACATTCTCCATTCTGTGCATAATAAGTTAATTATTACAATTCATGCCATCCAATGCACACACTTTTATTAAAATTACAATAATATACAACACCAACTCCACATGTTTCAGGCCTTTTTGGCCTTCATCAGAGAGGATGATAAGCAACTGTTTTATACAAATGTGTGCTCCCTGATGATGGCCCAGTAAGGTCCAAAACATGTAGGAGTGGGCATTTTATAATATTTTAATTTTAATAAAATTGTTTGCATTCATTGGTTTGAATTGTAATAATATAGTTTGTTTGTGGATGGTTGACACACATCATTTTGATTTTCACTCCTAACAACAGGAACAGCTAAAGCATTGTCATGGCACAGGATCTTCCCTTGCTGAGCAGGTACTGCTGAGGAACCCCAAATTCCATTTTATGAATGTGCAAGTAGTAGTAATTATTAACACCACCATCTTTCACGGTGCCTACAACTACTTCACACTCTCACAATACTTATATATGTCTGATAGTCATTGTTTCCTTAAAACAGCAGGAATTGGGTAGTGAAGCAGCAAAAGCCAGTGAAGTTACCGAGAAAATGGAGGACATTACAGCTGCTAAGGTCAAGACAGAGACTGAGGAACCTGCTGCTGTGGAGACATTGCCTGTACAAGTAGAGGAGTCTAGCAAAGAGGTGCATATGCCAAAACAAGTTCACAGTACTGATATAAGATTAGTTAGGACTGCAGATTTTGAGACCTAACACATTTGTAAATTGCAAATAATGGAATATCATAATGTTTTCTTCTGTATGTAGTACTTGAAGAACATGGTGATATAGTGAATTTATTTATGATCCGTGAACTTTTCAGCATTCAGAAGCTGCAGACTGTGGCTAGTATGCAAATCGGACAGTTAACCTAAGTGATGTTCTTTGTGTAATATGGGTCAGCTATTGGAAGTTGATACACAATTTTATCAGTTTTGTTTCAGTCATTGTGACCATTTTATTTTGTGGTAGCAGGAAGTATTTCACTGGCACATTATTTTGTTTCTCAGAATTATGTATGATAAATTGTTAGAACAGGGAATGACTTCAAATTTTTATGATACATTCAATCTGTCACATTTGTCATAGTCTTGCTGGAAGGTAAGGTGTCATTGCTTTAACATTAAACCATATAATAATGCGTCTGTTGGAAAATGTTACTGGTTTGTGTTTCCATAAAAAATGGCCAGTTAGTACAAGTAGTTTGTATCCTCACATTTTGTATGTTTAGCAACAGACACCTGCCAGCCAATCCGAGCCAGTAGCGGTATCAGCACCTGTCCCAGCATCTGAAGAAGTACCTCCACCACTGCCTGCTAGTCCACCACCCACAGAAGTTGAAGCTACATCCACCACAGAGCCTCAAAAAGTTGATGAAACTATCGCACAAGTGGAAAGTGCACCAGCAGAACCTAAGGACTTGATTGATGTCCCAGGTGTTACAGTTCAGCCAGCATCTCCCATCCCTACACCAAAAGTAGAAGAAGGTGTGGTAGCTAAAGTAGAGGAACCGGAGACACCAGCCCCCATAGAGGATCCAAAGACAGAAGATGTTGGAGTTTCAAAGCCTGTGGAAACTCAGGTACCAGCACCGGTTGAGGAGAAGACTGAAGCTCCCGTTGACGCTGTAGAGCCAGCTTTGCCGGTACCGCAGGTGGAGGAGCAGGTACCAGCTCCCATTGAAATCCCAGCACAGGTAATTGATTATAGACCCATTTGTGTCCACAGAAATTGCAGTGCTATTGGCCTCCTGAATTCTGTTTTGTAATCATGGGGTTGTCTCATTTTGAGAGGTTTGCCAAGTCTAGAGCTGCAGTAGTCAGGATTATCAGACCTAAAGAGAGCGATATCATGTTTGGATAACTGAAGATGTTAGATAGGATGGAAGACTAATGACATAGATGAGGGTGAATATTTAATGAACAAAAGTCATATCTGTCATAAAATACTGTGATAATTTTGTAATGTATTTTAACCATATACATCAGTTTTTTCAAATAATTCAACCAACAAGGTATATTTTCATGAATAATAAGCACATTTATTACCTAATTTCTTCTACATGTTGCAGCCTTTGTGGCCATCTTCAGGTATATCATTTGATACCACAAGAAGGTAATTAAGACTATTACACATTTGATTACAATAAAAGAATTAAATAAATAAATATAATATATTACTTCTCATTGTAGCTAAAACAGTAAAACCTCTTCCTCATGTAAATTCATGTTAAAATGTGTGTTGTTCATTTAACATTTACAAATCTGATATAAACGAATACGTAACCACTTCATGAATTCTAGTAGATCATATACAGGGTAGGCCAAAGTAGGTATACAGTACATAGTTAATTACTGTATACCTACTTTTGGCCCATCCTGTGTGTGTGTGTGTTTTCAGCACTTGCTTGTCTTCTTGTCTCATGTTCCTTAATCATCATGTACATTGTGAGTGCTAAACGAAGATATATCTTTGCTTACAGGAGGTGGGACATTCTGTAATATTTACAGACATTTTATTAGTGCAGACTTAGGTCTGATATTTGCAAAGAATAACTACACTTTACAACAGCATGCATCTAGCAACACATACTGTCTGTGGCACACAAGACCTATGGATATAGGAGGGCTGAAAGCCTATGATCACGGTGTAGTAAAATTCATAAATGGATTATTATTCATGTTTGTCTTATTTGTGCATTTTAAATTAACAACACATGTTTTAAACATTTTCAACTACTGTATTGTTATTAGTTAGTATTATATTCATTAATTGTACTTCTTTTATTGTTAGCAGATATGTCCTGATGGCCTTGTGGTATTAAATTTAACCCTGATTATGGTTGAGCAAACTGAAACAGGGGAAAAAAGTTAAATACTATATGTATATATGATTGATAATGTGTTAGCTTGTTAGCTGTATTATTTGATTAGTAAGTGTGAATTTATTTTTTTTTAAGAAATGAGTAATGAGTATTTCTTTCAGGGCCTGCTTCTTTTTCTTTGTAGCAAGGTAATGCCAGCACCTGGAAAGTACAGAGAGAGTGTATTTTGTTACCAGCCTACTCGCAAAAGAGTGGGCAACATAGTTGCAGAGCAACTGACTATGCAGCTTGCTCTGCAGCGCACAGTCTGGCAACAAAAGTACTGTCAGTAGTGTGTCATTAGTGGTTGCCTCCTTTTGTTAGCATAAGCAAGTGCAGTCTTATTAGCCATCAGTCCCACACTGTTACCCATTTTTATCAGCTTCCTCCGCTCCTTCATAATCATCTGGTAAATGGTTGTCACCAGCATGACTCACAGAATTTACTGTAGCATCATCAGTCAGCTGTTCTTGTCTTGATTCATCCATTCTTGTATGTTTTGATTATTCAGGCTTTCACGGCATGGTATAAACTTTAATAAAGTAGCAGTATTTTTGCAGTTTTTCTCCACTCTTTCCTGTGTCAGTTCAACTTCAGTATGTTTTTCTTGTACAAGTAACTTTGTTCCTAACCTTGCCTCTCTCTCTCTCTCTTTTTTATACTCTCCCAAGTTTGGGCTGTCCAAAAGAGAGCATATTTTAGGTTTAATTTCATAAGATTTTCTGACATCCCATATCTTCATTAGCTGACTGAAGAAGCCTACATCAAATCTTTCTTTATTGTTTTAGTGACACCTTGGTCCATAGATTGACACTAGGGTGACACTTGGTGGTGGAAATGTCACTCTCATTTCCTCACTCTTTAGTTTTTTATTATTTTTAGAATGAGAAAGCACATTGTCAGTCACAATAATTGCTTCTTCCCCCCTCTCCCCTCTCCACCTTCCACTGTCAGGATGGATTCAGGAACTAGATTGCGCCTGAAAGTTCTGCAAGTTGATCCACTTACTTTTATGGCTGTTGATAGTATGGCAGTAATGTTGGAGCTATATTTTTGCAGGCACAGTGTTGTTTTTTTCCTTCCAGATTTCCCAACACAGGCAGGTTTTATTTTACAGTTTTTCTGAGGCTTTACAGCATGCGAGAATTGTCACTTTTTGCCTCTTTTTTAGGCAGGAACTGATTTTTCTTTTGTGAGAAGCCAGGGTTTTTGATGGAAATATGTTAAAAGCCTTTCCAGCTTCATCACAAGCGTAGATGTGTTTATGACAAACCTTTATTCTTTATGAAAGACTGAACTGCTTTAAATTTCAGAAATCATTTTCAATCTGCCAGTAGTATTGCTCCACAGATACTGAGCTGCCTCACTTCAAAGCATTTTTTTTTTAAAGTGCTGTTTGCACCCTGTAGAAGCTGTGAATTATGTTTTTCCCTCTTTAAACACCCTGTGAAAATTTGGCACTGTTTCTTCTAGTTATTGATGCTCCTTCCTCTCATTGCTGCATGGTCTGAAAAATTGAAGCTTCATTCACCTTCTCATGTTCATATTTTTCACTTTCTTTCTTTGTTTCTTTCAGGCCTTCATTTCAAGTTCTAGTAGAACACCACTTTTCAATTTAACTTTCCTCTTTCCATCACCATCAGTAACACAAGCAAACACCATATTGTCCTTCCACTGTTTGCTTAGTCTGGCCCTTATCTAGTGTTTGTAAGTTTTGTTCAATTGACACAGTGACCTTCTTTCTCCCCACACATGACATTTTAATGAAATATTCACTACTTTACTAGAAATTAGTAACATCGATCAGTGAATGTTAATAAAAATCCAACCAGATGCAACAGTATGCAGATATTTATTTACTGCAAAGTCACTCTACATGTTTCAGGTGTCACAGAACCCATTATCAGGAGTACTAAAAACTGTAACCGCAGCCTCCGGTACAGGTCATACTGTAAAATACGAAGATTAACTGGAAGTTAATCTTTGTACAGTATGACCGGAGGCTGCGGTTACAGTTTTTAGTACTCCTGATGATGGGTGCTGTGACACCCGAAACATGTAGAGTGACTTGGCAGTAAATAAATATCTGCATACTGTTGCATCTGGTTGGATTTTTATTAACACTGAATTACGATGCACGGAACCATGAGCTTAAAAAATCGATAAGTGAATTAAAGCACAACTGCACTCACGTAATCAAAGACAGTAACAAAATAGCATTTAACATATAAGGTAGATAATAAATAATTCAAACAAAATGTGGACAGTTAAATGTAGACACATGAGTGTGGTGGAGATTATAATTCAGTACATTACATACTGACATTCTTCATAAAATATGATTTCAGAGAAGTAATGTAATACAGCATTCTGATGACATGACGTATTGAATAGAAAGGATGTGTGTCTGTAGGTCTGAGAATTGTTAGTCAGTAGTACATGGTTATCAATCATTTTGGTTTCCCTTTTCTATATTTTCCATTAGGTGTCTGTGATCCATCCTTTCATCACTCCTACATTTATGTATTCTGTCCTTTGCAAAATGTTTCTCTACTAACTTTTTCCTAAGAAGTTTTCTGTGTGCGTTGATGACCGTAATTTTACACTATCTTGCAGAAAGCAACAGCACGGTATCATAACATTTAAAACTTTTTTTACTTTTCTTGTGTCTGTGATCTGTAAAGGAATGGGGGATTGGGGTACACATATGTGCAGTAAATTTGGTAGGTTTACAGTAAAGGAACTAGAGTAGATTGAGAGTTTGAGAATGTCACACTCTTGTTTATAGGTTGAGCCAGAACCGTTGCCAATTTCTGATATCAAGACACCCGAAACACAAGACTCAGTTCAGGTGAGCCACTTTTCTTGAAGGAAGTAATTATTATATATACATAACGGTGTTGTGGTTGTTTGAAAATATGACATCCCATAATACTGCATTGTCACATTTACAGTTTCATTTTTATAAGCTTCATAGTATAATGAAAACAGTCTTTCATTGTTTGTATAAAGGTACTCTTGCAGTGATCATGGCAGGGAGGTACAGGAATTAAGCTCATACTTCCTGGTGTAGGCATAGGTCAATGGTCATATTTATGCTTCAGCTACTTTACCTGTGGGGCAAGATCCCCATCATATAGGCTAGGCCCAGCAGCTGGCATAGATCAGGCAGCAAAGACAAAAATTTACACCAGCACCAAGAATCACACCCAGCCTGGAGTCAGACACAGGATTCCCCCAGCTTGTAGCAGTGTTCATATGTTCTTTGCTTTTGTTGAGCATAAACACTATCATTACTGCCGTTGAGCATAAACAATATCACTACTGCCAGAAACATTTCATGGGAGTACACATCTATTTGCTGGCCACAGAAGCAAACAATTATTTCTTCTGCTGTCATATTCAGTAACTTTAATTTCTGACCAGCAATTGCATTAATACTTTGCAGTCATGAATATATCCACACTTTCTATTATCATTAGGGAAGTGTGGTCATGCTGGAGTGTTTAGGCATTTAACCTGTTGGTGCCAGAATCAAATGCAGGGTAGACTCAAAACTGCCAGGAATTTAAACAGCCACCATTACCTTGAAGGCTGTTGGTGACATCTGATGATGACTGCAGGCATATTAGGTGCAGTCTTCATTGATTGTAGTCTACTTTTGGCTCCAAAGCATAAAAGTCACTTAATTTTTCACAGTGATACCCTTCTCCCATTTTATGTTGTAATTAATATTATTTCACACTACACATACTAATTTCAGTTACTTATTTTCTGCTTTCACAGTATTTTTCTTATTCCTTGTATATATTGGAGTCTGGATGATGATATATTGAGATCTCTCTCTAATTGTACTGTAGCCTAGTCAGTTCTTATGCTGTCATTAAGGTAAAATGTTTTGTTCCTGTTTACCAGGCATCCATTGAAACGCCCCAGTCACAAACCGTTCAGGCTGCAGTCGAAGAGTAAAGCTGTCCCTCGTCCTCTGTGGTGAAACGAAATAACAATTACTGGACTATTCTTTCCTCATGGACGGTCAGCCGCAGAGTTTTGTGGAGAGTGTTGTTGCTGGAAGATCTTCGTAGGCCTAATCAGCTCAATACCCAAGCAACACTCTAAAATACTGCTGCCATTTAGTTTTGTAATGTGACACTTTGAGAAAAAATACTCAAAAATGAAGCTCATCGCCAGCAACAAAGGATTACCCTGCTGAGCTGTGACCTGTTGCTGGTGGCTCCATACAGTGTGTAAAAATACAGAATTGCTTGATCTTGGGAATGGGTTTTTCTAAGTGTAGGTCTTACTTGTCATTGCATCACACACAAAACAAGTTTTGGATGATTTTTTGACAATTTTTTCAGAACTATTTTCTTAAAATGTTTTTGTATGTGTACTATTTAAAATATTTTGTATTGTTAAGTGAGTTTCTGCTTTCTTTAGATTAGAATTACCAATCCATGAAGATTCCAATTATCTCAGGATCTTCTTTTTTGGGGAAGACTCTCGGTATAACAAAACACTGTGCAAAGTTTTTACAGATCTCTATAGCAAACAGTATGCTATAGTAAACTGGTGTCCACTTGATGTGCCCAATACTTCAGTACTTAGCCTCTACAACAGCAGAACACCTGGCCGGCAGCTAATCTGGGACGTCCTGATGAAAGACAACGAATTTTTCCCCACTGGTGTTTAAAAGAAAAGTGTTTTTGCAGAGTTTGTTGGTGTGTTCAATAGTCAGAGAAACCCAAAATTGAATTTTACATCTGCTTCTGATTGTCATGTGTAAATGTGTTGGGGGTAGTAAGCTATGATTATCAGTGTTGCCATCAACTGACATGCCCCAGTTCTTAACAGTAATCCCTCTCACAAAAGTGGATTATTTTATGGCCAGTTGAAGAGCCATGTTTAAAGAATGTTTAAAGAATGTAGTGAAATAGTTATTATAAGATTGCAGAAGGGGGGGGGGGGGGTTTTTTTTGACAATTGCACAATGTTTTATTGAAATGATGAATTTTAAGTGTTGTGGCCCATATCTGTAATTTGAATTAGTTTTGGCAATTAAAATGCAGTCTGAATTCAAGCTTTAATGACAAGAAACCAAAGGC
>Ga0123354_10010298_pt1 | contig 14396 bp, 10 predicted proteins | sample TergutLab28metaG_2_FD_97872 | JGI IMG/M metagenome (GOLD analysis project Ga0123354, IMG submission 97872) | Labiotermes labralis P4 segment gut microbial communities from Petit-Saut dam, French Guiana - Lab288 P4 | ecosystem: Host-associated > Arthropoda: Insects > Digestive system > Gut ... | reverse complement strand
TACTATTGCTAATTTTAATATTTCTGGGAAAGTGCCTGATGCAAATGAAGTGTTACAGATATCGGCTAGTGGTTTCTTTATAAATTGCACACATTTCTTTACAACGGAATCCGCTACACCATCAAACCCTGATGAACTTTCCCCTTTAAGATTCTTTACTACTATCTCTATTTCATTTTCTGTTACTGGGATAATATACATTATTTGTGGACATGTAATGATTTTTGAATTTGTCGTATTGAAGGCTGAGTGTGTTCCACTATTTTGGTCTGTCAGTTTCTCTATATTTTCAGCAAAATATGAATTAAATAACTCTGAAATAGCACTAGGATTTGATATTTTACTTTTTCCCAATTTCAGTTCAATATTCTTGTTATTTATGAAGGATTTTCTGAGTTCTTTATTTATTAGTTGTCATGTTGCTTTTACTTTATTTTCAGAACTACTTATATAATTATCATTTTCCCTTCTCTTTGCTTCTTGTATTACCCTTTTGTAAATCTTTCTATACTGTTCTATATATTCCAAATCCTTCTTTTCCACAATTGTTGTCTTTCTTTGCTTGTCAAGTAGTCGCATCCTTTTACTGGAAATTTTAATTCCTTGAGTAATCCAATTGCTTTTTTATTGTATTTCTCATATTCACTGTTTTAATTGGAAAGGCAATATTGTAGCAATGAAGAAATACTTGCATGAAAGCACTAAATTTAGCATTTATCTCTGATTCTCCATAGACTTCCTGCCAAGTAACATGATTTAATAAATAATGAAATTCCTGAGTATTAGCTTCATTAAATTTTCTTTTTTTTAATTCTATATGAGCTATCTTATATTGTTAAGCTCTGCATATTTTCATAATGCTTGCAGTTCTTTTTTACTTTCATGGAAAGTGTGTCCAAGTGCTTGGAAATCTGCATGACCACTGATTGAGCAGTAGATATATTCATTTGCTTTGGTTACTGAGTAAAAGAAATTTGAAAGGAAAGCGTATCGAATCAGTGCTTGAAAGTTGTAAATGCAACAAGCTGCGGCTGTCAGTATGATTAACATCAATAGTAACTTAACAACTACATGCTTGACATCCAGTGCAGGTTTACACCACTGGCTATTTCTGTTGTTACAGGAAACAGTATTATAGATGGACCAACACCTTAAAGAACTTATTTTTTAACAGAATTGAAATTTACAGTTTATGGTATTAATATTCTCACATTATACACACTTTAGTTAGTAGCATGGAAGGTGACTCTGTCATTAACGGTATCCATCAGCTGTTCGTGCTTCGTGAAGTAAGTATGTTAGTTAATCAGAAATCTAAGAATTTCAGCTCAATTGTGGAGCCATTTATGGAAAGCTCTTACAATCAGGTTATTGTATCTGCTACTGTGTTAACATATGCTATACATATGTTGTGATGTCATGGAAGCATGATAAACATACAGACACACTGAGAACAGGTCATGGTTAGCTCATTGTGTGTGTACATGTTAATATTACTGCCACTTACCAGCTTCTGGTGTTAGAGTGAGGAGGCAAGCTGATGTTAGGGGAAGCACTGTGCTTGCATCACCCTCAGTGACTGCAACTGTGAATTTACTGCCAAGAGACAAAATGACTTGGAAAGACGTAGCCTTTTCATTTTTAGTTAACCTATACTAGGTCCACTGTATGATCAGATGAGATATAGTTGGCAGTCAGGGGTTTAATGGCATAAAAATGAAGAAGGGGAGTAAAATTGTTTGAGAAAAATGTTGTAAAGTGGAATAAATGTTGATGTAAAAATGAAATAAAATATTCTTAACACCAGTGACAAAATATTTTAACTGCCATATGCTGTATTTAGACAGTTTAAAATAGAAGGAACATGTAAAAGTGCCTTGTGATAAACTAAACACCCTGCCAGGAATGTCATTTAGGGCATTAGAAATATAGATCCATTCCTTCTTAAGCTTCAGTACCAAATGGTAGCGAGTGTGCAGCTGTCTGTGTATGGAAATTGCTTACATTTTGTTAGTAAATAATTTTTTAAAGCCGTGGCAGCATTATGTATTTTAGGGCGGAATGCTACATTATAGAGTAAATAGTGCTGTGATTAGACCTGTATAGTGAAGGTGCTTAAATAGAGCTGAGCAGTAACAGAGTTGACAGAAGGAATCATTCAGTTATCTGAGAGGACATGATGGTGTCCACAGGGAAGAATTTGTTGTAGTCAGAATTGTGTCCAGTTTTCAGTACTAACTTGAAAATTCCCAAGTCACTAAGCTTGTTGTGAACAGCCCAGAGGCTGCAACCATAACCTGCGTTCAGTTTGTTTAGTGTAGTCCGCAGCTGCAGGCCGTATTTGGGGAAGATACATTTTGATGTCCTCCCATCTGTGTTAGAGTAGTCAGAAGTGACCAGACTATGTACGGGCTGCATGATGCAGGTTCTGATAGTTGAGTGGGGTAAGGAGTTTCCTCCAAATGTGTCCAGGCTAGTCAAGGGGCCCACCAGGTTGAACAGGTTGTACCCTTTTGGCATAATAGGGCCAGGGTTGTAAGTTGATAAATAATGTGCACCTAGTGCTGGTGTTAGGAATAAATGTAGGTGTACAGTCACTCCCCCTCTATTCATGGCATGGACAGGTCTACTTTAACCTGTCAGTGCTTGAGTGTATATGTTTTTTTTAAATTCAACACATACACAATAGCAAGTTATAATTCCTCATGTAACATGAAATGTAACTAGATATTTGATGTTGTAGTTTAAATTCCTGTAAGAGTTTGTACAAGTTGTTGAGGGCAGAAACGTGATATGTGTGGTCTGTGTAGGACGGAAGACGTGTTAACGGCTTGAAAGAATGTTGTAACTGTAGACTTACTTGAATGACGGCGGACTGTGTACCATACTGTAAGGTCGAAGTACTTTAGATTTAGTTTTGCAGTTTACCCGCCAGAGCACTGCTGAACGACACGTTAACCGCAGTGCGTCAACAGATGGAAATGCAGGGCAGATGTTACGTCATTACGAGAGTAACTTTCTGACGGATTAACGTTCGCATGGATAGCTTTACCTCTGATCACCTCAGCTGCATCAGTGTGAGAGTACGCTGTTCAGATGTGAATCCCTGCAGTGCTAAGTCAGCTGCGAACCCTCTGCAAACTGCGTAGGCTTTTCAGCTGTAAATCCCTGCAGTGCCGAATCCGCTGAGGAGCTGCGAAGCATCTGCAGAGTGCGTACGCTGGTCAGTTGTGAATCCCTGCAGTGCCGATTCCGGTGAACAACTGCGAATCTTCTGCAGGTTGCGTACGCTGCTCACCTGTTAATCCCCGCAGTGCCGAGTCCGCTGAGCAGCTGCAAACCTTCTGCAGTTTGCGTACGCTGGTCAGATGTGAATCCCTGCATTGCCGAGTCCGTTGAACAGCTGCGAACACTCTGCAGTGTACGTACGCTCGTAAGCTGTGAATCCCTGCAGTGCCGATTCCGCTGAGCAGCAGAGAACCCTCTGCAGTGTGCGTACGCTGGTCAGCTGTGAATCCCTGCAGTGCCGAGTCCGCTGAATAGCTGCGAACCCTCTGCAGTGTTCGTACGCTGGTGAGCCTTGAATCCCTGCATTGCCGATTCCTATGAGCAGCTGCGAACCCTTTGCAGAATGCGTAGGGTGGTCAGCTGTGAATTCCTGCATTGCCGACTCCGCTGAGCAGCTGCGAAATCTCAGCAATGTGCGTACGCTTTTCAGCTGTGAATCCCTTCAGTGCTGATTCCGCTGAGCAGCTGCGAACCCCCTGCAGTGTGCGTACGCTGCTCAGCTCAGAATCCCTGCAGTGCCGAGTCTGCTGAGCAGCTGCGAACCATCTACTTTGTCCGTTTTCTGTTCAGCTGTGAATCCCTGCATTGCCGTGTCCGCTGAGCAGCTGCGATCTCTCTGCAGTGTCCGTACGCTGGTCAGCTGTGAATCCCAGCAGTGCCGATTCCGCTGAGCAGCTGCGAATACGCTGCAGTGTGCATACGCTTGTCAGCATTTCATCCCTACAGTTTCGAGTCCGCTGAGCAGCTTCCAACAATCTTTAGTGCGCGTACGTTGGTCAGCTGTGAATCCCTGCAGTGCCGAGTCCGCAGAGCACTTGCGAACCCCCTGCGGTGTGCGTAAGATGGTCAGATGTGAATCAATGCAGTGTCGAGTCCGCTGAGCAACTGCGAGCCCTGTGCAGTGTGCGTACGCTGGTTAGCTCTGAATCCCTGCAGTGCCGAGTCCGCTGAGCAGCTTCGTACCCTCTGCAGTGTGCGTACACTGGTCAGCTGTGATTCCCTGCGCCGCTGATTCCGCTGAGCACCTGCGAACCCTCTGCAGTGTGCGTTCTTTGGTCAGCTGTGAATCGCTGCAGTGCCGAGTCCTCTGAGCAGCTGTGAACCCTCTGCAGTGTGCGTACGATGGTCAGCTGTGAATCCCTTCAGTGCCCAGTCCGCTGAACATCTACAAACCATCTGCAGTGTCCGTACGTTTTTCGGCTGTTAATCCCTGCAGTGCCGAGTACGCTGAGCAGCTGCGAATTCTCTGCGGTGTGCGTACGCTGAGCAGGTTTGAATATCTCCAATGCCGAGTCCGCCGAGCAGCTGCGAACCCTCTGCAGTTTGCGTAAGGTGAGAAACTGTCTCTCCTTGCAGTTCCGAATCCGCTGACCAGCTGCGAACCCTTTGCCGTGTGCGTACGCTGAGCAGCAGCAACCAGAAATGTGCTAAAAGAATATCAAAGTATTAATAGCGCTGTTTAAGAGATGCAGATGGTTAATACATCATGAAGGTCTTAGCAACTTTTCGAAGCTTATTCATTGGAACTTGCAGATGAATAGTTATCATTTGTCTTTAAATTGAAATACTATTTCAAATTATATTTATTTTCATTTTATAGGAATGGTTTACATATTTCCCAAATGACAGGATTCATAGAACCATACAGAATAAATTGGAATGTTCACATGAATGAATTGTGCTCTGATGGGATCCTAATATAATCTAAAATATTGTCCCAAAGTGAAACAAGTTTAGGAAGACCTAGGGAAAAAATCATACTGTGCAATGTTCATAACAGGGCTCAGTAAACCGGCACACGAAAAAAGTAATAAGAGTGATGGAGGTGATAATGACGATGATGGTGATGATTATGATTATGATGATTATGATTATGACGACGATGACAGAGGTAGTATAACTTTGTTGGGTAACTGTTATCAGTACAGCTGAAAGTTAAATAACACAGTGGGTAAATAAATGAATTGTGCCGCTTCATTAGTGGAATTTTCCAGTACCAACTAGTTTTACACCTTCATATAAATCTGAAACCCTGGGTGATGAAAGAATTTTTCATATAATTGACTGAACGTGTGATGTCTGTCTTTTACCTGTCTGTTTCTTATTGCTCACTCCTCCATCCACAAATTCTACCTATTATCGGGGAGAAATATTTGCTGTACAGGAATTCGTTATTGATAAAACGATAGAGACTAAACTTAAAAGTGTGGTAGGCCATGGGGCTGAGTGTTGGACATAGAGTTTCAGGAAAACTCCTTGAATTGAGACAGTGATACAGCCACAATGGTACTGTGTTTTTCCGTAGATTGCCCCTCATTATTGATCGATCACGACCAAACTTACAAGCTTTGTAGCCCAAGGGGGCAGAATGCTATATATGGAGTTTTAGGAAAATCCAATGAAGAGTAGAAGAGGTACAGCTGAGAAGGTAATTTTTGTTCAAGTAAAGTACCCTTCACTATTGCCAGTTCGTGAATAAAACTTAAAAGTGATGTTGGTCATGTGGGCTGAGTGCTAGATATGGATTGTCAGAAAAATCCCTTGAATGGAGGAAGAGATAAAGCCAAGAAGGTAATGTGTTCTTCATATAAAATGCCCTTCTTTTCTGACTGATCGCGACCCAACTTGCAAGTGCTGTAGGCCGTGGGGGCTGACTGCTGGACATGGAGTTTCAGGAAAGTACCTTGAATTGTCTCAGAGATACAGCCGAGATGGTACTGTTTTCTTCACGTAAAGTGCCCTTAATATTAATATATTGCAATCAAACTTATAACTGGTTTAGGCCATGGGGGCTGAGTGTTACATATGGATTTTAAGGAAAATCCCTCGAGTGGAAGAAGAGATACAGCCGAGAAGGTACTTAGTTCATCAAGTAAAGTGCCCTTTGTTATAGAATGGCTGTGACAGAACTTACGCCATTCATTATAAATCCATCGGGAACAAAATTACAAGTACTATAGGCCATGGGGGCTTAGTGCAAGATAGTGAGTTTCAGGATAAACCCTTGAATGCAAAAAAAGGTACAGTTGAGAAGGTTTTCAGTTCTTAAACTAAAGTGCCCATCATTATTGACCGATCGTAGCGAAATTTACAAGTGTCCTAAGGCATGGGAACTGAATGTTAGATGTGGAGTTTGAGGAAAATCTTTGGGTGGAAGGATTGAGCAGAAAAGGTACTGTGGCCTTAATGGAAAGTGCTTTTCATTCTTGACTGATCGTAATGAAACTTACAAAGTTTATAGTCCATAAGAGTTGAGGCACAGTTATGGATTTTCAGGAAAATCCCTTTAATGAAAGACGAAGTACAGCCGAGGAAGTACTCAGTTCTTGAAGTAAAGTGCCCTTCATTATAGACCAATCACGAACAAAGTTACAAGTATTGTAGTTCATGGGAGCTGAGTGCTCGATGTGGAGTTTCAGGAAAATCCCTTGAATGTAAGAAGAGATATACAGCTTAGAGGGTACTGTGTTCTTAATGCAAACTGCACTTTCTTCTATACCGATCGCAAATAAACGTACAATTCTTGTAGGCTATGGGGGAAGAGTGCAGGATATGGAGTTTCAGGAAAATCCTATGATTAGAAGAAAAGATACAGCCAAAAAGGTACAGTGTTCTACAAGCAAAATACCCTTCATTATAGACCCATCGTCACCAACCTCACAAGAGTTGTATGTCATGGGGTTGAACGTTAGGTACAGAGATTCAGGAAAATTCCTTGAATGGAAAAAGAGATACGGCCGACAAGATACATTGCTCTCCAAAAAGTGCCCTTCATTTACAGACTGATAGCGACCAATCTTATACATGTTTTGGCCATGACGGCTGGGTGTTTGTTATGGGGTTTCAAGAAAATCCGTTGAGTGAAAGACGAGATACAGCCAAGAAAGTACTTAGTTCTTCACATAAACTGACCTTCACAATAGACTGATTGCGAATAAATGTACAAGTGTTGTAGGACAAGTAGCCTGAGTGCTAGATATAGAGTTTCATGAAAATCCGTTCAATGAAGAAGGAGATATAGCCGAGGAGGTACTTTGTTCTGCAAGTAAAGTTCCTTTCACGGACAACCGATCTGGACCAAAATTACAGGTGTTGTAGGCCACTGGAGATGAGTGCTTCTTGGTGAGATTGATTTGTTGAGTATGGGGTTTCAGGAAAATCCCTTTAACGGAAGAAGAGATAAAACTGACAAGGTTCTTTGTTCCATCAGTAAAGTGCCCTTCATTATTGGCCGATCGCGATGAAAGTTACAAGGGTATTTTACCAAGAGGGCTGATTGATAGGTATGGAGTTTCAAGAATATACCTTGAATGGAAGAAGAGATATAGCAGAGAGGGTTCTAAATCCTTAAGGTACACAGAACTATAATTTTGCGTATCGTTTTTTATGGGTGTGAAACTTGGTCGTTCACACAGAGGTAGGAACATAGGCTGAAGGTGTTTGAGAAAAGGGGTTTCTCCCTTCTTCTGTTACATAATGTTTCCTCAGCCCAGGTATTTTCCCCAATATTTCAGTCCCAGAACCTTGAGTCTGTTTTTTCCTCACACTGCAAGATAAGCTTTGGTTCACTACAGAACAAAAATATAGCTGTAGATATTTTAATTTTTATGTGTTCAAAGAGAACCTAAGATTGACAGTAGCAGTTGAATGTTTTAAAAAGCAGAATTTGAACGTTCTGCACCCTTGTGTTTTCATCATACCACCTGTAATCATAGTGAAGATGTGTACCATGCAGGCATAGCCTCACTGCTTAGAGGGGAAGGAACAGCAGTAGCAACTTAAATGCTCATCATTAAATAAATCTCTTTACAGTGTGACACATAACACGTTGTACTATCATGCTATGAATCTGTACCAGAGATGCGATAATGTTATCAGAAATGTGTGTAGTATCCCTTCATTAACAAAGCCTGCAGGCGTGCGACTGTCGGGCTCCGCCATGACGCAGGCGGGCTTTACCCTGCCAGTTGACACCGTGACATGTTGGCCGTTTATGACGATCCGCAGCGTCTTCTTTGTGCGTGCCAGGACCTTATGGGGGCCACTGTAGGGCGGATCCAGGGGGCGCCGTAGTGTATCCTGCCGGAGGAAGACGTGGGTAGAGTCTGCCAGATCCTTGTGGATGAAAACCGCCGGGGATGCATGGCGCGCCGCTGGGACCGGCCGCAATTGCTCGAAGTGGCGTCGGAGCTGGGTAATGACCTTCGATGGATCACCGGCGGTAGGCGATGCTGTCAGAAGTTCGCCTGGAATCCGCAGAGTTTCTCCGTAGACGAGCTCGGCTACGGACGCCTGCAGGTCCTCCTTAAAAGCCGTACGCATGCCGAGGAGGACGAGGGGAAGGGAATCGGGCCAACGTTCTTGCGCCTGGCACATTATGGCGGCCTTGAGTGATCGATGCATCCGCTCCACGAGGCCATTGCCGGCTGGATGGAAAGCCGTCATGCGGGACAGATGGATGCTGCACATGCCGGCCAGGGAATGGAACAGCTGCGATTCGAATTGCCGGCCCTGGTCGGTGGTGATGGTTTGCGGACATCGTAACGAGATATCCACCCGGAAAGCAGGGCTCGGGCTACCGTCTCCGCCGTAATGTCCAGCAGGGGAATGGCTTCCGGCCAGCGCGTAAAGCGGTCTAGTGCCGTAAGGCAGTATCAGAAGCCGTCCGATATCGGAAGTGGGCCGACTATGTCGACGTGCAGGAGCTGGAACCGGGATGTAGGCAGGGCGAAGTCTCCCAGTGGTGTGGTAGTGTGCCTGGATATATTCGACCACTAGCAAGACTGGCATGCTCGTGCCCAGGCGTGGCAATCTTTCTGCACGCCTGACCACACGTATCACTGAGAAATGGGTTTTGCTGTTGCCCTTGTTCCAAGGTGGCCGAGACCGTGGAGAGAGTCAAATACTTTCCGTCGGAGGATTTCGGGAACGTAGGGCGTGGCCTACCTGTGGTCGTGTCGCAGTGTAGAACCACATCTGAGCCGGGAATCTGGATCTTCTCTAACCGGAGGGCGGTGGTCCCTTGCAGAAGGGCGATGAATTCTGCGTCTGTTGCTTGCGCCTCGGCCAAAACCTCGGGAGAGATTGATGTGCAGATTATTTCCACGCGAGACAGAAAATCGGCGACCACATTGTCTTGCCCGGAGATGTGGAGTATGTCCGTCGTAAACTGTGAGATGTAGTCGAGGTGGTTAAACTGTCGTGGGGTGCACTTGTCGGGCCTCTGGCTGAAAGCGTAGGGTAGTGGTTTCTGGTCGGCGAAGATCACGAAGTCCTGTGCTTCCAACATGTGTCTGAAATGTTTCACGGCCTCGTAGATCGCCGGCAGCTCTCCGTCATAGGAGCTATACTTCTGTTGCGCCGTGCTCATCTTCTTTGAAAAGAATGCTAAGGGTTACCATGCTTCTTGCTTCCGTTGTTGTAATACTGCGCCCATGTCCGTGGTCGAGGCTTCTGTCACCAAGGCAATTGGAGTGGTGCCGTCTGGGTGAGCGAGCATGGCGGCGCGATACAGACTAGCCTTGCTCTCCTCGAAGGATTGGCTGAGCGCTGGTGTCCAGTTGATGGCCTGCGACTGTTTGGTGCATGGGTCGGCGAGCAGGGCGTGTAGAGGTGCTTGTCTGGCTGCGGCGTCAGGTAGGAATCGCCGGTAGAAGTTCAGCATCCCCAGGAACCTGCGACGTTGGCGGATTGTCTGGGGCAGCGGACAAGCCTGCTGGACCAGATGCTTCTCAGGAAGTCGTCCGGCACGTCCGGTGCCAGGCTCTTTAGGTGACGCAGGAATTGGGACGGTTTGCGGTCCGCCATCTCTTCGTGCGTCAGGAGCTGGCGCACGCGTTGATCACGGGATGATGAAAGGCGGCGTACTAGCTCGGTCTTGAGGGTGGTGTAGGGTTCGTCCGTGGGAGGTGATATGATGATGTCCTCGACGTCTGCCGCTTGCCTGTACTCCAGCTGGGATATCATATTAAAACTGGCAGGAATATGTGGTTTCTGTTATGTGAATATCTGTACTTAACATCAAACTAACTTGTGAGAGACATAAAGCCATTACATTGAACTAAAAAAACACTCGCACTCATGTCATAATTGTCCTTGGGGTTACAAGCACTATACATGAGAAAGCCCTGCGGTGACGTAACATGGCTGACTGCGCAAAGCGTCACGCAGGCACAGTGAACACTGCATTCCACTGTCAAGCACGTTCGCATTGTCACGTGACGTATCAGCTGTGCAGGTTGCAGTATTTGGAACCGCAAGAAGCCCCCACTTTTCTCTGGCCATTATCTCCGTAACCGTTAAACTTTGGATAAAGTTGTTTTGGGTTATATCGGTATACTTTAACATAAGGAACACTCTCCCGAAGTCTGGCACATTCATCCTGGGACACCCTGTATATAGCATAACTTGTCACATTAATAGGTTTTGTTGTTAGATTTTTCTCTTCGGCTGCTACACATTAGATCAGAAGGCTTGTGCTTTGTCTTCGACCAATTTAGGTGGGGACACACCACATTAGAAAAGCAAAACATAAAGATGAGTCAGACTGCATAAGTCTCACCACACAAGGTACATGCTACGTGGTACTGGAGTGTGATAGATCCTGTACCATTCTTTGTCAGCCACAAGGAGCTGTTAGCTGTAGACATAAAAGAAGTTCACCAGGTAACATGGCTAACTACAACAGCGAATATCTGGAACAGTTCATGAGTGAGAAATCATTGCTGTATAAATTTACAGTGATAATACCATGGAATATTCCAAATAAACATACATTAACCCGTGACAAAATATACTTCATAAAATTAGGTACTGATGATGAAACATGTATGACAGGAGGTGAGGGTGTGTAGTGTGTACAGTGACTTGTCAATGGGTCGGGTGATCCACCGTTAGACCCTGGCAGGAGCAGGAAATTTTTCTCTTCTCCAAATTGACCAGACTGTCTCTAGGGTCTACCCAGGCTCGTGTTAAATGGATACTGGCGACGTTTTACCCCGGGGGGGGGGGGAGCCGAGGTACGAGCTTGATTCCCCACCTCCGTTTATTGCAAAGGCTAAGAATGAGTGGAGCTGTACTTCCGCTCTGCCTTCCTACTTGCATGGAATGCACAGGGACAACTTTAACTTTACAGGTTATGATAATTAAACAAAGTAAATTTATAATATTTGGGCCAAGACTTATGCCATGGAATTATACTGAAAATTTCTATAACCAGAAAGTACTTGGTACATTCTGTAACCACGCCAGCTGGTAAACACTTAAGTTGGTACGTTAAATATCTGCCATCTCTGATCAGAAATGTCGAACTCGATTGGAAAGTAGCGCTCTTGGTGGTAAAATATAGCACTATAAGGGTATATACATGGCAGTGCACTGTAGGTGTTAGAAATGATACCGTGAATTGTGTCATACAGTTTGTGTAACAATGGATCTTGTTAATTTTTTTTGTAAAATAAATAAACGTACAGATATTCTGTACTGTTAATAGTTTTTTGACATGCGTAATTTCTATGTACCATAAGAATGTATCAGTAATGTTAATGCTTTCAGGTTTCACGATTTTGACAACTTGATTCATTTTGGCGTGAAGAAAACTCGTATGTTATAATTCTTTACGGTTGCAAATTATTTGTGCATTGTAAGGTTTGATGTACATGGTTTCTCTACATTTGTATTCTGTCATCTTTACAGTCGAAGACCACATCAAAATGGAGAAATTTGCTGTTGATCTAGATAAAGTTTTAGATGAATTTGAGTTCAATGAAGGTTAGTGTCAGCCATACGATTAAAACTGTAACTTTGCCGTAACTTAGTGGTATGTGGTAGTATCACCGTTGTTCAGTGTTCGTGTGCCTTACTTGGAGTTCACAGTTTCATTCGAAAAGTGAGGAAGTATAGGAAAGAAATGGAAGACGAATTTTATGTGAGCACAGATATTATGAAACAAAAATGTCAGACATGTTGTGTTTGTCACAGTAAAATCCTGCGTTTAGATCATATTTGGTTGCTCACAGCTCTGTACAAACTTTTTTTTTATCACGTGACAATGGAGTGCAGGTGGAATAGTCAAGTCTTATGGGATATGACAGCTATGTCATTGGGGAAGCTTGATTGGTAGATGAAGGTACCATAATTCTTGAGAACGGCGGGAACTACCCGCCCACTGGCACAGCGTATATCCCAGAAGACTTGAGCCTTAAGCAACACTGCTCTGAGAACCTGAAGTTTCAAATGGACAGCTGTTATTAGCAGAACCGAACTTAAAGTCTGAAATATGGGAATGGTAACTTAATTTGTTTTTCAAGTAGTGGTTATTTGTTTTGCATATATTTTGAGTAAATAATACAAGTACATTTTCTGTAATATAGTTTTAAAATGTGTGTTATGACCACATACTCCACATGCACAGTGTCAGTATTTCCATCCAAATTCTGGCTGAACCCATTGTTTTAATTTTCTGTGTAGGCTAAAGTTAGTGTTAACTTATTCTCTTTTGTGTGTTATACAGACTGTGCAGAACAGATGGCAACGACATTGACAAAGGGATCCACATCTCCCATGCCTCCTGTTGTTGGGGTAAGTTAGGTTTCTGTTATACTGATCTTATACAAATAAGAGTGTCATATTTTAGCATACAGCAGCAATGTTTAGTTGATGAAGTGGCATGGTTGAAAGGAAAAAGATGAAAATTAAGATTATACTTACTTAAAGTCTGATTGAAAAGTGAATCTCTTTGTAGCCAGTGTCTTAATATGGAACAGAGAGCTATATACTTATTTTTTTTAATTTACGATTTTTTGTTTACTTGTAAGAAGAAATTAATGGTAACAATTTAATTAATACACATTTGTCCTTATTCCACCTGATAAAGATTACTTAAGTGTTTGAGTAAAGCTGATTGTCATTGGCTTTCCCTTGAACCAGTTTGTAGTGCCTGGAAGTTGGGAGAGATAAGTTCCCACATCAATTTGCTGTCAACTGGTTTCTCAGCAAAGTTTTTGGCTAGTGAGCAGATTGTCAAAGTAAACTTGTTGGCATACCTGAAGGATGTCTGGACTCCAAAGTCCACTTGCTCATTGGTGACATTGAAATTTTCTGTAAACAGTACAATTCTGATTTGATACACAAACCATGTGAGGTGTACATTGCTCAAAATCTGTATGTGGAAGGTATATAAACTGTTTTGTGATGCTATGAACACATCTTACACTTATGTCATGAATACAAAAAGTCATGGGCCAAATGCAGGGACTCCAGTTGAGAATCACAAGTGCTATTGCATGGTAGCTTATATTAATGCTCAGTAGCCTGTATGTGACATGAGCTTACTTTATGTAACCTTCACAGAAATAGCCACAACACACTTCTCCCACCATAATGTGGTAACATGCATCTTCACACTGTAGTAATATGTAATAATGTAGAAGTTTATTTTTGTTTTAAGTCTTGACTGTTAGTTATTCATTCATTAACCATTTAGCATTGATAGGGTCCTAATTATCCAACCTAAACAGGGCCAGTAGGTAGTTGGATTGCTGAAAATGTTGGATAATGTGAAACTAATTGCAAATTAAGTGGTAGGTAAGTACAAGTTTTGTTTATTAATGATTATTCTGCAGTATAGCTGACAGAATACAGGACTATTATTTGAAGAATTAAATTCTATTCAGGTAAACTAAACAGTGGATTGTAAATTGATTAAATGCACAAGTGTATACACATGTAGCACAGAATTGTGCACAGTACATGATGTGACCATGTTGGGTGAGGCAGAATGTGGTGTAAGTGGAGGTTGGATAATAGGGGATGCACTGTATTGTTCTGTTATGTGTTGAACTGAAGGAGTAGTTGTAATGGAACATGCAAATGTAGTTCTGTTAATGTGCTTTTGTTTGTGCGTTGCTATCATGCCATGTCTGATACAGTTCCCACAGTAGTTGATAATTGTTAATGAAACCCATGCACACAACAGTTTGCCAGCATGCATAAACCAAATGTACAATATAATCCACTAGGGTCTATATACAAATGTTTGCATAAATCAGGGTGAATATATGTGTTTTTATGGAAGTATATATGTGTGTGTGTGTGTGTGTGTGTGTGTG
>Ga0123354_10010296_pt1 | contig 14398 bp, 6 predicted proteins | sample TergutLab28metaG_2_FD_97872 | JGI IMG/M metagenome (GOLD analysis project Ga0123354, IMG submission 97872) | Labiotermes labralis P4 segment gut microbial communities from Petit-Saut dam, French Guiana - Lab288 P4 | ecosystem: Host-associated > Arthropoda: Insects > Digestive system > Gut ... | reverse complement strand
TGTGGGTATATGGACTGGATTGGGCTGGTCCAGGATAGAGACAGGTGGCGGACGCTTGTGAGTGCGGTAATGAACCTTCGGGTTCCGTGAAATGCGGGGAATTTCTTGACTAGCTGCAAAGCAGTTAACTTCTCAAGAATGACTCTGCACCATGGAGTAAGTAAGTAAGTAAGTATTAATCATATGGATAATGACAATACTCTTCGGCCGATAACAGTAAGACCATCATCAAGTCAGTCTTTCATTAAAAAAATAATAGACCTGTCATTCGGATGCTAAAAGAAACCCGTCAACAATAAGGCTACAGTAATGGCAGAATAACTCACACATTTTAAAAATATAGTATTCTTTTACAGTTTTCGCGGACCAGAGATGAGAATGAAATACACGAAACAGACTACGGTCGCTGACTTGAATTGCTGAACTCGGTGCCCCTAGAAACACTTCTTTACATTCCTAGCATATACATACCAAGAATAAATGGATCTTGTATGACTGAGGAAAACCATTGTATCAGCCGTCGAAATACGGCCGCCATTATAATGTTTCTTTCTGAGAGCTCACGCGGCAGTGCCATCTTCCCCTGAATAACTTTGTTCTTCACAAAGAAGCCAAGCACATGTCACTACGACTCATAGCCTTCTTTGCCAGATTTTCTGGTTTCTAAGGCAGTATGAGTGACCATTTTACAAAATTATACACTGACTGAACAAAATGGATTTTTTTAAAGGAACGATGATCTAAAACAGCATGGAAACAAAGCTGTTGTGGCTTAAATAAGTACAGAGGTGCAAAGAATTTTATTGTCATAAAGAAAAGTTTCGTCTGCACTTTAAAACAATGTTCATTGTATTTCATTAATATAGAATATTTTCGGTTCATTTTAATACAATCCATACGTGGAAGGCCATAGTGCTTACATTCCAAGAATTAACCCTTTGGAGCCTCAATTTCATCTAAATTATACCTAAAAATGTCTCACCTCACGTATACACAAATAGTTTTAAAACTTCCTGCAGTTTTCCTATTCCCTTACATCAAGCAATTCTCTGAAGTTTCATCAATCACTGCCACTTCCCAAAAGCACTCTTATCGTCGAAGCACGTAGTGATTACAACTGGGACCACCACGGGCCAGTTGCTTCCGAAAACAAATTTCCGTAACTGAAAGCATGCATATTCAATGAAATCGTTACGTAAGGTACAATTCTTGATCAGTGGAGTGGGATTACTTTTTTTGTCGAAGCGCTGGCAAAATGCTGAAGGGTGAATGCTATATACATTGCGATGTATAACTCAACGTTAAAAAGTTCATACGCGAAACGTAGGAATGTGGGGTGGTAACATAGAAATAATAGCTGTTACTGATATTTATGGGTGGGCCGGGATAATCCAGTCGGTATTGCGACTCTCTACGCGCTGGACGGTCCCGGGATTGAATCCCGTTTGGGGAGAGATTTTCCGCACCCGTCCATAGCGGCTTTGGGGCCCACCCAGCCTCCTATTCAATGGGTATTAAGTCTCTTTCTCAGGGGTAAAGTGGCCGGGGTGTGGTGCTGACCACATACCTCCATCTAGGGCCGAGATTAAAGAAAGAGTGAAGCTATGCCTCTCCTCCCGTCTGGTCCTTCATGCCCTGTTCTAGGATGAACTTCACCTTTTACTGAGATTTATGGAGTTGCCAAAGATCGATGCATATCTGAAAACCATTTGACAGTTCAAGTAGGTCACTTCTGACTGACAGAAATGCAGATATCTCTGTTATTTAACAGAATCGCTAAAACAGCTGATAATGATGACTCCCTGTATAAAGGATGGCTCTTTGAACTGAAAGGCATCTACATTAATGAAATAACACTAAGGGCATACCAAAGTGCAGACAATTTTCATTATTGAAGTATGTAAACAACATGCATGTACCACGTGAAGCGTTAAACTGTAAATTCTGAAAATTTAATATTTTAAACAAATGTTAGGCTATGTATTTAAAAGGAATGAACGTAACACACTCCTGCCCAACAAATATTATTCATTTAATACTGACACTTAATAAAATATCTAAGAAAGTAAGGTCGACCAAGAGCGTATATTAAGAGTTCGAGCATTTCCCTTTTTCAATATATATACAAGAAAACTCACCTTCGCATTTCAGTCCTTGCCGGAACAAACCATACAGGAGAGATCCACAGTGGTCGCAGAACGTAGGCGACATGAAGTTGTGCATCTTGAAGCGATGTGGCACATCTATCTTGAATCTCTCCCTTAAATACTGCAAAAAATTGAACACTGGCTTATAGAGATACTGAGGTTACACTCAGTGAGGTACTAATACCTTTTTATGTCACTTGTTTAAATTCATAAGCAGCATGTTTATGAACTGTGAGTTTAAAGGCTTGAGCCTGTTCAAAATATTAGGTATCCCATAAGTGAGAAGAAGAAAATTATTAAAATTCGTAACGTCATACAATCAAGAGCGAAATTCGGTTAGGAACTAGAAACGGTTAGAAGTAGTTCTCTTTTCAAACGTAGTTATTGACACCGCCACAGTTTGCCACAAAAAAAAAAGACTGAAGAAAATCACTAAGAACATCGACTGAGATATCTTGCCTGGGTGTGATTTGACAACCTTCCTAATAGACGTCAGATACATTAAAAGATCCCTCTCGGCATACTGTGCATAAAAAAAGATCTAGTAAAAATCTATTACTGCCATCGTGGGAACTTCCACTCAGATAAGAATGAAGCGTTATGAAGCTACCATAAGAATATAGATACAAATAGTCTGTTTTGCTACATTCGCACTGGTGATTGATATTGTTTCCGCATTAAGATCGTGGTTACGTTCTTCCGAGACGCTGGAAACGAACACTACCAGACCACATGTCACACCCTAGAAGTACATAGTAAGCACGTTTACCGATGCACCGTCGTGAAAACCATAAATTTCCCACTACTTTCATCGTTTATTTGGTTGAAATACACATCTACTTGTATCGTAATGTATCAAATACGCTACCAAAATAAATTTGCTTTTATATGAGTACATTTATGCGATCGTCTGCCTTCACTAGAAGTTGTAAAATAAATGTCTTCTGTATGTTTCCATTCGTTCGTGAATCAATCACTTCGCGAGTGATCACCTCCCAGGATAAATATATTTGCAAAGTTTCAAATTTGTTTGTATCATTTACGGAAATAAATCTAACAGTATAAATGTGGGACTGTCTCTACAGTTGTGACAGTCACGGCAAGGTTTACAAAATCTTACATTTATTTCAACGTTAAAAAGAGGAACAGACATATAAATATTAAGACAACTTACAGGCATTTTCCTACTGAAATTAGAAGTAGGCAACCATGAATACTTTCCTACATGTAACTTCATATAAATATCATGCATGTGCATGCCGGAATTTTCCCTTACGCTAACGACTGCTGGACCAATAAATGGCTATGAGCAGCTTCAGCAAAAACCGGTTTCTTTATGAAAAGCAACAAACAGCAATAGGAATTTAAAAGTGAGAATGTGGTGGGACCATTGATGTGTTAATTTAAGCCATCTTTTAATCGCCCGTTAATCGCTTCTGTAGACCGTAAAACGGTTGAAGGCAAAATGCGACATTCGTTTATTACTGTGACACTAAACTACAGCAGTTACACAACTATAAGAACAGCCTTGACGTCTCAACTCGAGGCGTTTATCAGATATAATTTTATGATTTTCCAGTTCAATATGAAATACAGAAAGCAAATTACAATAAGAGCGCAAGGATCATGTAAGATAAATTAAAAGCAAAATTTAGCACAGTAATAAGTAAACAAAGCAATTAAATAAGCATAAAACGACAAAAATATAAATAAATCCTTAGAATCTGCAACTTTCCTGACAGAATTCACGTTTGAAGAGGAAGAGGAAGAAGAAGGAGGAGAAGAAGAAGAAGAAGCAGTGTTAAAAATATGTATAATTATAGTTTAGAAAAACTTTTAAAATTCAATTCGAATACACTCATTATTGAAACATAAAATGTTATTAGACATACATACATACAGCAAAAGGAGCATCTGGCCAGCAAAAATACATCCCTAAAAAGTACTGGTGCCTACAATATTTGTAGCCGTGACTACAATGACAGCAACAGTTTAATATGGTGGAATACAAAAATAACTTTACCATAATCTTCCATGCATAATTATTATTGTCAAGTCTTTGTTATATCTTAAGTACTGTGGATATGTCGAAGGGCTCTGACGGTTGAACGGACACAATGTTGATGCAGACGTAGACTACAATAATGTGTATCCGTCATCCGTTTCGTCGGCACTGCGGTATCTTCCACCCTGTTTTAGCATCCATTGTTAAAGGCAATACTTGGGACTTGATTAGTCGCCCTAACCACGAGTAAGAGATTGCAACAGGGTTCCTGCGAAGGTAACATTCGCGCAGCTACTCAACAAGTCCAATGACATTTGAGGAACCCTAAGGATCTAATACCGTATTCACAACAGCCAGCTAAGCCCAAGGCTCTGTAAAATTTTGACATTCACAGGACTGTGCATGGTGATATATTCTTATAATAAAATCCAACAAGATGCGCTATTCCTCAACTTTATTTTGGTAAAGAACTCTACATGTTTCGGACAGACTTACTGTCCATCATCAAGAGTCTTAATACTGTATTCACAGTAAATCTGTCCGAAACATGTTGAGTTCTTTACCAAAATAAAGTTGAGAAATAGTGCATCTTGTTGGTTTTTATTATAAGAAATCTGTAAAACTTTTTATAACATCCTGTGATTTTAGGGTAGAGAGATTTTAACCTCGGAAAAATAACTGTAGGACCATCCATTGTCGGTTGTTTGCAGCTGCTCATTTAATGTATTTGCAGCGCCCCTACTTAGGGGCCGTCGCCACCCGCGCTCTGAGGACGCAATACGTCGCGGTTAAAAGGAACCGCCTAATGCAGTGACTCCACAGTGTACTGTTTCCTCTATCTTTTTGAGTCGCGATTTAGAACAGGTCCGTGGCTTTGTCTCACGACCCCACGAGTCAAAAATAAAAATAGGTGTAAAAAAACTGGAATCCTTATAACGAGGGTGACATTTTAAAGGTTTAATGAAATAAAAACAAATATATATTTTGTAAAATCATCACGTAAATAATTGTTTCGTTTGGGTCGCGACCCATAGGTTAGGAAAAGCTACCCTAGTGGACGAATAGCCCCCCGACATACAGATGTGCAGTTATGGTGGTAAATTACTTTAGATTAATAAGACAACTATTTCATTTTGGTCAGTAAAGTAAATCTGGCGGTGCTACGGAAAGAATGGACAATTATATGTCAAACTGCAATTTTTTTTTCCATACCCTGAACACAGAAACCAACAGGCTTCTCCAAATGCTGTACACAAATCCATCTAACATAAATCACACAGTGACGGATTTACTACAGTTCTGCTACATACTGGAGAAGATAAAAAGGCTAAAAGATTCTTTTATGCAACTGTGCACTCCGTAATGTTGGGCCAGTGAGGTCAGAAACCTGTAGCAGTTGTAACATTACTGCGATTCTGAAGAATTGTGTACATTTGTTGGTTTACACTGTGCTAAGTCAAACTGCAACTAAATCAACAGATTCTGAAAGAAAAGAGTTCGAAAAGAACACAAATAGTTAGCACATAACTGATCAGCAATTCTTCGCCAGAAAAGGTTTCTATACTGAAATCTTTTTCCTTTTAACTTCTTGTCAGTCCCAGAGCGATATACGGCGCCGGTTGCATACATCTGCAGCTGTTCATTACTGTTGACATCGTGAATGCCATCCACGTACAAGGATCTTTATCTGAGGGTAAATGACCGCCACCTCCCCATGCGGAATGAGGTGACAGCACAGCGAACTTATTTTCAAGAGGTGCCAGAGCACATGCGTAAATTGCTTTGGCCCGTGACTCAATGCAGTGGGAAGGGACAGATTGGCAGATATGTGGGCAGTCGGGATGTGTTTACGGGTGGAGCGGCGTTCCTAGCAGCAGTACAGTCCTTCACTAGCAACCACATCAGTTGGTTGGTTCTTTAAGTCATGGTGATAAGGAAAGAGTAGAGAACTGAATGCCCATATTCTGGAAGTATGTACGCTGTTTTAAACATCGAAAATATTGGATTACTTAACTTTAACATTGAAAATGTTTCTGTTTGGAGAATAATTGCTTTACTTGACAAAATAAATCATGAATATTCGCAGATAATGTTGGCGCTGTACTCAGTTTGCCATGTTTCATGCCAGATTGGAACATCTGTAGGGCATTAGGAACTAATCTCTCCTCACCCCCTGCACGAACATCAGTAACCACCTACTCATACTAACCGGTGCCTTCAGTCACGCCTCTCCACTGTCAGTCCTAGCATGTAAAATGTGTACGGAAGATAAGTTTCAGTCATGTACATTTTCTCTGTGCAATTGGACAGTCCGTAAATATGACGACCTGACTTTCCTGGTGTCGCATATCTCGGCCTGTATTTCTCAGTCGTCACAGGAACTTCCCCATTTAAAACTCGACACACAAATTTCCAAGAGATAAAATACATCCGGAAATTTTAATTTTTATCCTTTAATGCAACCATGATTCTCTTCAAACATGGCCACTGCCTTTCATGCAGATAAAATCCATTCACTGCACGTATAGCAACCCTCTTAGCAAAACCTTCAATACGCCGTTACATTTCCTGCTCCATGTTTCCGCTAGGCAATAAGGGATTGCTGCCTCCGAGTAAGGATAGTTTTTCTTCCATCAAATTTCGAGTCACTAGGCCCACTTTAGACTGCCATCACTAAGTCCCCTTATATTTTCTGAACGTCACTACACCTGCACAACGTTCAATTCGAGCCTAGCAGTGCGACCGAATCTGCATTTCTCGCTGATTTGGTAAGTACAATACAATCAACACTCAGTTCTTGTCAGACCTCATGAACTTCGTGGGCCGTGACAGCGTAGTCGGTATAGAGACACGCTACACGCTGGAGGGTCTGGGGATCGAATCCCGGTGGGGCGAGATTTTCCTCACTAGTCCGGCCCGGCCCTGGGGCCAACCCAGCCTCCCATACAATGGGTATTGGGTTATTCCGGGGAGAAAAACGGCGGGGACGTGGCGTTGATAAACCACCCCCATCTAGCGCCGAAGTTAAGGAAAGAGTAGAGCTATACCTCTACTACCCCACTGGACCTTTATGGCCTGTTCTAGGTGAAACTATACCTTTTATCTCATGAACTTTATTTCTTATTTTGTAAGAACAGACAAGTTTATGTCCTAGTGGCTGTGTGTGGCCCCTTAGGGAGTTCTGATATTACATCACGCTACTACGAACAACTTCGTCTCCCTACCAACAATAATACCAATATATCGGTCGTTTGAACTTCTCAGACGACAGCGAACTAGTTCCACTTAGGATACATACATATATCTGTCACTCCTGTATGCACGGTGTATTGCCAGCATAGCTGCTAACTGCTGCAGGACGAGTAAGTCTTCGCCTTCAATAATTGAAGCGTCATATGCACTGTTTTGGCTGCTTTTGTTGGTTCAAAATGTGCATCGGGTACAATTTTTAAACTACAATTAAAACTCCTGCATTCAGGATGCGAGTCTTCCAATTTTTTATATGACTTTTCGTAGCTTATTTATCACATCGCAAAAACGCACGTTCACAAAGACTCTTTCAGCGGTTATAAGCTGCTTCGTGGCGGAAATAAAATTTTTAACAACAATGCAAATCGTCTTCTGGTGAGAGCTCATAGACCTTAACAACTTGTTCTGTATGTTCGAAACGTCGTAAATGTAATTTTCATGAAAACGAAAAAATGGATAACAGCGTAATGTGCAAAATTTCATAATTAATTTCATCCAATTTGGGCAATAAATGGGGAAAGCACGGGTGGAAATTCATGTACGCCATGCGTAAATTATGGCTTTCATTGCGCGATTTTTATGGAAAGAGTAGAAAATGGGGGAAATTTTCTGTTATGCCATTCACCAAAGAATGGCTTTTCATTGCTTCGATTTTCAAGAAACTTCCATTTACTCAACAACTTTACCTGGATATCTCCAATGCCAAATCTTAACCAAATTGATCAAGAAATGCGAATAGTGCGAGTATCTGTTCTTTTACATACTCAGGTACAGTACGACTGTCACTACTGCGAATTTCACAATCGTAAAGATTGATCGATAAATTAATGTAAAGAACCCTTACCGAATTTCATGAAAATTCCAAAGTTCAATCGGCGATACTAAATCACAGATTGACGGACGGGCAGAAGGACAGGCGGGCGGGCGGATGTAGCCTAGTTTTCATTCTGCAAAGAACGCCTACAATGTGTGATCTTTCCTAATTTTTAAAACAGTAAGTTGCCTCTACCATACCTGCGAGACTTACGATGAATTTCTTCCAATTTAGCGAAAAGTAAATATTTTATGATGTCCTAAGAGGAAACACGGAGAAAATATTGAAAGTAATTGTAGAAAGCATAAGCCTCAATCAGGAATGAAACAGTACGACAGACGTTTTCTAAAGGACAGTGAAATACAATATGTAACACAATTTCGTTACAGAAGTAATATCGCGGGAAAGAAGTACATTACGATGCCACCAAGCGCCGTCACACCAAACTCTCGCTCCATAGCCAGAATCCACTGCATAGATCGTGCCAAATAAATGCCATGCGTATAAGTTATTTGACATCTTGACATACTTGTGTGATGGGAATGACTTCGAATAAACAATAGTTTTATTTAAGAAAAGGTAAAGTATTTTAGAGACAATTCATTACGGTACACTTCTCGCTACCATACAGTGTTTTATACTTCAATTTTCTCTTACAAAACACCGACCGACCGTAGTTATGTGCTTCATCTTCTGTGGACCCGAAATAAGTTTACTTAAAATGATAAAATAATCGTTCTGAATGTTTGGAAGGTACAAACCGTTACAAAAATTAGTTCAGATAAAAAATTGTGCAGGCAAAATAAAACACGTACTATCGGTATTTATTATAGTTTGAACTGAAATAAATTAAGCGGGGCATGAAAACAGTTTATTATGACCATGTGATTACAGCAGTCAAGGGTATGTACATTTTCGAAATATGCTTCATGCCCATCCAACAGCAACAAGAGTTGTGGTCTTGGCTCTTCTGGCATGTTACGTAGCGTTGGTTGGTGGTTGGATAACGACGTTTCGGAAGGGCCTACGGTCCCACCTTCAAGAGTTAAGAAGTTTTGATATTATCTGTGGGCATATATTGCCTAAAGTTTCAAACAGAAGAAATCAATACTTTTCTGGTGGATTGTCTATCAGCGACAAATTCTTCCCCGGACGGGACTGGAATTGTCCATAAGGGCTCGAGATTAGTTACGTAAGCACAATGTGTCTGATTTTCTAAAGAGAAAAATTAATAAATTTTCCCTTTTCCGGTTATCCTACAGGAATTATGCTATATACTTTTTTCTAAGTCGTGTTGTTTTGGAGGAACAGGGAGGAAAAATGGATAGCTTGCTACTACCAGTATTCGTACATATATTCTATATATATATATATATATATATATATATATATATATATATAATTCCTGCTTACCGATCCTTACGGACTGAATTTTTTAACGGAAAATTTCTTATAAAATATTACGATTTTATTCCGGAAATTTTCCGAAAATCTTCCGTGAAAGACAAAGGGTGAGTCACGTAAGCTCTATGATGACACCGCATTGAAGACAGATCTTCTTCGTCAGTGACAACTTCAAAACGTCACCAGACACATAAGACATGTGATGTTGGATCCTCTATTTTTAAACTCTGCTAGTCTTTTCGTGCACCTGTGCTTTTAAAACTCTCATAGCATTTGCCAGATGTATCACCATCACTAATAATAAGACCCGTCCATCACCACGCACTCGCAAGTTGCTGTTCCCTACAAGCCTTAATCCCTTAGAGCCCTGAGGTTAGTATATGTACCACCTGCTCTAACACTGAAAAATATGTACATCGCCCACAGACACTATTATTGCTTTCGTGTCATTCTGAGAATAAGCAGCAATAATTTATTGAAATATATGGTATTTGTAACAGACTCAGTGTTTTCTGTGAGTTACGAATATCACCTTCGTCTGTCCGCATGGAATAGCTCGGTTCCCACTGGATGGATTTTTCTAAAGTTTCATAACTGGGACATTTTCTAAGTTTGTCGACCGAAACAAGTTTTGTTAAAATCGGAGAGAACTAACAGGCAGATTCCGAACTGCTGTACTTATGACGATATCTCGCCGTTTGAGATAAATATAAGAAATCATCTTACGCGAGAAACAAAAATATTCTTTAGATCTTCGCTCTTCTGGGATGTGTACGTAGCGTTGATTGGTAGCTAGTTACCGTAGCTTCGGGACAAAATATCGGTCCCACATTTAAGCGTCAAGCATTAGGATTTTACTAAGAGAGCTTTGGTTTGTTCTTTTAATGCACTACTAATATAAGGTGAATTGCAAGAAAAAAAATAATTTCTCATTCTGCAATTATCTCCCTACTCCTATGACTTCGCTCTCAAGAGGCAATCTTTCTCCTCAGCATTCAGTTTTTGAACACCCAAAATGTGCATTCGTTCACTAATGTGAAGAACCAGACTTCACAGATGACTTTCCCGATGTAAACCTGAGCGATCTATTAGGCTTATTACAATAACACCCTATCTCTGAATTACGCTATCATAATGGGAGTGTTAATAGTTACGAAAGCCTGTACTAGGGGGTGTAAAGTTCTGCTACGTGCCAAACATATCAGCCAGTGGCAAGAATAGACACAATGGCAGGCTGACATGTCGTAAACATATTTATTTTGCTTGAGGACCGCTTTAGTAATAATTCAGTTTAACCCAGACCTTACCACGATACGTAGCTCCCTTCAGAATGTCAATGAGAATGGCAAGTTATTATCTTTTTAAGTAACTGGATGAAATAGAATGAATTTATTTTCATTACACTCTAATAAAACTGTATGCGAAGTGCGACAAATGACAAGCATGACATCTGAGTTACATTTTATATTTAGTTATATGCACAGCTATGTTCTGCAAGTATGTCTACAGTATCATTCACCAGTTTGTATATACTACGTCAACTGCTGTTCAAAAAACACGGCAGAATATGTACGGTCTTAGAGAGTTCACAGCGTGCATGAGCAACTATTCTGCAGTTTTTTTTTACAGTTCCACCGCTCATCTTGATATTATCATGTATTTTATTTATCCAACTGAATACACAACTAGATTATTTTAGAAAAATGTTAAAATTTACATTAAAATGCTCCTACGTGTTTCGGTTTAACAACCATCATCAGGGAGCTTATTGTTGTGCTTTGCTAAAGTTATAATTATTAAAATATCTAGTTCATAACGACGTTTTTAACTAGATATTTTAATAATTATAACTTTAGCAAAGCACAACAATAAGCTCCCTGATGATGGTTGTTAAACCGAAACATGAGTAGCATTTTAATATAAATTTTAATGTACATTTTAATGTAAATTTTAACATTTTCCTAGAAAAATCTAGTTGTGCATTCAGTTGGATAAATAAAAGACGTGATATTCTGCCGTGTTCGCCCCACCTAGGAGCGTACCTGTGAAGTTACGTGATTGCTTGTATCAAATAACCAGGAAGTACGGGAACAGTAAGCCAAAGGTTCTGGGCCCTGAACGAGATTACACGGCGGGACATCAAGACTCGAAGCTCAGTTCAACACAGTCACTTCCACTTGTCTAGCAAAAAACCGTTGTTCCTGAAGCTCCCATTCTTTCAGACCCAAAACAATCGTTAAATACTCGTACATTCCGTACAGAACATTAGTAATGAACCAATGTCCTACCTACGGATTATCAGCTTCAAACGTTAAATTTAGCAACTGTCTTAAATTAGTTGACATTCAACTTGCCTTTATTCAGGTGCTTTGAATAATGAAAATCATGTTACATAAGATGTCATTAACTTAATGTGGGCCGAGCCACGGCTTAGATGTTTAATCGCCCAGCAATCATCGCAGAGGCCGGATTCGATCCAGGCCAGTGTATGTGACAGTCGTGCTGGGAAAAGTGCCACTGCGACGAGTTTTTCTCTAAGTACTTCGGTGTTACTTCGTCAGTAACTTTCCGCCAGTGTTCCATACTCATTCACTTGTCACTCTTTCCGTAGTTAAATAAAACGCTTAATAATTATAAGAGTGAACCGGCCATGCCTCAGGCAGTTCGTGGCCGACATCTCGTCCCAGAGGGCCGGTTCAATCCCACACCAGCCCACGTGGGATTTTTGCTGAAAGAAATGGTACTGGGACCGGGTTTTTTTCTGAGTACTTTGTTTCTCATTCTAACGGTACTCGTTACTCATATGTTATTCAACCACTACTGAAGCTATACTAGTATAATATTACATTTTGACAGTGTAGTTAAATAAAACACTTCTCTCTCCACTACAAGAATGGCATTGAGCTTTATGACACAGTTAGTCAGAGCTGTTTGTGAACCCATCCTTTGAAAAAGTGAAAAGGAAAAAAACACTGCGCTTATTTTCGGCAGGCAGTGGGTGCATAAGAATACACCGCAGGAGGCTGAGTTGGCTTATCCGCTACAGATAAACTCATTCCAAGCTAATCTTGTTGGAATGTTAATAATGCAGTAGTTATTAACCTATGGGTCACAACACACAGAAGGGGGGGTCCATCTGACCAAACATTAAGTTACATTGAAAAGAACGTTTGGTACTAGGCTACGGATGGGTATGTGCATGTGAATATGGTTTTTCTTTGAACATAAGGAAGAAAATTGAAACAAATATGTGTGTATGCATGCGTGCATTTTTGTGTGGAAGGGACGTTTAAAATCAAAATCCGGAATGTAATTCTAGAAAAGACGGAAGGCGATATTCAACGTCATCTTCAGCTCACAGAACTAGTCTCTATCCTGTACTGATTCGGAACAAATTCTGGAACTGTGAAGCACCAGATATCTGCACAATTGTTCCAGCCTCTGTTTAGAACCTCTAGCCAAAACACAGACAGCGCCGCCATTAGAAATTCATCTTGTGTTACATCATTTGTTACGTCACCGAGAAATGTGCCTCGATGTTGTAAGACACTACTTTTAGCAGCTACACGTAGTTTGATATCTCTAGAGCAGGGATGGAAAAATAAAATAACTTTTTTAAGACTGTGATGTAACGTCCAGTACTAACCTGTCTAATTTACGGGCAAGTCGATCGCCAACAGTATTAGCCAGTGCTCCAGCATAAAGACGACTGATGTTTATGTGAGAAGTGAGTATGAATCAGTGACCGACAAACATGTCAGACAGAAAAAATATGGGCATTGAAAATGTCGAATGTGCATATTATAGAACCATGTTACCAAAAGAGCAAGATATAATAAAGTACTAACGCGAGATCATTATTTGAGTAATAAATAAATGTAACTTACTATCGTACTTTCCGATTCTCGTCCTGAGCCGGGACACTTCACAAGGAACTTCTCATGACATTTCTTATGTACCGCTGTCTGGCAGGCTGAAAATAAAGGGATCATAATTACAAACCATTTAAGATTATTATAGTATGCTCTAACGTTACAGCAAAATAATTCATTTCAAGCAGAATTACTCACATTGGCATTGGTAGCCTTGCTTCCCAAAGCCCCTGAAATGAAAAATAACAGTCTAGTTTATAAAAGCAGAATTAAAAGTTTAATACAAAATAATAGTGGACAATTTTTCGCGAAACAATTGTAATTTTTATGCTTAATACAAAAAAAAACTTACATGTGCTAGATAATGCTTTAGCACATTTGTCGACCATAGCCTTCAAGACGAGATTCATTTTTCAAACCATTCGACAGTACTCAATCAAGATATTTCCATCCTACTGTATGATATTCGCCTCGTCCCAATAACGAAAGAAAATTTCAAATCGTTTTACAAAAACAGCAAACCACCAGGCAGCAGGTGAATTCTGTACCACGTGACTGTGACGAAATTATGTAACGGCAGTCTTACTAGCAAGTTTTTTAATAGGACGTTATGATATCTGGAAATGGAATCGAATTGATTTATTGTAATTCACGCAGCATTCCCTCAGCGTTACAAGACAGATTATCGCATCTGAATATAAATTATGACCATAACTTATTGATGAATGCACAACATTACACCCCACGCCAAAGACATTATGATGTCAGTCAACATAACACACCGTGACACTGACAGAATGAAAAAAGCGCAAAAAAAAAAAAAAAAGGACAAAGGCACCGAGTAGTAAAAACAACACAAAAAACAGTAAAAAAAAAATTATGACTCAACCCCATCAAAAAACCCTAC
>Ga0123354_10010294_pt1 | contig 14400 bp, 11 predicted proteins | sample TergutLab28metaG_2_FD_97872 | JGI IMG/M metagenome (GOLD analysis project Ga0123354, IMG submission 97872) | Labiotermes labralis P4 segment gut microbial communities from Petit-Saut dam, French Guiana - Lab288 P4 | ecosystem: Host-associated > Arthropoda: Insects > Digestive system > Gut ... | reverse complement strand
CGACGGCGTGGCACCCATCGGCTCGCCCGGGCCGCAACCGGTCTCGCTGGTGGCCAGCGCCGGTGGGCAGCACTGGATGCTTGTGGACGCCCTGCTGCCCGGCGACCTGACCAGTTACGCACTGGTCTATGCCAGCGACGTGACAGGGTTGTACGCCGATCAATCCGCCCTGGCCACTCGCCTGTTCCTGCTCGGCGCCGGCATCACGGTGGCCTTCAGCGTGGCCCTGTATTTCATCCTGCGCCGCCTGACCAAGCCCATCGGCGTCCTCCAAGCAACAGCCGACAAGGTGGCCGCCGGCGACTACGCCGCCCGCACGCAGATCACCAGCCACGACGACATCGGCCAACTGGCCGCCCGCTTCGACGCCATGACCGAGCAAGTAGAGGCGCACATCGACGAGTCCGAGCAGCTGGCCCGCCGCCAGCAACAGTTCATCGACAACATGGCCCACGAGATGCGCACCCCGCTGACATCCATTTTCGGCAACGCCGAACTGCTGCACCAGGCCGCCCTGACCGAGGAGCAGCGCGCGGGCGCCAGCGAGCGCATCATGAGCAGCACGGCGCGGCTGCAGCAACTGTCGCAGAAGCTGCTCAGCCTGGCGCTGGCGCGGCAAAGTGCGATCGACTGGGCTCCGGTCGAACTGGCCGGCTTGTTCGCCCAGGTCTGCGAGCTGGACCAGCCGTTGGCAGACGCCGCCCAGGTCCGCCTGACATGCGACGGGGATCAAGTCGTGCTTGGCGACGCCCTCCTGTTGCAGACTCTTCTGACCAACCTGGTGGAAAACGCCATCAAAGCCAGCCCCGCCGGGGGCGTCGTCACACTCAGCGCGGCCACCACCGACGGCACCGTCGCCATCACCGTCAGCGACCAGGGCAAAGGGGTGGCCCCAGACCAGGTACAGCAGGTGTTCCAGCCCTTCTACCGCACCGACGAGGCCCGCTCGTCAGCCCAGGGCGGCACCGGACTCGGCCTGGCTCTGTGCAAGCAGATTGCGGACGCCCATAATTGCGCCATCGTCATGGTCTCGACGCCCGGTGCGGGCACGACGGTGACGGTCAGTGGCCTGCAACTGGCGTCCTAAATTTACACAGCCTGGACCAGTTGGACACAAGTCCACAACAACTGTTAATTAGCGTCACTGGTGAACTAAGGAGCATGAGATGAAGATCCCGAAGCCGGCCACCACGGCCATCATTTGCGGCATCGCCGTTGTTGTTCTGCTTGGCGGCTACGCCGCGATCCGGGGCGCCATGAACGCCTCCATGTCTTCCGCCGGTAACCCGACCACGGTCACGGTCTACCAGACACCGGCCATCACCAAGACGCCCGACGTGACGCCACCTACGACGACGCCACCGATCGACCTGAATATCCAGATGTGGGGCAACCCAAATGGTGCTGTGCCCGGCCCGCAGGATCTGCCCGTTGATCAGGCTGCCCAAGTAATAGCCCACGCGGCTCAGGATATCTTCGGCGTGGACCCCCAAGGCGCTAACCTTCTCATGCAATACGCAACATCGATTGCGATCGACTACATCGGCTATGGATCGGGATCGGCAACGACCAATCCCGGTGACTCACCTGGGGTGGGCGGGGTGGCACAGTCTGCCGCCTTCGGCACGTGGACAACCAGCGCTACCTGGTCCGGCACACTCGCCACCGCAGACAACCAGAAAATCACCGTCACCATTAATGCAGTGACAGGGCAGCTGTACGCCATGGCCGACGCCTTCCCCCTGATGAAGTGGACATGCGACGACAAACAAAACGCGTCCGCAAGCCCTGAATCGCAGCAGGCCGCCACCGACCTGGTCACCACCAAACTAGCGCCTGACAGTCCGGTGGTCGCGGTGACCACTCAGTGCACAGCCAAGTCCGATGGAAGTGAAAAGGTGCTGGTGACGCTCACCGACGACAGCGTCTACCTGGTGTCAGTAAACGCCAAACACCAGGTTTACGCCTTTCAATACTTCTCCAGCGCCAGCCTGGTCGACTACGGCAAGTAACCCTTCCACTTGCCGTGGACGTACACCGTCGAACCAACCTTTAGCCAGTTGTATATCGTCTTGGCGTTCGCCTCGCGCATGTTGATGCAGCCGTGCGACACGGCCTTCTTGCCGAATTCGTTGTGCCAGAAAGCGGTGTGTATGGCCACGTTCGGGTAGAACCAAGTGCACCACTTGACGTGCTTGTAGCCGCCCATCGACTGGTCGGCGGTTTGGGCATAGACGCGGAACGTGCCCGCCGGCGACGGCGTGCTCAGCTTCCCGGAGCTGATCGGGAAGGTGGCCACCACAGTGTCACCGTCCATCATCTTCAACGTCTGGTTAGTCAGGTTGACATCAACCCAGTGGTTGCTCATCTTGCTCCACCGCGCGTACAGCGTGGTCGGGGCAGTCAGCTTCACCGCCGTCGAGGCAACAATATGCTTGCCGCCAGATGTATCGGTGTACCAACCGGTGAACGAGTAGCCCGACCTCGTGGGCGTCGGCATTGAACCGTAGGTCGCGTTGTACGTGACGGTCTTCGACTTAGTGCCAACTGAGCCGCCGTTAGGATCGAACGACACCTTGTACGTGTTCGCCGTCCACCGCGCGTAAAGCGTCTCATTGGCCAATGTTGTCACCTTGGTTGTGGTGTAAATCCGCGTGCCGCCAGACGCCCGCGTGTACCATCCTTGAAGCTTGTAACCAGTGCGGCTCGCCGTCGGCCAGGCTCCGTACGCCGAGCCGTACTTCACCGTCTTGCTTGCAGACGCCACCTTGCCAGACTGGGGCGCGAACTTCACCGTGTGCGTCTTGCCATTCCAGTGCGCGAAGAGTGTTTGCGTGCCGGTTGTCGTTACTTTGGTGGACGCCGTTACCTTGTCGCCACCAGACGATGCTGTGTACCAGCCGGCGAAGTTATACCCGTAGCGGTCAGGATTGGGCAGTGTCCCATACGAGCTGCCGAACTTCACCGTCTTGCTCGTCGGGCTCACCTTGCCAGAGCGGGGGTTGAACTGAACTGTGTAAGTCTTGGCCGTCCAGCTAGCGGTCAGCGTGATCGCCGGATCGCTTGGCACCTTTGATGACGCCGTAACCTGCTTGCCGGCGGCGTTGAACCATCCAGCGAACGTGTAGCCGGCGCGCTTCGGAGTGGGCAGTGTGCCGTACTTGGCGCCGAAGTCGATAGTCACATCAGTCGGTGTGACCGTGCCACCATTGGCGTCGAAGGTGATCACCGCCGCGGTTGCCGGCGGATCTGGTTGGTCTGTGTCGTCCGTTGGTAGTGCCGGGTCCGCAGCCGGGTCGGTTTGCGATGCCGAAGCCGACGGGTCTGGTGTTCCCGGGTCGGTCGGGTCCGCGAAAGACGCCGGTGCGGAACTGAACGCGAACAGCAAGGAAGTCAGCACAACCAGTGCGCCGGTTGCGACTCGCTTGGTTATCACCGACGCCCTAGCTCCGTCGCTGGTCTCAAGATGACTCATTTGTCTATCCCCTTAATGACTCGGCCTAACCGGCCGCTATGCCAAACCTTTCACTGGGGCCATATGCTACCACGCGGGTTCAATCAATACCCGCTGGGATCTTCGGACGCCCCTGGTGGCGTCCGCAACTAAGATAGCCAGCATGCATAACTCATCGTTCACCGCACCGCCGCAACCAACCACCCGCCCAGACCTAATGGGCACTTTCGGCATGGTGGCATCGACCGACTGGCTGACCACCGGGGCAGCCCAATCCGTGCTGGAGCGCGGGGGCAACGCCTTCGACGCAGTTGTCGCCGGGGCCTTCGTGCTGCATATCGTCGAGCCGTACCAGTGCGGGCCCGGGGGCGACATGGTCGGAGTGTTCGCCACGGCCGATGACCCCGGCAACCCGCGGATCCTGATGGGCCAGGGGCCCGCGCCAGCGGGTGCGACCATCGCCCACTACCGCGATGACGAGGGCCTCGACCTGGTTCCAGGAGCTGGCGCCCTGGCCGCCGCAATACCTGCCGCCGTCGATGCCTGGCTGCTCCTGCTGCGCGATCACGGGACATGGGAGCTTGCCGACGTGCTGGCCTATGCCATCGGTTATGCCCGCCACGGGTATCCGGTGCTTCGTGCCACCTGTCGCGCGATCGCCGAGAACGCCGACCTGTTCCGGGATCACTGGCCCACATCAGCCGATCGATGGATGCCTAACGGGCGCGTGCCTAAAGAGGGCGAGATGATATATAACGCGCGCTATGCCGAGGTGTTCGACAAGGTGATTGCTGCTGGTGTTGGCAACACCCGCGAGGACAGGATCGATGCCTCACGTGCCGCGTGGGCTGCCATCCTTGGCCAGTCGGCCGAGGCCTTTTGCCGAATCCCTCACCGCCACTCGGATGGCCACGACCACACCGGTGTGCTAACCGCCGATGACCTGGCAGATTTCCGTGCGTCCATCGAACCGGCCGTCACCGCCGACTTCCGTGGTTACCAGATAGCCAAGGAGGGCGCATGGGGCCAGGGCCCTGTGATGTTGCAGGCGCTGCAAATTCTGGACGGGTTTGATGACGCCGAACTCGACCCGTCAACCGAAATCGGCGCCCACAATATTGTTGAGGCGCTGAAGCTCGCCTTTGCCGACCGCGAGGCATGGTACGGCGACTGCGAGGACGACCCCCAGGTGCTGCATCACCTTCTGTCAACCGCCTACGCCGACTCAAGGCGCGAGTTGATCGGCGATACGGCGTCCGATCAATTACGGCCCGGCCAGGTGCACGGGCGTCCCAGCCCATCGCTGCCGCCGCTGCGGGAGCACTACGTCACTCCCGATGGGGTGGTGCGAGGCGATACCTGCCACATCGACGTCGTCGACCGCTTCGGCAACATCATCTCAGCCACACCGTCTGGTGGGTGGTTGCAGAGCTCGCCCACCATCCCAGATCTTGGCTTCTGCCTTGGTACGCGCCTGCAGATGACTTGGCTGGACGCCGATTCGCCGTCCTGCCTGGAACCAGGGCGTCGCCCACGCACAACGCTGACGCCGACCTTGGTGCTGAAGGACCACCGGCCGCTGATAGCCTGCGGCACCCCTGGCGGTGACTACCAGGACCAGATACAGCTGCTGTTCCTGCTGCGTGTGCTGGTCGGCGGCTACACGCCCCAGCAGGCGATCGACGCGCCGGCGCTGCAGACGTCGTCCATGCCAAGCTCCTTCTGGCCGCGCTGCTGGCACCCAGCAGGCATTTCGGTTGAGGGACGCCTCGGCGCCGACGTTATCGATGGACTGGCCAGCCGCGGTCACAAAGTCGAGGTGACGGGCGACTGGTCGCTGGGGCAGCTATGTGCCGTTACCTTTGACCCGGCGTCCGGAATCATGGGAGCGGCGGCCAACAGCCGGGACGCGCAGGGGTACGCCGCCGGGCGCTAATTACCAGCCCTCAGGCACCTGCGTGCCGAAGACCTCACAGATCCGCTTGATCTCGTCGATTGGCAGCTCGCGCACGGCGCCGGCTTGCGACAAGCGCCAGGTCAGCTCGGCGGTGTATTCCAGACGCTCCATCGCCAGGTAGGCGGCCATCGGGTCGGTGTCCCAGGTCAGCGCACCGTGGTGTTCCAGCAAGCAGGCCCTGTAATCGCCTATGAACGGGGCGATTGACTCCGGCACGCCAACCGTGGATGGCGTCGCGTATGGAGCCAGCGGGATCAACGGCATGGTGACCACCGATTCGGGCAGCATTGCCGCCCGGATCGGCTGGCCGATTATCGCCCACATCGTGGCGAACATCGGATGTGCGTGCACTACCGCCTTGATGTCATCAGCTTCGTTGTATATCCGCAGGTGCATCTTGACTTCGGTGGATGGCGCGGGGCCGTCCACCAGGGTGCCGTCGAGCGTGACGACGGACAGCGATGCCGGCGCCATCAGACCCTTGCTGACTCCGGTGGGCGAGCACACCACGACCTCGCCCACCCGGATGGACACGTTGCCGTCGTTGGCCGACACCATGGACCGCTGCCACAGATACTGGCCGATTTCACAGATGACGACTCGGGCTTCCTCGATATCAGTCGGTGGCGCCATGGGACAGATCCTGATAGAGCTGGTGCGCTTGCTGCGTGGTCAGGCAATCATGGACGACGCCCCGGACCGCCTGCACCATTGCTATCGGATCTTGACGCTGGAAGATGTTGCGTCCCATGTCAACACCAGCAGCGCCTTCGTCCATGGCCTTGAACGCCATATCAAGTGCTTCCTTGGCTGGCAGTTTCTTGCCACCGGCCATGATGATCGGCACCGGGCAGCCCGATGTCACCTGGTTGAAGCCTTCATCGACGTAGTACGTCTTGACAATCTGCGCGCCGAACTCGGCGATGATACGAGTCGCCAGGCCGAAGTAACGGGCGTCGCGAACCATGTCCTTGCCCACGGCGGTGACGCCGAGCACCGGGATGCCAACACCCATGCCGGCGTCGATCTGGGTGTTCAGGTTTTTGATCGACTGAGTCTCGAACTCGCCGCCGATGAACACCTGGACGGCCACAGCGGCGGCGTCGATGCGCACGGCGTCAGCCATGTCCATGGCCACGTGCTCGTTCGACAGTTCCTTCAGTATCGACGGCCCGCCGGAGGAGCGCAGTACGACAGCGTTGTTGACGCCAGCCGGGATCACCGAGCGGAAAATGCCGCGCGTCGCCATCAAAGCGTCAACGTACGGTGCCAGGGGCACGATGTTCAGGTCGACGCGCTCCAGGCCGCTGGTCGGGCCCTGGAAGTAGCCATGGTCGAAAGCCAGCATGGCGGTGTGCCCGTCAGGACCGAAGATGCGGGCCAGGCGGTGGCGCATGCCAAAGTCGAGCTGGCTGGCGCCCTTGACTACGAATCCTGGTGCTTTCTGTGGCTGGTCGAAGCCCCAGTTCTTGGCGTTAATGTTGCCTTCGAGATCGGCCATGATTTGGTTCCTTTCAGTTGGCGCCGGTTGGGGCCGGCGGAATCGACGGGGTGGGTTGCCCTGGTGTCCAGGGCAAGTTGATGGTGTCACCGGGACTTGCCGGCGACTTGATAAACACCATGTGCAAAGTGGTGTCTGACTCGTTGATGAAATAGTGCATCTCATCTGGCTTGCAGCGATAGACATCACCGGGGGTCAGGTGATAGGTGTCTTGGCATTCCACCCACAGCGTCACATCACCGTCGATGACGATGAATGACTCATCGCAAAAGTGGTGGATGTGATTGGTCATCGCATCGCCTGGCCTTAAAGTCAAAAGACCGATGTCGCTGGTTGGCCCCTGGATGATGTAGGCCGGCCCCCAATCGCCATTGCGTGGTGGCACGGAGTCGAGTCGCCCGGATTGCATGAGTTTTCTCCTTATTACTTAGATGGTGCGCTCGTTGCCACCATCGATGGTGATTTGAGCCCCCGTGGTGGCTTCAAAGGCCTCCCCGCAAAGGGCAAGGGCCAACCGGCCCACCCGGGCGCTCGTGATTTCTGTGTGCAGCAGGTTGCGGCGCTTATAGGCGTCAACACTCATGCCGTAGTGTTCGGCGCGGGCTGCCAGCAGCTCGGGCGTCCACAATCCGGTGTCGAAAACGGCGTCCGGGTGCAGCATGTTGACGCGGATTCCCTCGCCCGCCCACTCCAGCGCGGCGACGCGCGACAGCTGGGCGACGGCAGATTTGGACGACGAATAGGCGGCCGCACCTGGGCCTGGCGCGATGACATTCTTGGACGCGATGAGCACGACCCGGCCGTAGGGGTAGCCCTTGGCCAGCAGGGGGTGGGCCTGGCTGTATAGATCCATCACCGAGTCGACGTTGATAGACATGGTGCGCCGCCAGTCGGCCATGGTGAGCTGCCCGAGGTTCGCGCTGGTCGGGAAGATGCCGGCCGATGCCACCAGGATGTCCATGCCACCGAACATCTCGACCTGCTTGGCCAGGGCACTGGTCACCGCGGCCGAGTCCGTGACATCAACCTGCAATCCGAGGTAGTCAGGCGAGTCGAACGTGGTGGTTACCGACCCCGAGATGTCCCAGCCGATGACAACGGCCCCGGCGTCGAGCAGCGCGCCGGCGCATCCCCGGCCGATGCCGGAGGCGGCACCGGTGACAAGAGCGATCTGCCCCTGGAATGGTAAGGCGCCGATGCGGCGTGACGTCTTGGACTGCTGGAACGTCCAGTATTCAAGGTCGAAGACGTGCCCATCTGATGCCGGGCGCCAACCGCCAAACTGAGTTGAGCGTTCGATGGCAGCCATTGTGTGCTCGTAAATTTCTGCAACTGTGGCGGCCTCGGCTGGGCTGCGGCCAGCGGTCAGCATGCCAAGGAGGGGGTCCAGCAGCACGCGCGGTGCCGGGTCGAGCGAAACGATGTCTTCGTCGCGGCGGTGGCGGTTGGCCTCGAAGTAGGCCTCATATGCCTTGGCATAAGCGTTGAAATCGACGCCGATTTGCGGGGTGCGCTTGGTCCACGTCACGTGGTCGGGTGTCAGCGGCCCGGCCTGGGCGTCTTCAAGCAGTCTTGGGGACGCCACGAAGTCGCGCACCTTGTCATCGGTTGCCCGCCTGATAATCAGTGCCTGGCCGGCGTTTACGCACCACTGGTGACGCAACGCTGACAGTTCTATTGGGTCGGTGGCGCCAAGGCTTGGCCCCGGCGTAATTTCTGGTTGGCTGCCCAGTGCTTGCTGGCAGCGGGCAACGATGTCTTGGTGCCGGCTCAACGCCTCATCGGGGGTGTCGCCAACGGTGAAAAGCCCATGCCCCAAGACGACGATGCCGATGGCACCGGCTGGGGCTGCTTCCCAGGCAAGCTTGCAGGACGCCACCAGGTCTGGCCCCGGCATCGCGTATTCGATCACGACGCAGTCGGGTACCAGTTCGCGAAGGCGCGCCGGGCCGTCAGCACTGTTGCTCAGAGTCAGCACTGCATCGGCGTGGGAATGGAGCACGACGGGCGCTGGCAACAAGGCATGGATCAGCGTCTCGACGGATGGGTCAGGGGCGCTGGCGTCCACAAGCGCGCAGCGAAGCTCGTTCAGCAGGGCGGCGTCCGGCACCGTGACTGGTGGCAGCAGGCGGCGGACATCGTCTAGGCGCAGGGGTGCCAGGCCGTTTGTGTCCAGTGTTGCCAGGGGTTGCCCGCTCGCCTTGACTACTAGCAGTGGCACCAACTGCCCCGTGATGTCCTTAAAGGTCGTCTTCAGTGAGCTGTTACCACCCCCGCCAAGCACAAGCGCTGGATCCGAGCCCAGCACATGGCACACGCGTAAGAAATCTGCTAATGGTTGCTCAGGCACGGTGGTGCACCAAATGCGTGGCATCAGGGTCTCCTCAAAGTCGTCGAAGAGGTGTTTTCTTTACAGTGATGTCTGACAACCTACTCTAATTTGTTATATATGTCAACGGAAAGCTATCAGTGCCCGTCACGGTAGATCGTGAAGTTGTAGCGGCCTTCGATGAAGTATGTCCGAGAGTAGAGCAGCAGCTGGCCGGCGGCATCGAAGTGCAGCTGGTCAAGCAAGACGAACAGGTGATGCGCCGCGGCCTCTGGGCCCCAGCCGACATGTTTGGATGCGACGGCATGGATCTCAGCATTGCCGTGATCAGGTTCGACTCCGATGACAGTCCTGAAGAACGCGAACAACGAGCCTGACAGCGATTCGATGTCGAATCCTTCCGGCAAGATTTCTGTTGGCAACAGGTCATAGGAGTAGGCCACAACCTCGCCGTCAGCAAGGATGGTGCGGCGCAGCTCAAGCACCAATGCCTGGCCGGGCAGATGCATTTCTGCCGCTTCATCAGGCAAAACAGGCCGAATCAGCCGGCTGCTGTAGACCATTCCAGGCTCCCGGCCCATGGCTCTGATGGAATCTGTGATCGAGTCGAGACGCTCCAGCCCGGACCGGACAGCTGGTTTCTCTGTGACGAATGTGCCAACTCCGTGCTGCGTCTGGACGATGCCCATGGCGTCCAACTCATGCAGAGCCGCGCGGATCGTCGGCCGCGAAACGCCGAATTGCTCCGCCAGCTGTGCCTCTGGTGGCAACCTGGATCCCGGCGGATATGTCTTTGCGGCGACCTCACGTCGTAGCTCGCTGGAGATTCGCTCAACCAATGTGGTGCGCCCATTCATTGCGACCTCCAAGTACTAGAAAAGTTCGGTACGACTATTCGCAATAGTGTATCAAAGGCCTAAGAACAACCTACCACTATTATCATGTTGTCTGACATCTCTTGACATCAGATTCCTATGGTGGGTATGATCCTTATCGCTGGGAAACTCACCCGAGGAAGGACGAGACGTGGTTCGAGCATTGGAGTGGATCGACGAAGCCAGCGCTTTGCGCATCATTGACCAAACCGTGCTGCCCACTAGCGAATGCTATTTCAACATCACTGACGTTGACGCGCTGGTGGAAGCAATCGTCAGCCTGGCGGTACGTGGTGCTCCGGCACTGGGAGCGACCGGCGCCTTTGGCGTCGTCATTGCAATGAACCAAGCAGCAGCGCAGGGCTGGGATGAGGCGCGTCTGCAATCAGAGGTCGACCGCATCAGGAATGCCAGACCAACGGCGGTCAATCTGGCTTGGGGCGTCGACCAAGCACGCTGCCTCATGGCACAAGGCGTGGGCGCTGTGCTGGCCCGCGCCAAGGCCGTCATGGCTGAAGACGAAGCCGCCAACCGTGCGCTGTCCAAGCTGGGCGCCGACTGGATCCTGCAGCGTTGCGGCAAGCCGCAAGTCAGCGTAGTTACTCACTGCAACACCGGAGCGCTGGCGACGGCTGGATGGGGTACGGCCTACGGGATAATCCATGAACTCTTTGATCGTGGCGCGCTGCTGCTGGCATACGCAGACGAGACGCGCCCGCTGTTGCAAGGCGCCCGCCTTACTGGATGGGAACTGGCGCAAGACGGTATCCCCTTTGTCATCGAGGCCGATGGTGCGGCATCGAGCACGATCCTGAACGGACGCGTCGATGTTGCCATCATCGGTGCCGACCGGATTGTTGCCAACGGAGATTCAGCCAACAAGGTTGGTTCCGTCGCTCTTGCCTTGGCGTGCCAGCGCAAAGGCATACCTTTTATCGTCGCGGCTCCATTCTCGACGGTGGATCTAACTATTGCCACCGGGGATGAAATCGCAATCGAGGAGAGAGATCAAAAGGAGGTACTTGAGTTTGCGACGGTGCGGACATCACCAGCAGGCGCGATTGGGTTCAATCCAGCTTTCGATGTGACACCGCATGATCTCATCTCCGCAATCGTGACTGAACGAGGTGTTGTCGAGCCTTCCCGGCCCGGAAGCTCCTTGGCCGGTCTTGCCAATTGAAAGAAAAACCATGGCCGAAGAACGATTCTCCGGCCAGAAGAAAGGAATCAATCCATGAAGAAGAAGCTCATCATCGGTCTGACAGCAGTGCTGTCCGGCCTGATGTTGCTTGGGACGGCTGCTTGCAGTCAGGGTACAACCAATAACACCCCACCGGCGAACACCAACGTGGTAACCCAGTCCGCCACCGGCGAACTGCCTGCCCCGTTCTCTGCCGGCCAGGTGCACCTCGCGCTGATCCAGCAGTCTGGCGGCGGCGACTACTTCCAGCAGTACCTGAATGGTGTCAAACTGCAGTCCGCGACGCTGAACGTCAAGCTCGACGTTTACGACGCCCTCGGCGACAATGCCACCCAGGCCGCTCAGCTTGACCAGGCAATTGCCACCAAGCCAGACGGCATCATCATCACCCACGGCCTGCCTGACACGCTGTGCCCAGGCATCAACAAGGCTATTCAGGCCGGTATCACAGTCGTTATCTACGACGTGATCATCCAGACCTGCGCGCCTCAGGCCATCCAGACCCAGCAGTCTGATGCCCAGATCGCATCGCTGGTTCTCGACCAGATGAAGTCCGACCTCGGCCAGGGCGCCACGGTCGGCTACGTCAACGTCGCCGGCATCGCTCCTCTGGATCGTCGTGACGCTGTGTTCCAGCAGTACGTGACGGACAATAACTGGACCGTCGCCTTCAAGACCGGCAAGTACACCGACTCGTCCAACTCTGACTCGGTGCCGCTGGTTTACGCCGCGCTGCAGGCCAATCCAACCGTCACGGGTCTCTATTGCCCCTACGACGAGCTGACCAAGGCATGCGTCACGGCTCTACAGCAGGCCAAGATGACAAACGTCAAGGTTTACGGCGCTGACATCTCCGATGCCGACATCGGCATCATGAAGGCAGCCGGCAGCCCGTGGGTAGCCACCGGCACCACCGACCCGAACGCGATCGGCGCCGCTGACACGCGCATCATGTTCCTGGCACTTGCCGGGCAACTGAACACGCTGACCGTCGACTTCCCGCCAATCCTGGTGACTCAGCAAATGCTGATCGACAACAACATCAACAACATGTCAGACCTGCGCAAGGCAGAGCCGACGTTGAACATTGCCGACATTGCTTCAGCCCCTTGGATTCCGGCAATCGTTTTCCAGTAGGATCGAACTGGTTCCAGGCATCTTAGGACAGAATCATGAACGACGAAGTTAATCAGGAATACGCGCTCGAGCTGAAGGACATTACCAAGTCATTTGGCGCGAACTCCGTGCTCAAGGGCGTCAGCCTGTCACTTCGTCCGGGAAGGATCATGGCCTTCATTGGTGCCAATGGAGCCGGCAAGTCGACACTTATCAAGATTCTCGCCGGCGTCTATCAACGAGACGCCGGCGAGATCATCATCGCCGGGGAGGTAGCCGACATTCGGGATCCGATGTCGGCTGCCGCCCAGGGCATCCAGACCGTGCACCAGCGCATCGACCAGAGCGTGGTACCGGGATTGACGGTCGCTGAAAACTTCTTGTTCGAAGACATCGTGAAGGACCTCGTTCCTCGCGTGACTTCCATGCGGCGGCTCGTCCCTCTGGCCCAAAAGGTGGCGTCGACGCTCGACCTTGACTGGTCGGACAGAAAGATGCGCACCGACGTCTACGACCTGGGCACCGCGGACACGCAGATGCTGCTGCTGGCACGCGCACTGGTCGAACACCCCAAAGTATTAGTCCTCGACGAGCCGACGTCGGCTCTGTCGCAGGCGGAAGTCGAGCGCCTGTTCGATGTCATCCGCCGCCTTCGCGATGAGGGCATGGCCATCCTTTACGTTTCGCACCACCTGGCAGAAATCTCGTCGCTGGCCGACGATCTTGTGGTGCTTCGTGACGGTCGCATCGAGGACCGCCAAGAGGCACCACTCGATATGCAACATGCCGTCCGCTCGATGTTGAGCCGGGACGTCAAGACGCAGGCGTCTGCCATCGATGAGCAGCGCGGCGACAAGGTGGCAATTAAGCTACACGACGTCCAACTGCTGCAACGGTCGGCGCCATTCGATCTCGAGTTGCGCTACGGCGAGGTCACAGGCATCATCGGTTTGCTCGGTGCCGGCAAGTCAGAGCTTGCCAGAGGCATCTTCGGCGTCGACCGTTTTCGCGCCGGCACCATGTCGTTCAACGGCGAGCCGTACCGCCCCAAGAACGGCAGCGATGGTGTTCAGCGCGGCATCTACCTGGTACCTGAAGACCGGGCGCGGGAAGCCATGCTTGGCGGTTGGTCAGTGTCGCAGACCGTCAGCCTGCCGTTCCTGTCGAACGTGTCGCCTATGGGCGTCATCAATCTGCGCAAGGAAAGAGACAAAGCGCAAGCCGTGCTTGACGACTTCGCCGTCGTCAGCACCGGGCCGGATCAGCGCGTCGACGCGCTCTCCGGCGGCAACCAGCAAAAGGTGGTAGTTGGCCGCTGGATGAACGGCAAGCCACAGGTCATTTTGATGGACGAACCCTTCCGCGGCGTCGACATCGGGGCCCGCTACGATCTGTCGGACAAGGCAAGACAAGCCGCCCGGGATGGTGCCTGCGTCGTCGTGCTGGCCAGCGACATCGAGGAGATTGAGGAGGTTGCCGACCGGATACTCGTGCTGGTCGACGGCCAGATCGTGCTGGATCGTTACACGAGTGAGACCGATAGAAATGCCATCGTTTCAAGCATGTCCAAGGAGGATGTCAATGTCTGAGCCACAAGCATGGCTACTAGCTACCAAGAAGGTGGCTTCCAAAGTAGCTGACGAGACAAAGGTACTGGCGCCGGTGTTCCAGAGCGGCATCGTCAAGTACGGGTTCATCGCTGTGACGATTCTGCTGTTCATCTTCTTCGCCGCTACCCAACCAGCCTTCCGCACGTCGGCGACGATCCTGACCATGCTCAAGTTTGCCTCCGTCACCGCCATCCTCGGTCTTGGCATGACCTTCGCCATGAGCGTCGGCGGCATGGACATGTCTGTCGGCGCCCAGGCCGGCCTGGCCGTACAGATGGCAGCCATGACCATGGTCTTCTACAACAAGAACACCGCCACGGCGATCATCGTTGTCATCGCCATCGGTTTATGCGTCGG
>Ga0123354_10010293_pt1 | contig 14401 bp, 7 predicted proteins | sample TergutLab28metaG_2_FD_97872 | JGI IMG/M metagenome (GOLD analysis project Ga0123354, IMG submission 97872) | Labiotermes labralis P4 segment gut microbial communities from Petit-Saut dam, French Guiana - Lab288 P4 | ecosystem: Host-associated > Arthropoda: Insects > Digestive system > Gut ... | reverse complement strand
CGCTGGTTCGATCCCAGCTGGTGTCATTGGAATTTTTCATTGACATAAAATCCTTCCGATCGCACTATGGCCCTGGGGTCGACTCAGCCTCTAACAGAAATGAGTACCAGAAGCATTTCCTGGAGGTAAAGGCGGCCGGTGCGTAAAGCTGACAATCTTGCCACCATCCTGTGCCGTTGTCATGAAATCTGGGAACCTTAACTTCCTGGAACCCTCTGGGCCGCTCCAGGCCTGTAACGGGACTGCTTTACCTTTTTTAGATATGTTTGTTAACTGCAGTTGGGTTGACACCCGATGGCAGTAGTACAGTACATATTTACACAATTAATTTGGGAAGACAGCGGGCCGTACCCCGTTTTTGCGAGTTATACCCTGGAATTTGCCTTACAACTGAGGAAAAAGCATGGAAAAACCTCAGTCAGGATAGCCGAATGGTGCCAGTTGGCAAGATGAAAACAGAATATACAGAACAGAACATACATAACAATAAGAAAACATAAACTGGCAAGGGGAGAGTTTCCTTACTTGCGACATTCAATTGCATAACATAAGCGCTTCCAAACAAACTGAATTTTACATTCAAGTGTCCGTGCATCGTGAAATTTATGCCAATAATTGTCCAACAAGATGCGACTATATACAGTTTATTTATATCTGTAAACCGCTTTACATGTTTCGAGTGGTATCTCCACCCATCATCAGGACCTCATGTCACTGTATCCACAGCATCTCCTGTCGTGAACGTGACTGGACGGGAACTGCAGTTCCCGTCCAGTCACGTTCACGACAGGTGTCAGTTACGGTTTTACTAATGACAGACACTGTGGATACAGTGACATGAGCTCCTGATGATGGGTGGAGATACCACCCGAAACACGTAGAGCTGTTTACAGATATGAATAAACTGTATATAGTCGCATCTTGTTGGACAATTATTGGCATGTAAATAAGCTGCTTCGATAGTTCTGCAACAGTATTAATTGACTGTTTTGTTTTTCTGTCTTTACAGGTAGGCTTACAATCTTACTCAGAAAATGGTTGAAGACTGAGAAGATCTGACCATTGTTACAAGAGATGTGCCCTACCATTACGCCCTGTAATGCGATACAGTGAGTTGCAGATAGTGTTTCTTCACAAAGTCAAGGGTTTCTTTAGGCATTTCCTGCTTAATACAAACGTAGGCGGTACTAAATCTCATACAATTCACGGGTAGATTTTGCTCTAGACAATTCTGCAGCTTTTATACATTAGTCTTTCTCCCATCACATGTTCATAATGAACTCCTGAAAATTTTAATCTTTTGGGAATTTTGTGGGACTGACGGGAAAAGAGATCTTCCTGCCTGTCTTCTTACTTCAGGCATCTTTTACTAAGCATATTTTATATACCTTAAATTTTAAGCGCAGGAAACAATACAGTATGACATAGCTGCTCCCAACGGAGTGCCTTTGAGTGTAGAGATGAAAGAATTTACAAATGAGAGTGTTCCTGTTTTCAGTGGCCTATATCAAATTTCGTACGTTGCACGTCGTTATACTTTTGAGGTTGATATAATTTATTTTCCATATATTTATTCTGACCTCTTCTGCCTCCTCATTGTAGGTGTAGAGGGTTACTGGTGCACTTGATCAAACTGAAGTGACGTATACTCGGTAGTACTCCCCTGGACAAGGGATCGGCCCGTCGCAGAGACCTGTACCTATAGAACACAAAGCATTCGCAAGAGATAAACATCCACACCGCCGGCGAGATTCGAACTCCTAATCCCAGCCAGCGAACGGCCGCGGAACCACGTCTTTAGACCGCGCGCCAGCCGGGATTGGCTTTTTTTTTTAACCCGTAATCACAGTCTTTTCCGTAACTACCAATGTCAACATACACAAAGCGGCAATTAGTGTCAGCCACGGCTATTAATACCACGGAGAAAAAATCTTTGTAATTACAGAATATCGAGCCACTGTGTTGTGGTTTGATTACTCCAATATGTTTCCCATCGACGGCCCCTAATCAGTGCGGGAAATTAGCTCTTCTTTCAAACACCAAAGCAGTCAATTCCCACTGCTCTTTTGTAGGTTTTGGAATACATTCTGGACGCATGATTGACCAAATACTAAAACATACTTCTCTGACTATCTTGCTTGCTGTTGAGATTGCAATCCGATAAAAGAAATGTAGGTCATGAAAACTGCATCCACTCGCTAGATATCTGGAAAAAGGAATCCTGTAATTAATAACTCTCTTTGTCACTTGTACTATTATTATAGCACACTCCAGTTCCTATCTTCTAATTGTAGTTATATAATTTTGCGTTTTGGGGTAAAGAAGTAATAAAAAGGTGGGGAAACACCCAAGATTGGTACGTAAAGTCATGTAAAAAAAAAGAAGCAGCGAAGTCCAGTGCGGGGTCTTCAAAAGCTAGAAAATATGTGTACAGCAATCAACTTAGATTCCTATCGAAACTGATCAATGAAAGGCAAACAGCTGACAGTTTATCGGTGGATAATATGGAGGGGTCGCGGTTACTATAGCTGAACGAAATAGAGATGATATGAATAATTTCTCCCTAAAATCTTCTTCCCGAAAACCACGAACACAGCAGTGTGGAAAGTGAAAGCGTAATCCAGATGAGTTTGAGCTAAGAATAATGAAAGCACTGGAAGAAGTAAACCAGCAAAATCGACACCTGTCATTTTTCAAAGGCATTATTCCATCTCTTCAAAATTTCAACGAAGAGAAAACCCTTGAGTTTCAGATCAGAGTTCTTCAGTTAATAGCAAAGACTAAACACCGAAAACCAAGCAGTTTTTCCAGTCACCCACTCCCAGTGTACAACCAGCCATTTCATACTTCCACACATGTTGGGGGAAATAATCCATTATTAGTGTATGCAAGTATGAACCCTCATCGCTTAAACGTTAGTAAAGTCCAGCCGCTGGCTGTTGACACCGGAATGGTGCCGCGCACTGCGGGACAAGAACTGGCAATGCACAACTCGTCTCTGTCACCTCCAACGCCAAACCAATATGGCCAGTATTCTCAACAACAGACATGTGCATCTTCCTCCACGGACTGTGATTTTACAGTTCACACTCCGTCACCATCACTCTCCGTCACTTCGAATCACACAGACCGCAGCATTGATTTCACGTGTGTGCAGTTCCAAAAAATATATTCTAAATTATTACAGATTGTGTCACGCTAATAGCTTAAAATATATCAATACATAAATTTCAGTTCTGAAAATAATTTGTTTTATTTAATCACCGAATTCTCCTTTTAAAGCATACACAAACATTACCTACCTGATAGCAACAGCCAACATTTCTACAGCAACACGCAGTTCCTCATTTTATTGTTACTGTTATGGCGATGAATCTCGTCAAATGATAAGACATTCGAAAATAATTTAAAAACTTGTTTGCGTCATCTCGTAGTTCACCAAATAGTGTGTAAAAGGCACCGAATTCTTCCCTTTTTTTAATTATTGGATGAACCCAATGCAACCTGTAACGTGTACGTTTACGACGACGGTACAACAAGAACAGGGCAATAATTGAATTACGATCCATTGCAGATCACTGGGCATGCACGACTGCTTGGTCACAGCGTTCTTGTTCGTTCGACCGGCCGGTTAGACCCGGAAATGTTATTAAATTTCCAAGCTATGCTCTCGCCTGTCCGGTTAGCTCCCTGCCGGTCGAAAACCTTAACGTATGAACGAGGCCATATTGACAATAAATATTGTTAAATCTTATCACAGTCAAATCTGTCTGAGCGTCGGCTTTGGAAACTCAGCTCAGTATACAGACATAACTTTTCACTGAAATTTTGCTAATTGATGACAAAGAGTTTTTATCGAGCAGTTTATAGCTACTGAACAGAATTATATTCAGCGTGGCTGCGGAACTCGATGGTCCGTTTCCAGAAGCCCTCCAATAGGAATCTCGTATCTGGAATTAGTTTAGTGTTCTTTATACCTCAAATTATTTGTCTGTTCTATTACTATTCCAACATTACCCTTAGATCTCCCACATGATCTACTGTCGTGGATCCTTTAAGGGATAATTTCATACTGTCTCTTGTTTCCAAATCGGAAGGTCGCTGGTTTTATCCCAGCTGGTGTCACTGGAATTTTTCATTGACATAAAATCCTTCCGATCGCACTATGGCCCTGGGGTCGACTCAGCCTCTAACAGAAATGAGTACCAGGAGTGTTTCTTGGGGGTAAAGGCGGCCGGTGCGTAAGGTTGACAAACTTACCACCATCCTATGCAGTTATCATGAAATCTGGGAACCTTAACTTCCTGGAACCCCCTTGGCCACTCCAGGCCTGTAACGGGACTGCTGCTGCTTTCTTGTTTCCATCTGGTGCTGCGTGCCATATCATTCATAGTCATAAAATGAATTAATGAAGCATTTAAAGAAAGGAAGATCTGGAATTTTTCAAATTCCCTACATTTATAAAACCTCGTATTTGTTTTTGGTAGCGTATTCTGACGTGTTTCTATTTTAGTGAACATAAAATATGGAAAAATATGCAACACTGTGAATGATATTTTTAGAACGTAAATGTGGAGGCCGTGCGAAAATTTTCTTCAACTTTCGGTTAGATGATTAGCTAATGAACCAGTAGGTTTGTTGCGAAATTGACGTGTGTTGTGCCCTAGAGATGAAATCACTGGCCGAAATATTAACTTGATAGTGGATTCGTGTAAATTACCCTCCGTGAGCGTGGTGCCTAGTTTTATTGTTAGTTTAAGATAGATGCTGTGTGTGGGTGTGGGTGTGTGTGTGTGCGTGCGTGCGCGCGCGTGTGTGTGTGCGTTTTTATGTGTATGTATGTACGTATGTATGTGTGTGTTTACGTATATATGTATGTATTTGTATGTATTTATGTATGTATATATGTGTGTATATATGCATTATTTATGTATGCATGCATGTATGTATGTATGTTCGTATGTATGTGTGTGTGTATGAATGTATATATGTATGTATTTATGTATATATGTATGCGTGTATGTATGTATGTATGTATGTATATGCGTTAAGATACATATATATATAAAGGTTTCCCTGTGATTTACCAAATGCAACTCTTAGAAGACATCTGGGGAGATTCAGCTCCACCCATTCTTAATCGCAACACCAGATGGATGTGGTTGGTCAGCTTGATCCCCAACTGCCTTACCCCCGGGGCGAAGTGTGCGATGGGGTAGGAGGCTGAGAAGGGCCCAGAGCCAGTCTGGACGTTGCGGTTCTCGACTCCGTGCGCCCCCAATTTTTTATACAGGCTGTGACGTATTACAGACTAGTCAGTCGGTTAGCCGCCGGCCTTCCACCGTGGTTGCGCGGGTTCGAACCCAGGCCAGTCCATGTGGGAGTTGTGGTGCACAAATTGGCATAGATGCATTTCTTCCGATTACTTTGGTTTTTTTACGTCATTATCATTCTACCATTCATCTGACACCGTCGCTGTATAGGCTTATCTTAGCAAATGAAAGCTGCCGTAAGTAACACGATTCTCATTTTCTTCACGATCAGTGTATGTTCAAAATACCCGACCTCATGGCGAAGGACAGCGTAAGTAGGAGCATGGCATTACCTCGCAGTGATGAGTCGTTACTGGGCAAGACTGCTGGTGTTCAAATTGGCCGCGTGGTTTTTTTCCTTTCCCTAGTAGTGTCGTCACTACGTTGAATGACATTGCTAACAGTGACACGTCAAAGGGCACAGGGCGGGCGGACGCACGAACTTAACCCAGTTCCCACGCACTAACAAAGCAGCGCTAGGTATGTGTCGTTTCAGCCATAAGTCTATGTTAATAGCCTCTTAACAGGCAATCTACATGTATTTTGTGCCGCTTACAAACACAGCTGCTACGTGATACTCTAACCCAGTGTTTCCCAAGCTTTGTACCGTGGTGGAACGCCGTATTTAATTGTTCGTATCCCGAGGGAACCTCTACCTAAGGAAACGTTTAGAGGCCAGAAAATTTGATAGCGGGTGGCGCAGTTCAGTTACACTTACATTAGTGTAAAGAAAATATAGTTTTAAAGAGCTTATGTATATATATATATATATATATATATATATCAGCTCATAGTGTAAGAAAAGAATTGATACATTTTCTGGTCTTCCGCAGGATATTTGGAATTTTTCGCGGTATTTCAGAATTTTAAAATTCTCATGTGCCTATTCCACGATGTATGCGAAACCCTTAACGATGTTTTCGGAACCCCGGGGGGGGGGGGACAATGCTGTATCCGCACATCGTTTATATCAGGTTAGTGCAGCGGTAGTGCTATAGACTTGCATTCGGGCGTTACCGGATTCGAAGTTGTGAGATTCTGAGAAAAAGTAAATAAGTTCTGACTGCAGTCACGGAACACATACCCGCAGACTTTTATTCGGGAGATACCCGGTTCGAATTTCGGCCGGGACATCAGTTAACCTGATTGAAGTTCCTTTGATTCTCCTCCGTCGTCCCAGGCAAATGCCGGGATAATAATTCGATTAGGCCAAGACGGATTCCTGACGAATCCTTGTGTGTTGTACTGTCCTTTAATTGTACAAGAAGGCTTTTGTGTAAAATATGCCATGGGTTATGACTGCTTGTTTGCAGTAGGAACGTGAAAATGTCACACGAGGAGGTTCTTCTTCGTTGTTAAGCGTTGTTTACTAATTAAAAAAAGAGCGCTTTATGTGGAAACCACTTCCGTCCGTCCATGACCTGTTATAAGCGGCGAAACCGTTTGTCGGATTTTCATGAAAAGCGGCCTGAAGTCTTTTTTTTTAAGTTGTTGAGGAAGCGTGAGTTTCGTGGTAATCGTCTCCGTGACAGTCACACTTTACTGAAGGGCTTAAATGAATTTCTACCCCTAGTCTCCACGCTTCTTGACAGATTTCGGTGGAATGCGATGCAGAAGTTATTCATCTGATGGGTTCAGCATGAGTTGCGTCGAAATCTGTCCTGCGACATTCATGCTTTTCTGAAGGATGTAAATGAAGCATTTTTGGTACGACTTCTATACGGTTTGATACAGAAGGTCTACACGCAGTGCCGTTGGGTAGTTGTCAGTGCCGGTGAACGGTATACTTTCCTTGCGGGTGTAAATGAAATTTAGCCCGTATTTTCTGCATTCTCCGTCTGATTTGGATACGTCCACAAACGTTTATTTAGTTGCGAGGCTCGTAAGCATTGGCGCGATGAGAGGCATACCTTACATAGAGGCGTAAATTAAATTGTATCCGTAATTATCACGTTATTGTCTAATATCGGTGAAATTCTGTAGGAGAGATGGGAGCATGATGTTGAGAATTTGTGAGTTTCGTGAAAATCGACTGAGGAAACGCCATGTTTATTTTATGGGCGTAGGTGAAATAACGTGGACCGGGATAGCGTAGTCGGTATAGTGACTCGGTACGAGCTGGTCGGTCCTGGGATCGAATCGCGGTGGGGGCGAGAATTTTCGCACCCGTCTACACCGGCACTGGGGCTCACTTAGACTTTTTTAAACTGGGTCCCGGGTCTCGTTCTAGTGGGTAAAGCGGCGGGGGGGGGGGGGGCGTGGTGTTGGCCGCCCACCACATCTAGAGCCAAAGTTAAAAAAAAAGTTTTGAAGTGTGTATTGAATCACAATGTACAAAGTGAGTGTGAAACAGTCTAAACAGAACTATATTTGGTATCTATAGCTAGCGATGGTGGGGTAGCTACCGGCAACTACATGTTCCGGCCATCATGGTGGCCATCATCAGGTTGTACAATACTAAAGCAGATAAACTGATACATAACCAAAATCTGTAAGATTAATGGATGTTAAGGTGTTGGAGATCTCGACATCAAGCTGATTGAATTTGCATATTGTATTAGTTTATCTACTTTAGTATTGTACAACCTGATGATGGCCACCATGATGGCAGAAACATGTAGTTGCTGATAGCTACCCACCATCGCTAGCTATAGATACCAAAATATAGTTGTGTTTAGACTGCTTCACACTTCACTTTGTACATTGTTAAAACAAAAGAGTACTGATGTACCTCTGCTCCCCCATCTTTGGTCTTCATAGACTGTAAAAGGCAAAGCAGTCCCGTTACAGGCCCAGAGGGTTCCAGGTAGTTAAGGTTCCCAGATTTCGTGACAACGGCACAGGATGGTGGTAGGTTGTCAACCTTACGCACCGGCCCAGGAAACACTCCTGGTACTCATTTCTGTTAGAGGTTGAGTCGACCCCAGGGCCATAGTGCGATCGGAAGTATCGTATGTCAATAAAAAATCCGCTGACACCAGCTGGGATCGAACCAGCGACCTTCCGATTTGTAACACAACACCTTAACTACTGTGCCACCGCAGTCCCTCTTCATAGACTGTGCTAGGGTAAAATTTACGTTTACCTTCATCTTTACTCTTCTACATGAAATTCCGTTTACGTGTGCCGTGAAACCCTGTGTAATTTATTACGTAAAGAAGGTGTAGGTTAAGTTTTTATACTGCATGACGGAGAACACAATTTGCAATCTTGTTGTCTCTGTACAGAGCATTAACATCAGATTTCACTTTCGATAACTACACGCCCTACCATATACATTGGAAGTACGAAAAAACTACAGCGAAATGTCATAGTTTGCTGGTCTAAATAGAACTATGTAGAAATGTTCCTAATTCCATTTAATTCTGTGAACTGGAAAATAAGCATCGTTGCTAATGTTATGTATTTGTGTAAATGGCGGATAGCGAATAGTGGATTTACGACGTCTTTCTGGGAATTAATTATGTCGTAAAAGCAGGGATCGACAATAAATTGCCACAATGAACAATAAAATTAACCTGTAGTAAACTATCGTAGCATGCTGCAAGACAAGGAAGATCTGTTTATTGTAGATGTTGCAGCTGACATTGCGAATTGCACCGACCCACTTGGTTACGCTGCTGCATGCTGTGTTTCAATGCTCTAGCTTCATTTGAGAAACTCGCGCGCCATTTGTAGGCCTCTTTTCTTCCTAAGAAGGAAAGAGAGTAAGGCTCGCGAACGTGTGAGGGAGAAACGACATTAGCTCTCCTTGCATTAGGGTACTAAAATGTTGCGTGATAGGTTAATGGACATAGATGTATCTTGGGGGATGCCAGGGGAGGCAAATGCCCTTCCAATATTTTTTTCTACCTAAATGTAGATATTTGCATACTGAGTTGAAGAAGGGCAAATGAAAACTTAGAACTGTTTTATAGACAGCTGTTTGGATGGTGTCAATACAGAAAAATGAAAAACCTTTGTTTTACGCGACGTACAGTAGAGGCATTTGAGTCGTCCATTTACAAAGGAACAGAGGCACTGTAAATTCTTTGTACTATTTGCCTGGAATCATTATATATTAAGGGCAGGTTCCAAAGAATCTTACCCATCTTTCTAACTTGACTCTTTCGTAAATTAAAGTTCCCAATACCCCTAGTCCCCTCTGCCGTCCCCCCCCCCCCCGGCCCCCAACCCTAAATGCCATTATCCAAGTTATGCATTTGATAATAGATCTTGGAAAATATGCAATTCTTGTTAAGGAAATACTTTTGATAGAATCTAAACAGCAACTTGACGGCTGTGCGAAAATGTTCTTTACCTTTCGGTTTGGTGGCGATATTTAATAAACCATTTACTCCTCAAATTTAATACTCAAGTAGATTATTTAATATTCTTATTGTGTATGAAGTGTTGCTTGTAAGTAAACTACACGTGTGGTTACGATGTGGAAATTTGAAGTTTGTATCAAGCACGTGTTCTCTAATGACGCAGTCAGTTCGTCTGAAACACAAAAGGAAACAGAACAACAGTACTGATATTTTCAGTTGTATAGAACTATAAACCTTTGCGGTAGGACAGCAGACGTTAAGAACGCTGCTTGAAATTGCTTATTTCTTTATTCTGACATATAAATCAAGCCTTGTTTCAGGTAATGCTTGCGATGAGTTAGGGCACTGATTCACTAATTGTGTTAAGAGTTTGTGGGTGTTGTGTGTGCAGATTGCTAGCTCTGTGCAAGACTGGTAGATTTCTTCCGAATGAATGGTTGCAGGCCGTTCAGAAGGGCGATGTACCGACAAACAAGCCTAAGTGAACCTGCCACCTCAGTAGAGGACTTCGCATGGGCGACCTGCTTGCTGTAATTTTGAGTTAGAATACTCGCGGCGTTTCTCCTTCCGTTTCTTCTGCACTGTAGAGGTTTAGGGCATTATTATGGCGTTTCTGTGGATAGGCATTAGAATAAGTTTTAACTAGCAGGTTTTCAGGTAATACAACCTGAATGTTTAACAGTAAAATGCCACATCCTGAGCCAGTTCCGGCCATGTGTTATCCTCACGAACGCATCTTACTATTAGCCCTCCATCGCTGTCTTCGTCTTCCATGTGGTCGTTTCCAGCAGGTGTCTCTGCCAAATGCCCCTAATTACGTCTTTCCTGACATTATCAGTGTTACGTATTCAACACACCGTAAGTCTCTTGATTGGTGAAAGTATTTAGAATTCGTTAGATATAAATTTTCCATTCCATCTTTCTTCTTGTGTTAACCATCCTGGCCATGCGAACCGCTATCACACGAGGTAATACGGGCGACACACACACAAGAACAGTAGTTGACTAAATGCGCTGTAAAACTTCAGATGTCTCGTCGAATCTGCTTGCTGATGTGCAACAAAAAATTTTTAACTTAGACCTCTACCTGCATCTGTATTTTTGCTGTTTCTTATAGACAGTTCTAAGAACGGTAACACATTGCTTTAACTTTGCGAACCACCGGCGGTGTCGTCACGATCTGTAGGTTTAACTCCACTGAATTGTCTGATATATTGTTGGGTTCTTCGCTACGTCGTACTCATTTGCCGTATTGAGAATGGCATATGAGCCACGAGGGTGGAAAGTGGAGACTTTACCCGCGGAGTGGGCAGGCTGTCTGTCCTCTCGGGATTGTCAGATTCGTGTACCCAAAAACTTTGGTCTACCAGTTTTTAGGCGCTTTCGCGAAACTGTGAAAAGCGAATGTTGGCTTCGTCATGTCTGTCCGCGTGGAACAACTGGCTCCCACTGGACGGATTTTCGTGAAATTTAATATTTGAGTATTTTTTCGAAAATCTGGCCAGAAAATTCAAGTTTCATTAAAATCTGACACGGACAACGTGTACTTTAAATGAAGACCTGTTTACATTTATGATAATAAAAGGTAAAGCAGTCCCGTTACAGGTTCCCAGATTTCATGACAACGGCACAGGATGGTGGTAAGGTTGTCAGCCTTACGCACCGGCCGCCTTTACCCCCAGGAAACGTTAGAGGCGGAGTCGACCGCAGGGCCATGGCGCCACCGGAAGGATTTTATGTCAATAAAAAATTCCCATGACACCAGCTGGGATGGAACCAGCGACCTTCCGATTTGTAGCACAACACCTTAACCACTGTGCTACCGCCGTGCCCACATTTGTGATAATATCTTGCTGAAATCTTCTTAGAATTAGAAATTTTTCAGGCAGAAGTTGTACAGAAAATCAAAACACACATTTTATGTTCAGTAATATTTTTTCGAAAATCATGCCGTTTATGTGATAAGGTGGGAAAATATTGTAGAGCCAATCAGGCCATAGATGACAATATAACATATGCACATTGCATGCTAGAAAACTAAAGCTACAAACACACACTCAGAATGTGTAATTATTATTGCTTCTGCACTGCAAAAATTGTTGCATGAACGCACATCAGGGTTACGTTATACGTTCCTATACATTGCCCGCTTTGTTGTAAATCTGTAACATAAATAAGGATAAAACAGTTTAACTCGCACGGTTATATTATTGTGCACAATAGTTAAAAGCGTTTGTTCCCTCAGTAACCTGTATGACTTATTTTCCAAATTTGTTCAGTTCGAATCTCGACTCAGATACAGAGTACCGTGACTGGGGATTTACAAGGTTTCCTTCAGGTTCTCCGGGTAAATTCCAGGACAACACATTCACATCTTTTCGAACTCATCATTCGTTAATTATTATACCATACGATGCTGCTCTATGGTTTAAGCTACTGGCAAAGTAAACGTTGCCCTTGTGTAGGTCATGAGGGCAAATGGGAGAGTGGAGTTAATGCCTATGCCCATTCTGAACTTCGGCTGTAGGTGAAGCTGATTGGTCGACACCACTAAATAGACTGGGTGAGGTCCAGGGCTGTTTTAGACAATTTGGAGGATAGACAAATCTCTTGCCCTTGCCGGTAGTAGAACCACGATCTTGTGAATGTCCTGTTGGTAGCCGACTCTGGTCTTCGAGTTGAAGGCGCTGACAGTGTCGTTAAGTAAGTAAATAGATAAATAAATAAATAGGTAATGGAAAGCTCCGGTAATGTTGTTTCAATTAAATCGCCGAAGGAGTAATTTTGGTCGTGTGTTCTGAACTGCTTATTTATGGAACTCATGAACTGTTTTGTGTGTTACTGGAATACTGAATCTGCAGATAATGAAATTTTACTAATATAAAGCAGCAGTGCTAACTACTGTGTTACTTCCACTCTTCTGTAGATCGGAACCCGCTCCTACGTGGGTCCCTGCAAGTGGCGAATGACCTGTGTTGGTAATGGATTGCCAAGCACACATAACTGGTCTGTTGTGGAAACCATGCAGAGCAGACAGTGCATTCCACGTGAGAACTCGGTCGAGTGTCATGCGCCTGTCTTTCACTGAACACTCTGTGTCCTCTGTATGCATGGATCCAAGTTCGAAGTGCTGTGCAGTTTCCTGTACGCCCTTTTCCCCCGACTGACGTCATCAAGTCGTTCCATTCATTCATTTATCCATTTGATAAACGCTTTCCAAGGTCCCGTTCCCATCATCAGACCGTACCCTAAACGTTTAAGTGGTTGCCGGTCTATCCCAACACGTGAACTCTTGGTGTCTATGCGTGGGACATCACAGTCATTCGCATTGCACCACCCCTTGTTACATAACCTCGGTTAATGGTGCAGTGTGTGTTAACCCTTTCCATGGCTGTGCCGCAGCCAGGCGGATATTCTCTGCCTTCTCACCTCCGAGGCCCGAGTTCACTCCCAGTGTAGTCCACGTGCAATTTATGGTGAACATAATTGTACTCGAATGATTTCGCTCTAATTACGTCGATTCTTCCACTCTAGTTCTCATTCCACCGGCGCTTCACAATCATTATTCTGTGCGGGGTGTGGTAAGTGTGGTTCTCTTAAAGTCGCATTTCTACAGAAAAATAGTCCACCAAAATGAAAAACTTTTCCATTCGGCTACCAACATTGCTGGCTCAAAAATGCCAGTCACTAATGCTATGTACAATGAATATCAGTGAAGGAAACAGCTGGTTTATCTTTAAGTGAGATTATCGCGTTTCATCGATGGAAGTCATACCTACGAAGCCGTAGGTACAGTACAACAGAGTAAGGATGGCATTTATTCTAATAAACTAACATGCAGCATAGGCAGGGTGCTTCCGCCTTCTTAATTTTGTGTTTACGGCGGAATAAGACGCAAAAATCATAAACAGGCATCGACCTTATTTTTCATCAATATTTTCGAGGCAGTTCACTTTTCGACCGTGATAAGTGGGTCCCTGTCACCACGGCATGGCGCGTCCTCAGGTTGCGGATGGAGGAACGGCCTCCATTATGGAAGGTAACTGCGAATATATGAATTAGCAGTCGCGGACAGCCAAGAAGGGGTGGTCCTCCATCTTGGGGGCTGGGTGAGGTGCAAACAACTTCTCACTGTAAAAACGTATTGTATTACGAATCGTTCACACAGAAAGCCCCGGGCCTGGACCTTGGGAGCATGGACTGAATTGAGCTGGCTCAGGATAGGAACAGGTGGCAGACACTTGTGATTGCGATCATGAACCTTCGGGTTCCCTAAAATTCGGGGAACTTCTTGACTAGCTGAGAACCGGTTAGCTTCTCAAGAAGGACTGTGTACCATGGAGTACGTAAGTATGTATTTACTAATTGAACCCTTTCCACCCGTTAAAGGATTCTGAAAAGTCGAAGGCTGAAAATGTTTCTGGATGAAGGATGGAACTTAAGACGAGGTTCATCCAAAACTACATAAATAAACGGAATGAACATAAATGCTTAGATGCTTTGATGTTAACGCAGGTAGCACAAATAGTTGTCACTGCCCATTAGAGGGTCTTGCAAAGTATGTCATGTCCATGCACTCTGAAGACGATGGAGGCGGCATGTTGTCCTAAACGTTGCCCTGTTTTATCGAACTGCACGGTATTTCTGTTCTTCTTGGTAACCACCGTGACAGCCTCAGAAATTACGAAAATAGTGCAGTGACGTAGACTGAGAAACGTTGCCCTAGCACCGTCATGTGTACCCTATGTTAGGCCTGGTGTGGGGGGAAGGGGGGGGGGG
>Ga0123354_10010292_pt1 | contig 14402 bp, 7 predicted proteins | sample TergutLab28metaG_2_FD_97872 | JGI IMG/M metagenome (GOLD analysis project Ga0123354, IMG submission 97872) | Labiotermes labralis P4 segment gut microbial communities from Petit-Saut dam, French Guiana - Lab288 P4 | ecosystem: Host-associated > Arthropoda: Insects > Digestive system > Gut ... | reverse complement strand
TAGTAGTGGGTCTGGAACGGGGTCCACTCAGCCTCGTGAGGTCAATTGAGGAGCTACTTGAATGGAAAAAGTAGCGGCTCCAGGTCTAGAAAACAGAGATTAACGGCTGTGGGGACCCGTTGCTGGGGACCCGTTGCGCTGACCACGTGACACCCCTCTATCCGCAAAAGTTAGCACTAAATTCGCCGACCGGCGGCGGCCGCTCTGTCGGTATAGTTGGCGTGCGGACTAAGGCCACGGAGTTTGTTTTGTTTTGTTGTTTGTGTACGCACTGCCTGTATCATTTAGTCAAAATCACGAAAACCACTTCCTTGACTGACGAACGAACTCTGTATAACAGAGTACGTTCGCTATCAACTTCCCACAACCTATCCTACGTTCACATATAGTACATGCCACTCTCACGCTGCTTCTGCGACACGCGATGGTAATCGGTCGACCTCTGGCTGCAATCATTTCCCACGTTTCCGCTCGTCTTGGAAATTATGAATTTCACTTCCTATCCCTAACTTCTACAAGCACATACGACAGGCAAGCCCCAACCTTAATCATAGACCGGAACGACATGAAGTTTCTCTACTAATGGAGCGGAAGAGCTGGGAACGTACCCTGCATGACGGGAAAGAAAATATAAACGGTGCCATTATGAAACATTAGCACACTTTCACAAATTTCATGGCAGCGACCAGACTATGTAACAGATGTACCTCACAGACACCAGAAAGCCGTGTGCGTATAAACGTAACATTGAAGCACGTTCGATTAACCACTGTTGGAGTGGAAAAGCAGTAAGTATTACATATTCTGAATGTATGCTCAAAGACTTAGTTATCAAGCATGCAATGCGCATGCGCTGTATTAGGCCTCTATGGTTATCTGCGACCGGTCTGGCTCTACCTTCTTTTTTCCATATTAGCACAAACGACATGGTTTTCGTTAAAAAAAAAAAAGGTATTGACCATAAAACGCGTGTTTTTATTTCCTGTACAATTGTTGTCTGAAACATCTCTCATTCTAAGAATAATTCGGTTACATACTATAAGGAATCTACACAGGTCTTCACGTGAAGTACCAGTCGTTCTTTTCCCAACAGACTTTCGAAAAATACCCAAATATCAAATTTCATGAAAATTCGTCCAGTTGGAGCCCAGATGTTCCACGCGGACGGGCGGACAGACTGGCAGATATGACCGAGCTAAGAGTCGTTTTCCGCAATTTTGCGACCGCGCCTACAAATGATCACGCTTCATTTCATTTTTTTTTTACCATGCATCTCGATACATCCGTGTAATGAAAACCAACTTGATGCACTGTTTATCCTCAGTTTATTTCGTCAATCAACCTCTACATGCTTCTGGCATATTTGTAGCCCATCACTGTATAAAAGTATTTTGCTTTTCAGTTGGCCGGGTTGGGATGTAACTTCCATCCCAACCCGGTCAACAATCAGTCAACTAGCAAGCACAACACGTACCAATTGTTGTATATATAAAGTATACCTCCTGATGACGGGCTATATATATGCCAGAAGCATGTAGACGTTGACTGACGAAATAAACTGAGGATAAATAGTGCATCAAGTTGGTTTTCATTACACGGCTTCATTTCATCTTTAAATAAGGTCGTGGTCGTTGCGAAGGCAGGCCTTCTAAGATCCACCTACCTAAATTGTGTCAAGATTACATTGTAATTTCCTAAATACTGTATCTGGCTAACCTAAATTGGATATTGTAACATCGTACGTTTGATATGCTACGCAACATGCGTAGTATCAGTATAATTGTATGCAAGTGTATATCCTGCGTACACCGCTCCCCATGACTGTGTGAAATTCACTACAATGGCTACAGTACATGCAATACCGTCTAACAGGTATACTTCATATTGTGTAGTGTTGTTCATTTATCATAACTAATATATGCTACTGAACCAAGTAGTTACGTAGCTACTACGCCACGTCCCATCAATTTATCCCAAGGTTATACCGTTCCCTTCAATGTCTCCAACATAAACGCTCCAATCGGCAATGGTCATGGCTTTCTACACCCACATATTTATAGTGGCCTAAGTCCGACCGTCAGTTCTGTTCCAGGGAAAAATATGGACTTTCTTATGCAACTTTGTTGTTTTTTTTCTGACACTGTCACTAACTCGGAATAATACGACTGGCGATTACATCGGAATTTGCCTGGGGTTACTGAGGAGAACCACGAAAACCCTATTCACAGAAGTCAGTGTCTCGAGAGAGAATGAAACCGGGCACGTCCCGAAGAGTCTGCAATGTGTAACATCAGATACCACCTGTTCTGTCTTTCGGTCCAAGCATGTACTGTTAGTACCTGTGCAACGCATACTAGAGAATAAACACGGCTTGATCACAACCGTGTTGTTTAAAACAGACAACTTGCACAGAACTGTCACACGGGTCTTAACAGGCATTTTCATATATTCTTGCGTTTCGCCATACAAAACCACTACACCCTCAAGGCCGCCCAGTGGCCTATCCAAAGGGTACCGGGGTCCATTTCCCTGGGAGGAATGCGAACAGAACGCAAAGACTCTCGCCCACTCGCCTCAATTTATTGCGGAAGTTTCTCGCGTTTTACTTCCCCTCACCCATACGTCTCTATGGCACAGTGCTTAAGCACAGGAACTGTTCTGCAGCTGTTAACGAAATCGATATAATGCCGCGACTTACGTGTGATGAAATTACATTAATTTTACGCCAATATATTGCGCTTTGTCCTTTCCCAAGGTTCATAAATTGGGGTAATAATGCAGCACGAAGCGGTGAAGTGGGGCCATATGACGATTTAAGCTTCCTGAAGACCACATGACAATTTATGTAACTGGTAATGATAGTGGATGTACTACATACTCACGAGTACGCGTAGGTAAGATGGTGTCGTAAGCAATGGAGCGGAAGTTTCGTTCGCTGTTACACGAGTTGACTTCAAGAAGCTCTTGAAGTTCGAAGCACGGGCAAACAGCGGGCAAAGAGGAAGCACTGGCCGATTTAAACATACGAAATAGGTAATCGCGAACCATCCGTTAAGTTCAGCCAGCCCACAGGCGTCAATCGAACCAGAAACAGCACGGATGCAATGAGACTGCGACCAATCCGAGTCACGTTCACACCCAATCACAGTTTTTCGATTCAGCGTTATTGAATTGCCACGTACAGCGCAGCGCGTAGGCCAATATGTGAAGTTAAATATGCCAGTGCTAGCAGGATATGCAATAAACGAATTTAAAGAATGTGGCATGGAACAGGTCAATGGCAAACTGTGCAGGTTGCAATCTGCAAATTTCGCCTTCAGTCAGCGACACGTGACAGGCAACATGAACAGCACTGGATGTAACAGGCGAAGTTCAGCACCAGTATGTGACATGTGACGAGTCGATATGAATAGTGCTGGTTGTAACAGTACAACTGTGTGACATGTAACAAATACTAATGGGTCAGTTTAAAAGACGCGAATTTCAGCACAGATGCGGTATATTAAAAATCGATGTACCTAGGATATTTTGTAATACGTAAATGTCATCATCATTGTGTGACGTCAAAGGCCTGTAACGAGGAGGGACGTTCTAATAGTTCTAATAAGTTCGTTTAACATGTTTATTACACTGCGGTAGGTTGTACTAAGCGAATTACACGATGCAGAACTGTTCATAATCCACAACGCGTAGTTTTGATGCATGACATCCCACTGTAATGGAAGTACGTTATTTTCAGTCAAAAGCACACAGTCCAACACAACCTTATTTACGCGGACCCCCCAAAAAAACTTTCTTCTTACAATAAGGGCTCTTACTGTATAGGACAAGGAGTTTCGTTTTACCAATAAATCACGTTGTGCTAAATTGTTTACTTCTGACTGAATATAGCCTAATAACGCGTAATTACTGAAACTGTATAAATAAGTGGGAAAGCGCTCGTGTTTAGAAGAAACAAATCGTTTAATTGCTCTGAACTGAAGTTATGTGCGTGTGCAGGCTGAAGTATCCCTAATTACCTCTATCTGCAGGCTACACATTATGATCTCTCATCGCGCGAACGAACGAACGAACGAACGAACGAACGCAGACGAACTTGCAGTTAACGTGCCAGCGACACGGCCGGAAATTAACAAAGCTTTCGACAACAGCTGGTATCTCAAATATTAAATGGCCATATCACAATCGTCTCGTCCCACGTCGTCACTGGTGGGCGACAGCAGACATCTCGCTCTGTCTGTAATACACCACGAACTGCGCCTACAAACCGTCTGCCCGGAAAGCAGCGAAGTGTAAAGCGGATGGTGCCAAAATGTCGGTAGTGCGCAGTCCTGTAAGATCGATCTGGAATATGAGCTGCTGGGTCCATGGTGGAGTCTCAAAACTTTTTGGGGCGGGGCTCGTTTTCTAGCACATTCTGGACCACATTACACAGCATCCTGAATATATGATCCCACTGTAAGTATTACTCCCCTGTAAGTTTAGAGGATAGCCCTACACAGTGGCTATGGTTTCCACATTACATCGAATTATCTGTCCAGTTGCAAGCCTTAATGCTATTCTGTTTACAAATGACGCGAGCCAGGGTATGTCAATTATATCCTCCGCAATATAATCCACAAAACTCAAAAGTAGTAAGTCTATGGACAATTAAAGGGAATACTTACACAGCATTCACACAATTTCTTATCACGAATCAGTTACTGCCATACAAAGTAACATACCTCAGTAACAGAACTGACTGCACATGTGTCGACTTACCAATGTTTTAAATTACGTAACCACCACTTTAAACATTTTTACACACAGTTATGCAATACAAACGTCACTCCTTCTTATGTAACTGACTTGCTAGATTTTATGTATTTTATCCATGTAAAAATATTGGGATCCCAACATGTACACAGCATCTGCTGACTCGATCTGTTAGATGGCCTGATGATGACCGTTTAAAAAGGTCGAAACGTGTAGCCTCGTATACAATAAAATAGTTGGGCTTGACGTATATTAATTAATGTTTTAGTATAACCTACAGTTAGGACTATATGCTTACTTTCACGTTTTAAAGCGACGCAGAAGCAAACTTACACTCTAACACGCTAACAGTTTGTTTCCTGCTAGTTTCGACACTCACCTACACAAGCTACAACCAATTCTGCAGCAAGAGTTGTAAAATCCACGCACAGAGCGTCCCTCGTTGGGATTTTGTACGCGACGCTGGAAGAAGTGAACTTAGGCTCTCGTTCATATAACGCACGAGTTACTGCTAAATGAGTCATAACACAGCATGCAAGATTAAATAAGCAACTCACTTCAGGTGACGCTTGCTGTAATTACTTGGGTATTTAACGAGGTGCACTTTACGGCCAATTAGCATCTTCAAGTCAGGTCACAGTCCGTTCCTACTATTCAAAAAACACGTCACTCTCTCACACAAAATGCCAGATTTAGAACCTCGCAGGTAACTGTAGGAATCGGTCTGTCCCGGTTGTTGTGGTAACCCCAAAGAAGCAAGAGAACTTTTACGCGTCCGCCCTTCTAATCTCGGAAAATAATGGACTCACATTTGCTGTATACGTGTCTGTAACCTTTGTACGAAACAATTTGCGTTCAGCGTTTTGACGTTTCTTAGTTCCTACACGTGGACAGGCAGAAACACGGCAGAGCTAACAGGCGTATTTTTGCAACTGTTCGTTGAGAACGCTTCAGAAAGGCTAGCATTACAACTGTCAAAATATCCGCCCCCAAAACCTCACCCATACCTACCGCAGTACACACTTCCAGATTTGGCTTCCACTTTCAGGGCCGCAGCCTACAGTATATCGAAGTAATGACTCATATAGTCTCTTCACGCATTTCGAGCTGCATACAAACAAGGTTTCATTACTTGAATAAGTCGGCAAGGAATCTTGCTACCTGCACTTTGTACCCCACAGATAACTTGAAACTCATCCAGCAGCACTGCAGCAACTGTCTGCCAACGACATTTTACCGTACATAAAGTTTTGAACTTGACAAAGGGCATAAAGTACACGTGTACCAACACATATTCACAGCGACAGGCAGCCAAACAATTAATGCAGTAGAGCCCTCCTAGCAGCTGCTGAAATACTTAATAAATCACCCGCCCTTTACAGACCCCAACTGCTTACTACAGTATCATAGGAGCCAGATAAACCCGTATCTATACCCGCTCATGTTAATGACGACGAAGTGTATTAATATTAAACTACTCAGGCCCTCTAGGTGGTCTCGTCCTCCTTCGGCCACATTCACCCGGTACGTGGCGAAGGAAATGTATGCCGGAACTTAAAACGCGAAGTGGCTAAACCCCGAAGTCGAAGTTGTACGTTCCTTTATGGTCAAGAGTTATAAACATTACCCCCCCCCCCATTACGTAATTTCCTCTTTCTCTTCCCCTGTCACTTCCTATGACTCTAGATCCACGGATCCTCAGCGATCAGTCCTGAAACTTCTTCCCCCCCCCCCCCTTTTGATTTTCTCCTAACGGCGAGAGATCAAATATCATACCGTTGCAAAACTTTAAGAGGTGGAATTATAGCTCTGCTTGTTATATTTGAAACTTTTAAGTGACGCAAATAAAAAATACAAAACTGGCAGGGAGCAAACACTGCCCAAATCCACACTCGTCTTAATTACTTTTGTATTTTAATTTCGACCCGTTACTGTCGTTTCTCCACAAGTACACCTTACATCTGTTAAAAGGCACACGAAATTGCACATTAAAGGAGCCGGCAATACTGTTTTGTCCTCCCATTGTACGTGGGAAAACGTATGCATATGCCCTATACGGTACAGCAGTCCTTGCACAAAAGACACTCTTTCTTCAACTCGGCAACAGACAGATAAGAGTGGTTGGCTTCATGCTCCGGCCGTTTTACCTCCGAGGAAAGAACCCCCGATACCCATAACAGAGGGTGGGTGAACCCCAGAGCACGTCTGAACGATTTAGTGAAGAGAAAAATCTCTTCTCCTGCCAGGAATCGAACCAGGATGCCCTGGCTGTCCAGTACTAAGTCTAGTCACCACTGCTGCTGAGCTAGCCCGGCTCCTGCACGGCTGTCAAGTGTACAAACTTTAAAACCCCACGTCATGTACGTACAACGTTATTTAAACTACACACACCCTTGCTTAAACATGAAACGTTTCCATTAACACCCTTACGCAGCAAACATTACCAAACAAACAATAATCCTGAACTACGGGACTACAATATCTACCGATACTGCCATGCAGCATTATCATACTCTACAGCGGTTTACCTTTTAGCTTGAAATACTGCCATGCAGCATTATCAGACTCTACAGCGGTTTACCTTTTAGCTTGAACGTGGTTATGTTAAAACTGTGGCCTTCCCAGACCCTCAGGGTCACACAACATTCTAGGGCGCGCATGTGTTATTACAGCGTGAAACATACGTGGACGCCAATTTTCACGGTCAGTATGCGTCTTGATGAAATGAATGAGGAGGTCTGCCCTTATCCAATCAATATAGTTACGTTGTCCTATACTTAACCAAGCACCAGGCCAGGTAGTCATATTGGCTGGAGGTACAGCTCCACATATTCTTCACGTTGGCACTACATTGCAGTGGTCAGCTTCACGCCCCAGCCGCCTTACCTCCGAGGTCAGAGTCTGTATGGGGTCCACGGCCCCTTCCGCCTCTGCTACAGCCTGTTCCGTGCCCAGCTCCAACCAAGCGATAAGCGCTAATGATTAGCAGAGCACAAGCCCAGAAAGTCAGAAACCTTAAATGAAATCGCAAGTGATCGGGGCAGCTAATGACCGCGTTAAGGCATGTTTTGTACACGAACGAAGTTAAGGGAAGTCTGAATGAGTATTTCGACAGCTTTTAGTGGTGTTTTACTGTTCTAAAATGCAGGGAACGGCGTTGGCGACAAAAATCTACATTCAATGCCAAGGAAATCACCATTTTTCTTCTTAAATGTGGCAAAGAACATGTTCCTTCCACATACCTTGCTACATATAGTACCGTAACACGCAGTACGATGTGAGGGTACACACCTACATGCAATTCCATTCACGCCCACAACAACGGCCTTCTCTGCACACATTTTCACAAAGCACATGGGCATTAAGTGCTTTCAACATTAAACGCACAAATCACACGCCGAATTCCGCCCAATTCAGGCAATAAATGAGGAAAATAGGGCAGATATTCATTTACGTCCTAAGTACGACTTCAAATTAGCCAATGTTCATCAAATTCATAATCGCGTAATACATTTTTGTGGGTATATTTTGTACCAAGCTGCATCCAGATCGGAAGAACAAACCTAGACTGTATGGAAAAAGCTTCATTTACGCCCTTACGTATATGGCTTTCACTGCACCGGCTTCCACGAACCTCTCAAATGCTTAACGAGACGGTGTGGAGATCTCCTATACCAAATTTCGCCCAATTCGGTCAAGAAATATGGACAATAGGAGGTGGAAATTCATGGACATCCCTAAGTGTGATAGTCACTGAGCTGATTTTACTTAACGTCACGGGCTTCGTCGGTTAACTGTAACGAACTTAAGTACCAAATTTCATAAAAAAACGTCAGCTGATTTTCATGAAAACTTGAGAGGTGGTTAAGTCTCCACATAATGCGTCCTTCCAAACCCCCACCCCCTCGTAAAACAACGGACGAGGTCACCATACTATACTTCTGATTTCGTAAAGAACGCCCAAAATAAAATGATTCACGGTGTCAACACGAATGTAAAATTGTTCAAGACATGTCACGGCACGAAGGATGTGTTCCTGGATGCATCGTGCAGTATATTAACCTCTCGGAATTAGGGCGTGTTTTGGCCAGAAGGGGGACCTAAAAATGGAACTTAAGGAAAAGGTACAAAAAATAAAAGCGTACGAACTGTCACAAAAGTGCATTAATAAAAACTTACCTTCTGCGTTCAAGTTCTCAACAGGAAAAAGAAAAGGAATGCCATCAGGGACAAGGGTGGTACAAGAGGAATCACGGTTAAGTCCCAAACCCAACGCACTGTGCAAAAGAGATGCTCACAGCACTCAGGATACCACAGATCGTACTATCAAAACAGACAGGCAGAGACAATGTGGATGTGTGGTTTAAAATCAATGGTTTGGGAAGCATGAACATACCTTGACTTGTCGTAGGGCTTCCTCTGGTTTGAACTGGGCGACAGTGTCTAGTTGCTGGTCAGCCCACGCCTTGACGGCTTCACTAGCTTCCCGGTACTGTTTCCACAATCTGACAGCGTCCTGGTACCGATTGCACAACTCCAAAAGAGACTGGCAGGTATCGTTCCAAGCAGTCACTGCTTCTGCTACGGCAGCTTCAATCTTCTGGCTAACCTCGGGATCACACGATGACGCCAACGGTTCAGCGGCAGCTCTCAATTCATCCAGAAGGTCTTCCCGCTGGTCCAAAGATCCATAGAGACCCTGTAAAAGTACAAACAGATGTTCGATGCAGACTTCAATAAAACAGTTACAAAGTGGACGCAGAGCATAATTTATTTCTACCCAAGATATGCGGCAGATACACTATACAATCAGCGCGAAAAGTTGGGAAGCCTGTAGGAGTTAAATAGTAAATAGTATGGGCCTCGATATCCTGAGGTACTTCCCAGCTACCGAGCTGACGACTTCCGTCAGGAAAGGCAAAGCAAAGCAAAGGTAAAGCAATCCTTGTACAGGCCACGGTACCTCTCACGTGTTATGTAGGTCTGGTATGTTATCACGAACCGCCATATATCTCCTTTAAAAAAAAAGTGTGTTCGATGCAACACAATTATTTACAGATAACTGCAGTTCCATAACAATATCAACAATGACCATATTCAGTATCATCTACTTCGCAGAATAACAGGAAGCTGGTACAAATAACTGGCGGTCCTGGACAGATAGCTCTCAGCATGTCAAAGCATTGTACTCTACAGGATCAACCTTCTTGGGCTGCTTAACCCGGACGAACAAGGCACTACAATACTTCGAAACGCCGGCAGCTACCAGCCCAGCGACTTAGCGCACGAACTGAATATCTTCAGCAACACCGCTGAGAGGACCTCAAGTTTCGCAACTGCTGTCTACTCATCAGAAACGGCCTTAAGAACAAACTTGGCACAATCGGGCCTAAAAATACGCGACATCTAGACGGTGTAATTCGACTACGGAAAACAAATCTACCGCTCCCGAAACTTGGCAGTATTGTCACTTATGTAAGGTACTGCCCAGACGATGCTAATTCGCGCTGAAAAAGATCCATCCCATCATCCATTCACTCAGCAGCCGTTTATAGGAGCAAGAACGTGCGTATATATGACGCAAAAACGAATGGCTCAGCTTTCACTGCCCACTACGGCACAAAACTGAGCGACTGCGTATCTACAAACTGTAACACCATGTCGTAGTGCTGACACACAGTTCGAATGTGGTTCTTGATTAAATACTAAACGCGAATTGGTTATTATTATTTTTGTATACATTATGAAGCTCAAAGCAGATTTACAGAATGCCTGCAGTCACGGTCGTGTGGGCAAGTGGCGGGCACTTTTGAATGACGTAATGAACCTTCGGGTTCCATGAAATGCGGGGAATTTCTTGACTAGCTGAGAAACGGTGAGTTTCTCAAGGAGGACTGTGCTCCATGGAGTAAGTCACGGTCGCGTTGGCTGGTTACTCTGTTCCAGTGTCGATGTTTAATGGTTCGTGAATATAAAGCCTTTTCTACAGCTTATACGAACAAAGCTCCTTTACACTATTCCTTCGTTCTTCGAGGAATACCTCAGCACAGTATCGTGCAGCCACAGTTTTTTCCTGAAAGATTTTACTCCTTGAGGGCTTAGTTACACTTGTCCCTAACACAACTGGAAACAATTCGACCCAATTTAATGTTCAAAGATCGCTACATCTATATAAACCTACGTGTTTTACAACCGCCCTACATAACTGCAAAGATACTACGTTTAAACCTCTTACATGTCACGATTTTAAAAATTCAGTTCGCACTGCGCAGTAATAACCAGCCGTCTCGCTTATAAAATCAGTCACTTAATGTTGTATAAGGAAATAACGTAGTTCGGTCTTAACCATACAAAATATCGAATAAAATGCTCTTTGTGGGCAGAATGGAGAATATTTAGATGTCAAACCTGGAGGTGCACAAGTAACAACTTGACCTGAAATTAATAAAATGTATATGTTTTTCCAGTCTAACACAACCTTTAAACCTAAAACTCATAAACTTGAAAGGTTCAAGACGCTTGATATTCCAAATTATTAGCTGCTTCCTGACACAGTTGGCCTGGTAACTTGACGCGAAGTACCAAATCCGACGATGCCGTAGCTATGGAATTTACAACATAGAAGTCTTGTGATCTCGATGCACTGGTCGTGGGATCGATTCCTAGCTGGAGCGGAAACGCTGCACACACTTCGTGACCGTCAAACGTTCTAGCTATCGGCAATCACTCCATCGCTAATTTATACAAATGCTGGTCAAGTAAGCATACATCTACAGGCAGCCATTTCCATACCTGTAGGTCAGCCCGGTTGATCAGGACAAAGTATCTAACACTGCTGCAGTCAAGAGCGTTCAACGGTCATATGCAAAAGAGACTAAGTGTCTAGCTTCCTTGCTTTTGGAGAATGTATCATGTACAGGAAGTGATGCCGAAGCCACTGGAAACGTGCGGTATGCATTCTGTACTTCCTGAACGATAAATGACGGTGAAAATATCTTTTGCCTAATCGGAAGTTCCGGGAAGAACTAAAAGTGTTCTTTCCTGCTGACAACTCCTGTCTTCAAGTGGTGCAGCATGTAGCATTTAAGGAATGTCAGCAGCTCTGCCTATACGGCGTCAGATGAGATGATTAGTGAATATTAAAACTAAATATAAGTGGAAGGATGCTGCCTTGGCTAAACTTCAGGTTCCACTCACGCATTTACCTGGAAGGACTCGGGGAAATCCACGAAAAACTGATTCGGGATGTAATGAAGTTGTTTTACGACGGAATAAACCATTTTATTGAGTCAAGATAGTTGGTTCCGAGATTCGAACCGAGCACCACCAGAAGAAGACACAGGCCTTATCGCCTAAGCCGAACTGCTGTGTATAAGCCGAATCAGTTCGGAGAAGCACCTAAGTTAAGCAAGTGTAACAGTCTGTCTCGGCCGAAATTAAAAACGTCGGTGTCCCTCCAGTGGTGTCTCTGTGCAAGACAGTTCTCACGGATATCCCGGTAGTTGCTGGCATTCTATGCGATAAAACTGCCGTTGCGCGGGCTCAGGCACACGTAAGAGGAGCGTCTGTACAAAATGCCAAGTAGAACAGGCCAAATTGTAGGGGATCACCCTCTAGAATTGTGATCAGACAGGCTATAAGCATCACTGGAGTGAACTAATGCTGTCGGTACTGCCAATCCTAGAGACAGGTACGCTATTCTACTTTTGTGTGTGTGTGTGTGTGTGTGTGTGTGTGTGTGTGTGTGTGTGTGTGTGTGTGTGTGTATATATATATATATATATATATCCGAGTCATGTCAAGCCACGGACGTATACAAATCAGTTTCGTGCTGCAGATTTGCGTGCCGAACAGTGTTACTTTATCTCTCTCAGCTCCATGTTAAAATCACGACATATTTACAGACTACACAAATGTAATGTACAGTCATTCGAAGTCTTCATTCATGTACCTGAAATGTGAAAAGTTATATAACAGAGCAGATGGACACGCATTGTGGGGTAATAAAAAAAATACAAACAGCTGTGTAAGTGTAAACAGGGTACACGAAACTCTGAACAGATAGTGCTGTTTTCCGCTCGAGGCTGACTTGCGGCGTGAGCAAGATTCATCAGTCACACACTACGGCTCGAAATGAGAATTATTCAATTAACAAAGTGTGATTAAACACGGCTGATGTAATAGCTTTCAAAATAGCACACCGGTGTGTAACAATTACGTCGTCTCAACAAATCGATAGCTACTTTAAATATCGACCTACAGATAGTACTTGTATATTACAAGAAATTTCCCATCAACAAGACAGACTGAAGCCTACATCGGATACTAAGATAATCCAGTGCGTCCCGATCAATGGTCTTCATACAAATGACCGGGATGGCCTAGGCAGTCCGTACAGTGACCACGCTACGTGCTGCACAACACAAAGGATTTGTAATTCGATTCCCGGCAAGGGCATATCTTCCACGAAACACCCACCCCGTCTCTGGGGCCCGTGGATGGGACTCTTTCCCCGGGGGTAAGGCGGTTGGGGGCGTACGGCTCAGCACTCGCCATCATCGAGCGCCGTAAGAATGCGCGGAGCCATACCTACATCCCCACTTATACGCCCTCATGGAGTACAGATGGGCAACTTTACTACGTCACACACTGTACACAGTCTTGGTTATATTTCACAGATAAACGTTTTATTTGGGTATTACTGGGAGCAATGGAAACCAAACTCGGATCTTACAAATACTAGGCTAGTGTGATAGCCACTGGGGTATAGCGGCTAGTGTTCTAGTCCACCATTCGCAGGGCTAATCTCAACCGTGAGAGTTTACTATGGAAAAAGGGGGAAGAAGTACAAACGCCCATTCAACAACCAATGTCCGGGAGACGGGCATAAACCCTACTACAGGAACGTGGCGCGTCTCACACCAACATCGCAAAACGTCCAGTCATGTTCGTAACATACACCAACCACCGCTATACATCCGCAGCCGCACCGAATAACAACTTTAACAGAAAAAACACACAATTACGCTCACGTCTGTCTTAAGTGTCACTAACCAAGCATCACAAGCTCGAACGTCTAACACAAACACCCTGCCGTATGCGGCCTCGGGTTGGTCCTGCGACAGTTGAGATACATTATCTCTATACAACCGCATATACTTTCTTCCAATCCATGTATCCTTCTTACAACTAAATCCCCTTCGAAAAGATTTCCCTACTAAAATGTGTGACTTACTTCTCCCACCAGAGTGGTCAGTATTTTGAGTTGTCAATTTCGGCCACATTTGCACAAGCAATGTATCAGGAGACACACTGAGACTGTTCAAAACAAGTTACGTATAAAAATTCTATAAGCATCTAAACATAACACACAGCACATAACGCTGTTGGCGCAAAATCCGGAACTGTGATTTCATCGTCCAAAGTGGGTGGACACTGTGACCTGTTTTGATAAATTTCTTGGCTTAATAAAGAAAACGCGAGGTCGGTCCTATCTACGGGTCCTACCAAACTGTACGCTGAGAACAAGCTGTGAATGAAAATTATGAACCACACCTTCCCCTCCCCCCCCCCCCCCCCCCACTCTAATTTTTCGTTCACCCAAAGCCCTATCCACGCCTACCAACCCCACCTATATTGTCTCGACC
>Ga0123354_10010291_pt1 | contig 14402 bp, 7 predicted proteins | sample TergutLab28metaG_2_FD_97872 | JGI IMG/M metagenome (GOLD analysis project Ga0123354, IMG submission 97872) | Labiotermes labralis P4 segment gut microbial communities from Petit-Saut dam, French Guiana - Lab288 P4 | ecosystem: Host-associated > Arthropoda: Insects > Digestive system > Gut ... | reverse complement strand
GGGGGGGGGGGGAGACAAAGACCGAAAAAAAAATGTTAATTTACCGTTTTTAAAAAACTACTTTTTTTTTTTTTTTTTTTTGAGGGGGGGTTTTGGGGGGGGGGGGGGGGGGGGAACCCTCAAACATAGTTTGTTTCAGAACTATTCTGACAGCTACATTGAAAAGGGTTGAATGTGTAAGGAATTACGAAACTGCAACCAACCTTCAGGTACCACAACTTTCTCTGACAGTTTCCAAGCGTGACTCACTAGTGAAATTTGCAGTGGAGATATCTCTGTTATTAAAGGGTCATGAACCTGGAAAAGAAGAAACATCGGTGTGATTTATCATGATGTATAAGTAAAAACTGACAACAGCAACAAAAAATTAAATCCAATTTAAAGCATTATCTTTAAATTCTCGGTTGAAAAGTACATCCAATTACAGACTAATGGAAAGAAAATTAATGTAATTAATAATGAATGAAAAATTGTTTGGTACCACCAAACATCCTAGTTATTACTGAAAGGAATTATGTCTGTATTTACTTGTAGATTATGTAAAGTACCAGTACATTCAGTGGGCCAGGTGACCCAGTTGGTATAGCAACTGAGCTACGGGCTGGACGGTCCGGGATCGAATCCCGATGGGGACAAGATTTTCTGCCCGTCCAGGCTGGCCCTGGGGCCCACCCAGCCTCATGTAAAATGGGTACTGGGTCTTTCCTGGGGGTAAAGTGCGGCCGGGGCATGCTGCTGACCACTACCCCCTTCTAGTGCCGCGGTCATGGAAGAGTAGAGCTATACTTCTACCCACCCTCTGGGCCACACAGGGCCTGTAACGGGAACACTTTACCAGTACACTGAAGGGATGATCCTGCATGATAATGCAAAGGTCTGTGACAATCACAGATTAAATGTTCTGTAATTATGTGGGAAACTGTTCAATGTCCACCATGTATTTACATTCTTGATATTTTATGAAACTGCTCTATTTACATCTTGAGATGACTGCATGGTTACAGTTACAGCAAAACCTCTAACCATCATTCCCACAAGCCATTTTTCCAAGAGTATTGCTCAATTCTTCTCGTCCTAAAAAATCGCCCACATACACAATGTTCAATTAAATTTGATGTATCACTCTTCAAAGAGTTGTTTTCCAACATCAGTCACACTAAAATGCTTGGCCCTGACCCACAATATTCACAGAATGATCATTTCTGAGAGAAGAAAGTGAAGGTAACATGAAGTTTTTGGAATGTACAGCAGTGGTATCTTGCCTACACAGATTAGTACCCTTAACTTATGAAATGTCCCCTCATGTTGCCAAGTGTGAATGATGATTGAGGACTAGGGGTGATGGGGAGGCACCACTGTATGGTGACAAACCTGTGAACTGTATTCTACAGCTGTTTATATAGTGTCATTTTGCATTACTCTGTTTGCTTCACTCAAGTCTGACAAAATTTGTGCAATTTACTGTTGTCATTCTGCTGCTTATTACTTGAAATGATCATGGTTGGAAAAGCACTGAAACATTCCAATTTAGAAACATAAAATACTATGCACAAGAAAGAGCACAGCTGACCACAACCATTTTCACATTTTTAAGGGTACTCAGTGCCCTTACTTGCATGAAAGGTAGCAAAATTTGTTAGTGGCAGACAGTGTGCTGCTCATATGCAAGGTGCATCATTTCTTTGGGAAGTACAATTTGTCTGTTCATGATTTCAGGCTTCTGCCACAACGTAAATTACATCTGTGCTCCTCTGGATGTTATGCAGTGTTGACTGGTCGCTCAGAACTGACATTTTGGGCCCTACAGCCTGTCTTGAAACATCTGTTACTAACTACCAATCAATGCTATGCTGCATAACATTCCAGAACAGCAAAGGTCTAAAATTTGTCAGTTATCTACCAAACTGAGTGTGATGCCTTCCAGCATGACAGCACAAGGCCAGATGCCAAGGATGATGTCAACTTCAGATCTTTTGCATCTGCAGACAAAGAGCTTACTACAGCTGGTGTTTCCAGCTTAGATATTTTGTGTGATAATCATGCAGCTGACAGGAGCAGTAGGGGGGACGAAGAGGGAGAAGAATGTGGCCTTGAACCAATGGTGAGTTACGCTGATGCTCGCACTGATTATGAAAATGTTACAACACTCTTTTAGGCAGACAGTATTGTTGGTGATGATGAACAAAAGATTTTGAACACAGAACTTGTGCCGTTTCATCTCAAACTTAGGGTTTCCAAATAAGCAGTTGTAAGTTACAAACGTCTATGGGGTTGGGGGGTGGGGGGATGCACACAGGCTTCAAAATAACTTTTTATTTTCTTTGTAGACCTGAGGACAAAATAAACAATTTTAATTTTGTTTTATGGTGTTTCTGACATACTTAAGGCTCTTCCTGCATTTATCGCTTGTTATCTGCAGTCCCTTCACAAATAATGAATTGAGGTTTCACTATATTTTAACTTAATATGTGTTATATTTGTGGGAGTGGCTTTGCAGTTTTCAAACAAGATTAGTAATAAAGGGACCTTGGACCTGTCCCCAGTTACTGTGACCAAGTCTTGAAAAGATTTAATTGGTGATGTTTCACATCTGATGGAATGAAAAATAAAGTATGAACCATTCCACTAATGAATCTTAATCAACAATATAGAAATAATGATCAAGACAAACTGGGTATGTAAAATCACAAAGTTTGCATTTAAAAACTAATGTATTGCACAGAACAGGACATCTTTCAAACCTTGCTCTCAATATGAACACTCCTGTTCTAAATGATATCTACTAATCTGCTATGCACTGCATGTAGCCATGAAATAAATAGGAATTATTTAGGCTAACCTCTGACCAGTGATTCTTGAGAATTGTTTTATCACCTGATTGCAATTTCTGACACAGAGCGTGATATTTAATATCTCTTTCTTTCCCATCTGTCCTGCTGCGCTACTTCTCAGAGCTGTAGCTGTCAGCTGGATTGAACTTAACACGGTGAGTTGCCATGAATGCCTTACAAGACGGTACCTGGAAACAAGTGAATGTTATTTCATACAGTTGGAAACAAACATTGATTCTAGCTTTAAATGGTACTTCCAACTATTCAGTTCAGAATTTTTCATCCACCTGTCAGCTACACAAAAAATACAGATTTAAAAACTACATTTTTTTCTTGATTTCAAACTTTTGCTGTGTTCTAAATGTTGTATGCTTTCTTCTGGGCAATGCCCCGGAGTCTGAATTTTATATGCTGATGTTTCGGAACACTCTGTTCCATCTTCATAAGCAGGTAGGTCATACTTCAAATACCTGCCTATGAAGATGGAACAGACAGAGTGTTTGAAAACGTTCGAATATAAAATTCAGATGCTGGGGAATTACCCAGAAGAAAGCATAAAATATAATTTTTTCTGGTCTCTTAATGAGTCTGAAACTTGGTCTTCTGCTCCAAAGAACATAAAATGTGTCTGAAGATATAATTCTGAGGTATATATTTAAACCTAACAGAGTAAATAACAGGGGATAGGATAAACATTATACAGTGCAGAACTTCACAATTTATATCCTTCAAGAAATACAATACTAAAGAACTGAGAAGGATGTGACAGATGGAGCACGTAACCTGCATAGGGAGCCAAAAAACTAATGCACAAGAATAGAGTCCCTCTTGAGAAGCAATCAAGAAATTCCTAGCATTATATGGAACATTAAGTTCATTGTCACATTCACGACAGTGAAGAAAGCTAAGAAATGTGTACAAAATTTGAGAAAGCAATCACAAATGAAAAAGCCATTTAGAAGGCATTACACATAGAAGGGATGATAATATTACAATGAATATCTAAAAATTTGATGTGGGTGTGGACTGGATTCATCTGGCTCATATCCAGAATATGGAAATTAAACTCTGGGTTTCAGACAGGAGAATAATTGCTCCATTCCAAGGAGTAAGTTCAATATACAAGATTTTGTTCACACATACATTCTCAAAAGCTTCACATTAATTCATACCTTGTGTTACTACTACTGTTCACATTTTCATAGTAGAACAACATTTCAAGGTTCGTAGTGCCTTTAGTGTCTGGTGCCCGAAGCCACATGTGTACAGTGTGAGTCTGTCCTGGACAAAGGTGAGCTGCCATGTCGCTAGGCAAAGAGATCTGTGTCACTTGATGTGCACCATGTCGCTGCAGTGAGGCCTCCCCAAATGAGAATAATTCTGGAGTTGGTGATGCCACATACAATGACGTTAATGCTGCGTTTCCAGTATTCTGAAACTCCAGCGTAACCTGCTGCAGCTCTCCACAGAGCATCTCCGAATTAAGATCTCTAAAAGTGACCTACAACATGAAAAAAAATTGTTATGTAACCTTAAAATGCTGCGACTGATTAAATTCACAGTAAAAATAGCTGCATGAAGTACCAAAATATGACTGAAAAATCAAATTTTTCAAGATTATTGTCTTCTGGAATGTGATATAATGTAGTCTGGTAGCTAGTTACCAGCATTTTTGGAGACACCTATTACCTCTGTCTACACAGTTGGGATGGAGGCAGCAGGATCCTACCACAATATACATCACATGACTCTTCTACATCTTCCACATACAAGACAGATACAAGATAGGCAATATATGTATACTGTAACGTAATACAATACTAAATAGTGTACGTCAGCACAACCACTTTTTTACTCAAGGTAATTATAAGGCTACATGTTTCAACTATAGATTAGTCATCTTCAGGCCTATTTTGTTAATTGTGTCACAAGATGCTATGCACACTTTGCATCATCAAATTAAATTGTTTGCCTCTAAGGGCGTGACCAACAATGTCTCAAACAAGGTGTTATACCAAAGTTCTCCTTATACATGTGACGCCCTTAGAGACAAATGATATAATTTGATGTATTCCATGGATGTGAATGCGATGGGATCCCAAAGTGTGCATAGTATCTTGTGATACAATTGACAAAATAGGCCTGAAGATGACTAATCTATAGTCGAAACATGTAGCCTTATAATTACCTTCAGTAATAAAGTGGTCGTGCTGACGTACACTGTTTAATGTTATATTATGTTACAAGCACATCGTGATGCTTCCATTAAAAAAAAAGTATACTGTAACACTGTGGTATGTTCCTGTCACCATTTAACTGTGAAAACACAATGTGCATTCTGTGTGCGTTGTTGAGCTACATGTCATTGTCAACTGCGTAAACAAACGGAGTGTTTCACAACAATGTTTTTATGGTAAATTTATGTCACTGACAACAATCCAAGTTTTATGCACCAATTTTTGAAAGAAATTATATTTCAACCAATTTGCACTCTTTTCATGTGTTGCATATAAACAATGTACTGAAACAAAAGAAAGTTTATATATATTTATCTAACACACTGCCTTGCACAACACAATTACATATCTTTCAAGTTACCAGTTGGACAGGCCATCATCAGACCTATATGACATCAAGATCTCTGTGAAGAACCATATAAAAAAACTTGTATGTTAACAAGAGCTACAGATCACATCCCCTTTACAAACACGTCATAAAACCTATGTTAAAATACGATGTAAAATTGGATGATAATAAAAACAACAGTATTTTTAGAAAAGATGGTAAGCAGTTTAAAAGTTGTTAGGTATAAAGCACACTGCAGTCCTGATTTTTACAGTTCACTTGTTTGTTTGTTTCCTCATGATTATCTTTAGATGTACAATATGGCCAAACAAACAGTAATGACATGTAATTTGTTGCATTATTTTCTCAAGTTTTGTAACAGCTGTCATAAACAATTTTATGAGATCAGAGGGAACTAACCAACTATGAAGTAATAAGCATTAAATATTATGTGCACATGGCTGTATTCTTGCCTTAGTTATCTGGAATCCAAAGCGTATCTTTTCTACACAGAATTGTATAGTCACATGTGGTGTGTCTGGCTGTACTATAATTTTCCACATCATCTCATAAATGGCACAATTTTCATAAAAAAAATGTATTTACCATAAAGTGTGTGCTTTGATTTTCTCTACACATTTTTCTACAACATTCCTCATTCTAAGAAGAATTCAGTGACATCATAAATGTAGAAAGGTCTTCATATAAAGTACCTGTTATTCTTGTCAGATTTTAATGAAACTTGAATTTTGATAGATTTTCATTTCAAAAAATCTTCAAATATCAAATCTGTCCAGTGGGAGCTGAGTTGTTCCATGTGGATGGATGGATGGATGGACAGACAGGCAGATATGACAAAGCTAAGAGTCTCTTTTCACAGTTTTGTAAATGAGCCTAAAAAGGGGTGTGAGATGAGGTCACACTAAATTAACAACAGAAACACAACTGCCAAGGTTAGTAGGCGCAAAAAAAAAAAACCCACTAGGGCTGTATAAAAACAGCCATAACTGACCAACACATATGCTGCATAACAAGGTACTTTGAACACCATGCCATGCCACACAGTGTTGACACTAGCCTCTCAACTAGACTGCATCTCTCGCTAATTTAATTTACCTGTAATAAAGGGGCTGAGTCAACAACATTGATCTCCAATCTTCTGTCCTCTAGATCCTGTGATCCTCTGTCCTTGGTGGATCTTGGTCTTTGTCTCCTGACAGTAAACACTTGTTTTCCTAAAACTGATATTTTCTGGGGTGGGGTGTCTGAAGGTTCTACAGGCTGCTGTGCTGCTAGGCAGGACAACTGGTAAGCAATTCCCAATATGTGAAGTTCTCCTACTAATTTTGGAGTAACAGTCAATATTACCTGCAAAAGTGGAAATGACATTAAAAAATTTCATATTGGACACCAAGAACATACATAAGCATTCTTTACAGATACTAGGCTTGTTATTGACAGTATACCAAACTGAAGCTCCACATTATTTAGTGTATGGGTGAATATCCATCCCTATTCCTTTTAATCTCAACACTGTGTATCTCATTCATTTAAAACTACCTATGATATTAATGATAAACTCATGTAACAACAATCATAATAGAACTTAACATCATTACTCTGTGACCAGCCAAAGTGCTGAGTCAGAGACATTAACCACATAAAATATAAGCATGTGATGATGTTCTGGCCACACCTGTCACATCCTGCAAGGGGGTACTGAAGTAAACACGTGCACACACACACACACACACGCACCTCTAATCTAGTGCCACTTTTGTCACAACAAATCCCATACAAAGCCACCCAGCACTGAACCTAAGGCTCCACAGAAAATTACACTTTAATTATGGCACTGTCCTAAAGGACAGTGTCTTAATTTGAGACCAGGTCCATTCTTCAAATAAATTTGAAATATACTGTTGGCTTGCTGAGTCCATTACAACTTCAGTAGGGCCCTTCTAAATATCTTCTTCTCATTTATTTTTGAGCTACCACAGTAGTGCCAAGAACTAATTTATTTCAACCTGTAATGTCCTCTACTTCATGTGTGATACATATTTCATAACAAGAATGTGGCACTGGATTTTTGGAAACTATGTGGGACAAAAAGCCAAGGACAGGACTGAACACTAGGTGGAAATATCATATCAAATCAAACAGATAAAACATTTAAAGCAGTACAAGCTTTCAGAGATAATTCATGGGGTTGATATCAGGTTGAGATTCAAATTAAAAATTCAAGAATACCAAAAAGCAGAGTTACCCAATCTGCAGGGCTCAAAAAATGTTGGCTCTACCAATTATATAAAAATTGTGTCCGACAGATACTTCTAATCAAGAGACACCACACCCTGCCAGCCATTCTGGAGCTACACCTCATCAGCCTACATACAGCCACTCTTATGTTACACCCATAAACAATATACCATTTACTTTTTAAGAGTACTGTTACATTCTCTGGACAAATTAAAAAAAAAACTTTTTGCACTCATCAGCATTTTTTATTCATCACAGTAGGTTTGCTCAGCCCTGCTAAACTGTGCACTAGAGGCATGGTGAGCTGAGCTGCCATGACTTTTTGTGTCTCAAACTTGAGTATATATATACAGCAAATTGCATGGTGAAAAGTGTACATACTTCCTGAACACAATCTGGTTTCAGCGTAACAGAGCTGATGTGCTGGGTGTGAACAGGACTCTCAGCTGTTTCTAACATAATCTCATTATCTACAGGCTGTGACGTGGCCCCATTAGATTTCTTGAAGTTCCATAACAAACGAACATCATGAAGAGGCAGCATGACATGCAGAGGGTTACGCAGCATCACACAGACAGTCACTGGCTCTGTAATACCAACAAGTTGGACAATTAGAAATAAGAAATATTATTATGGGATCTACAGAACTGTCTTACAGAGCATACATTGATAGCCATACAATGTAATTAGTTGAGAATTACATAGCTGCAGCAATTTGTCATGCAGAATCATATATAGCACAACACAGTAAGTTACATATACTGCACAATTAATATCAAAACAGTATCTCTTTATACATTGTCTGACACAAAAAAAAAAAAGAGACTAACCCTATAGCTCGGGAACCAAGAGTGGGAGGGGAGAGACAAATGGACGGCTATAGAACATGTTCTGAACTGTCACAGTGTTACAAGGCTCAGCTCAATCATTTTACTCAGTACAAGTTGATACATTTTCAAATATAGGCGTGTTCTTATCCTCGGTCGGAAAATGTCGGACTGCAAAAGGGAACAATGAGTTAACATCAAGTTTCTTGTTAAACTGAAGAAATCCGAAATGGAAACGTTTCAATTATTGACTGAGGCTTATGGTGAAGATTGCATGTCTCGTGCACACGTGTTTTAATGGCATAAACGATTTTCAGAAGGCAGAGAAAGCTTGAAAGATGAGTCGTTCAAAGTTCAAGGCCATATTGATTGTTTTTTTTGATATCCAGGGTATTGTGACGACAGAGTGGGTACCCAGCGGCCATACGGTAAATCAGCAGTATTACACTTAAGTCTTGACGAAATTACGTGAACGTGTAAGAAGGAAACAACCGGAAGTATGGAGATATGGGTGGATTTTGCATCAGGACAATGTGCCAGCCCACGACGCATTGTCTGTGAAGTAATTTTTAGCTAATAAAAACATCACTGTGCTTGAGCACCCACTCTACTAGCCAGACCTCACTCCTGCGACTTCTGCCTCCTCCCAAAGATCAAGTCAGTGCTCAAAGGAACCCATTTTGTGTCGGCAGAAAATGTGAAAGCAAAAACGGCGGAGATCCTCAACAGCCTTACAGAATATGACATGCGGAACTGCTTTGAACATTGGCAGCATTGTATGCAGCTCTGTGTCAACTCAGAAGGGAACTATTTTGAAGGCGATTGTAGCTGATTTCCTGAATTTGTTAAATAGAAAGAGTTACAGGCACAGCCTATTTTTTTTTTTTTGTGTTGGACCTCGTATAATGCACACTCCTACATGTTTCAAAATTTCTTTGTCACCATCAGGGGATTTTACATTTGTGCCTTGGCAAGTTACATCAATTCTTAAAACTGAAACTGTTAAAATCACAATTCCATAAAACAACACGTCACATAGCCCGATACTCACCCCAACCCAGTACAAGCTAGACCAGCACACTAACAACATCAACAAGTGGTAAGGCCATTTTTGAGTATATCCAATATGTCCACAATATACCTCTATTTCCATGCAATAACATCCATATTTATTGCAGATTGTATATGCAGCCACAAATACACACTGCTTGCACAAGAGATCGTAATGTCACACAAATTTTATTTTATCACTAAACAATGATTAAATAATATTTTAATATATCTTAATAATTTTATGGAAAATGTAATTTAATAGCTTCAATTTTAAGAATTTGTGTAACTTGGCAAGGCACAAATGTGAAACTCCCTGATGATAACACAGAAATGTTGAAACATATAGGAGTATATATTATATAGATACTGTTATATATACTGTTGTGATATTAATTGTTCATTTGTTGGTTGTAATAAACACAATAAAAATGAATGGTACATGCATTAAAATAATCAGTGAGTTGTATACTATCATTGTGGATTGTTAGGTATCATGACAGTCTGTTGTGAGATAATGAGGTCCTCACAGCATAACTATGAAGCTTACTTACTGTCTTCTGGGATGTGATGAAGTGTAGTCTGGAATAAATTTACAAATGTGGGCACATAGCAAATAAACTACATGGCATCCCTGGGAGTAACCTTCATGAGTTGGTTATTTCCCAATTGTTAATCAAAAAACCACTTCAATGATTCAAATAATCATTTCATCACCATTCCTATATGACAATGATGCCTCCTTCTAAGTACATTCACACTAACAGTGTAGTATCATACCTCCCACAATTCCAGTAGGCCTGATTGTGTTATTTGTAGTACTGGAGTAGAGTTTCACGGTTGGTTTGAAGATCATTGGTAATGAACCTTGTGCCTCAGCAACCAAGAGCTCTTCTAATTTGGACCACCTGAAATGAAGACTAAATGTTGCATGATATCAGACTTCCGCTGCGGTGTACAAGAAATCTTCACTCTTCTGGGAAGCTACACGGCGTATATTGGTAGTTATTTGCAAACAGGGAGGGGGTGAGGTACGTCAAAACATAACTGTCTTGTATCCTACTTTATTATGCTGATGATGACATGTTTTGGCCACTGTGGGCCATCTTCAGGTCACAAAAATTTATATAGAGGAAAACTATACAGAGTACGATCATAGCATATGCTATGATCGTACTCTGTATGTCATCATCAGCATAATAAAGTAGGATACAAGACAGTTGTGTTTTGACATAACCCACCCCCTCTCTAAATGCTTATAACACAACTGGGATGATGCACCTGCAAATATTTTGGGACAACTTACCGGTCCCATCTCCAAGGGTCAAGTAGACCAAGAAGTAGACTGCTTTACCTTTGAAGACGCTGTTTTGAACAATGTAAATAAAATTAATGCATTCCAACCAAAGAATGAGTTTTCTCTGTGGTTACTAATATAAGATTAAGTTTACCAATGGTGTTCACAACCCTAAAACCCATGCATTTACATAAATAAAAGTACCTCACCTGATGTCAGTTTCATTGGTAATACAATCCGAAAATGTGATGTCTGTTGCAGGTACAATATTTGAGGCTCCATCTTGAAAGGGCAGGGGAGAAAGGGAGCCTAACAAAACTCGGACAGCATTGCCATCAACTAAGGGCAATGGAAAAACAGGAAGAGCATTCCCCATGGAACCTTCTTCAGCAATGAGTTGCTAGAACAGATAATAAGTGTACCCAAAGGTACTGTATTTTGTCTGCCACCTCAATAATTATGTATAAAGAAAGCCTGTGAATATCTCCAATACAACCTATTAAAATTTAATAACACATACAATTTTTATAGTTACTGGAACCTAACTGAATGAACAATTCACTGTATTCAATGCTTACATGTGACAGAGAACGCAAGACAGAAAGGTGCAATAACAATTATTTTGGGGAAGTAAAGTGTGACACTGTAATCAGTAACAACCCAAATCAAGACTGGGGCAAATGGTCAACTTTTCCAACAAAGGCACATTGCTCTCTCTATCTTGTTACTGTATGGTACAGCCAAGCTGTCTTCTGATTTCCTTTCACATCAGCATGTAATCTCATCTTGCCCTACTCCGAACCAAAAAACTGCACGTTTCTGGGGTATTAAGCAGTGAGTAGTAGTAAGAAATTACCACTACTCAACTCACTGCATAATAACCCAGAAGGACGTAGTCCCCAGCTACTTTGTGGCAGAAGCCTGAAGTCACGCAAAATCAGAACCACTTGTCACACTATTGAACACCCTAGACATATCTTAGTTGAAACACACTTTTGTACATTCAAAATGGATACCCAATTACATCTGTGTAAACATCATACAATATGCACAACCCATCTTAATATAAAGGGCTTGGATTTCATTCCTCAATCTTGTTCACTACATAATAACTACAATATCCCTGAAATGATTTTGATATTATACATCTCCCAAGCAATATACATATGTACAAATACATTTACTTCCAACAAATTGCATATCTGTTGGTTAGCATGTATACTATTACTTACCTCATATGTTTTGGCTAACACCATATTTACTCGACAGCAAGACAAGGTTTTTCCTTAAATTTAACATGTAAATATGTGAGGTTGCCTTAAAGTCATGTATGAAGTGTCAAACCAGATTGCTGTGGACCAGACCATGCATTGCCAAATCATGACCTGCATCACCAAATCCTCATTTGTACAACGAGAGAATACAGCAACAATAAGTTTAACTGGAAATTTTTTTTTGACATTCTCTTAATTTCTTAAGGCCACACATTTCAGAAGCTGGCTCCATTTCTGTCTTCAGGCAAAGACATGCCTAACCTCATGGGTCCCTTAGATCGACCTATTTCATTATTGGGCACTGCACGAATGGTAAACTTCTTAAGATATGCACTTGACAACAGGTCTAGTCCAAGGGTAGTAACAGGAAAATGGCTAATGTAAAATTAAAAAATGACCTACAAGATGCAAATATAAAACCTGGACCAACCCACAAATTAAAAGCCGTAAAAAGAGCCATGAACTCAGATTGATCAGGCAACAGACACAACATAAAAATCGGGAACACAGGTATTTAAAACTCTTAATACCACTAACACCATCTGTGCAGAAAACTATGAATATTCATCATGGATTCCAGTTAAGTTTATAAACCAAGAAACACAGATGCATTATTTAGACAATGTGCATCAAAACAGCATGGCAGCATGTCTCACCAGAAGTGACTGTGAAGGGTTTGAAGAAGTGTTGTATATCCAACGGAATGGAAGAGACTGATGATGATGTGTTGTGGAATGGCAATGTACAGTATGGGGATGTTAGGAGTGAGTGTGAGGGAGACTGGTAAAAGCGTATAGAATCTGACATGCTTTGTGTATTAAGTGTATGCAATTTATAGCAAAATATTTCTTCTTAGCATACATTTTAGTTTTTAGGGCTCGTTCTTACATTTGGAAAAACACGTTTTCCTTTGACGGACTTGTTATATTTGAGGGGTCGTCATTAGAGTCGCCTTGAATTCAGGTAAATATGATAATAGTAACAGCCAACCTCAGACAGACTGCAGACACAAAGGTGTACTTGATGCTACAACATATCATCATTAATTGTACTTGGTAGGTGATATGTTCTAAAATTAAATGCTTAAAATATCAATATTTGATATTAAAAACAACTGCTGAAATTAAGTTAAAATTGTACAATATTTGCAATAGTGTTTTATTTGTATTTTTTTGCATCCAAACATCTAAACACCTATAGTTATCATTGATCCTAGTTGGATCATAAATCCAGTATATCACAAAGGATGCATAGGTGACAAAACAACATTCAGTGTGGGGCACATACCAGGACTGTACAATGACAATGATATGTTGTAGTAACAAATGCTTCTATGTGTCAACAGTCTCAATATGGATGGCTACATTATTGTTAGCCAAAATGTGTTATAGAAGTAATAATATACATTTTAACCAACAAATCTGCAAGTAGTTGACAATAAACAGAGTCTTAGGTATCTCTCAAGTGAGTTCTATTTCCTTTTTCATATTAGAGGAAGGAAAGAAATTCACAATCTGCTGGGCCCCAAGGTATAACTACATGAACTACATGCAGCCTGTACCCATTTTTACCAATATAGACCATACTACAATACCTGCTGTGTTGTGAGGAATTCCCTAAGAAATGCTGCTTGCTGGGCAGCAGACTGCCGACTCGCAGGAGTCAGGAGACAGGCAAATGCTTTTGTTGCTTCTGCAATCTGCTTTAAGTTTGAAGCCTGACGGCCAATTGTAAAGTGTATGTGATCTTCTGCCAAACTCCAATTCTTATCTTCAAAGAGCTGCAAATAAAATAAATATTTAAACTCTGGTGCTGTCAATAAGAAAAAGATACGTCAGTTGACTTTGTGCCAGCCACTATTTATAACATATTTAGAATATGCTTATTAATGTAACATTTTATCCATGCAAAAACAATAGCATTATTCCTGTGCATTGAAAAGTATACCGGCACATACAACATACATTTCTTTAACTTCTTATTTTTTGCACGGAATTTCTCAAAACCAAGCAGTGACGTTACACCTGTCTATATTAGGCGAAAAATCAACACATGTAACAAAACCATCCAATCCATGACACACAATGATAAATACAATTCTTAGAAAAATACTCACTCATTCACTAAAGATAATGTTCATATATGTCCTTCATCCTGTTCACATTCAGAATGTGGTCGAGTAATGTACTCTTGGGAGAATAATAATAAACCTCCTGACTCCATAAATCACAGGGAAATATGTTCACCAGCCACACAACTATCAGCCTCTTCAAAAGAATGCTGTCCCATGGACTTAATT
>Ga0123354_10010290_pt1 | contig 14403 bp, 10 predicted proteins | sample TergutLab28metaG_2_FD_97872 | JGI IMG/M metagenome (GOLD analysis project Ga0123354, IMG submission 97872) | Labiotermes labralis P4 segment gut microbial communities from Petit-Saut dam, French Guiana - Lab288 P4 | ecosystem: Host-associated > Arthropoda: Insects > Digestive system > Gut ... | reverse complement strand
TATTCATATACCTTGACAGAGTCGGCTTCGATAAACATTCTTGTATTTAACTCCAGCGGACAGATTATCCTACAAACAGTTCCCGAAAAACGTTCAAAAGGAACAAATTATGAAAATATGAAGATGAACGGCTGGAGCGCTGGGGTATATATCATTAAATTGATGAAAAACGAAAAAGTTCTTGATGTGAAGAAATTTGTGAAACAATAAAAAATCAGGTGCAAGTGGGGGCTGATACTAAATCGCTAACATGGTAACAAGGTATACCTATGGTAGAACAGAAGAAGTTTTCTAAATTCCATATGTCCCTCCATCTGATGACAAAACGTTTACCCTCGAATTCTATATAAAGCCATACATAACGTACGTCAATAAAATTGTCTGGTTTCCAACGGTCTCCAAAATAGATAAACTGATTTTTTTTCCGTGAACAGGCAAAATATGAGTGCTTTGGGAACAAAATGTAGTTACCGCTTCTTCACCTACGCAGGTATTACCTTCCCAACATATTCACCAAAATTGGTTATATCTCAGACTTGCTGACCTCGCATCATTTCCTGTCCAAATATATTTTTGGTATCCGGATGTACTTGAGGTGAATCCTGCAAATATTTCATGTGCTTCTTCGGGTAATCGCGCATTTTATAGAGTTCCTGTACGTTGATAGGTCAATTTCCTCCGTTGGGATGCAACGAATATAGATATTCATAAAGACCAGTAATATTATCGCTGATAACTACCGCAGACTTTGCTCCAATCTCGTTATTCATATAGATTTCGCGTAACTTCCTATTGTATGGTTCAAGATGGAACCACAACACAATTTTTTTTGTCTTTTCATTATTAAAATATGCCATCACTTTGGCATTTATATGCACATCGCCATTATTGAGCCATAATTCTCTTGAGAAAAATGAATCGTACCTGACTCAGTTATTCGAACACACAGTTAAGGCAGATAAAAAAGCTGTCCACACATTTTTTTTTATTTTGTATGACATACTCATTACGATTTTTAAATGTTTTTTTATTGTATCCTAATTTCTGTCTCATCTACTGTTTTATCAATAATTATCTCCTCTTTTTCTACGGAACTTTTCACAATATTGATGTTTTTGGTTTTTATACCCGATACACTCACTTTTACTTTATCGCTGCCATTTCCGGCAAAACCGTCAATTTCAATATTCTTTACGTTGCGCAAAATTAAATTTGGACCACTGGCTGGAATTATTCTCAGGTTATTCAGTTTCACTCCATCCACTTCGGCGATTTCAGCGCCACATTCAGATGTGATCATTACATTGCTGATATTGATATTGCTCACGTTCATCTCTGGCAAACCGTTAAAAAACATAGCGTGTGACGCTCCAACACAAATAACGTTATCAATATAAATATCTTTGAATTGAGGTGTCGCTTCAGTTACCGGAACTCCATCGGAAATAGACGTAATGTCAGGGTGAGCAGCTGCATAGAAAAGATCGAATATTAATGGTTCGTAGAGTATTTTCACCATATTGATGTTACTGATATATATTTTTTCGACCACGCCACCACGTCTGCGATTACTCTTGAAACGCAACCCTACGTCAGTTCCCATGAAGGTACAATTTGAAACCATAATATTGCGCACGCCTCCCGACATTTCGCTACCCACTACAAAACCGCCATGTCCGTGATATACAATACAATTGTCAACAATTACATTTTCAGTGGGTTTTCCACGTTTGCGTCCTTCTTCGTCCCTGCCAGATTTGATACAGATCGCGTCGTCACCCACATCGAAATAGCTATCAATGATAACTGCATTCCTGCATGACTCGAGGTCAATCCCGTCGCCGTTTACAGAATACCATGGGTTAAGAACAACAATATCACGCGCAGTAAAATTTTCGCACATCAAAGGATGAATGTTCCAAGCCGGAGAGTTCTTGAAGGTAACGCCTTCGAGAAGCACCTTGTTACATTCGTGCAAGCTGATCATTACCGGGCGCAGAATTTCTCTATCGTTTGGCGGCGACCACTTCGCCCATTCACCGTAATGATTTACTGAACTACCGTCTAAATCGAGTAGTTGCTTCCATTGATCTTCAGTCATAAGCTTTTTAAACACTGGTCGCCATGCCTCACCCCATCCATCAATTACGCCTTTACCGGTAATGGCAACGTTGGTTAAATTCTTTCCGAAAATGGGCGATTGGCAACGTTTGGAAACGCCTCCGGCGTATACTGTTTCAGTCACAGGATACAAGTCTAATTCCGGACTGAACAACACGACCGACCCTTCTTCAAGATGCAAATTAATGTTGCTTTGCAAAACTATCGGTCCTGTCAGCCAAATGCCTTTCGGAACGATCACTGTGCCACCACCTTTTTCTATCAATACAGCTATGGATTTGGCAAAAGCCTTTGTATTAAGCGTTACACCGTCAGGTATTCCATCGTGATGAGTGATATTTTCCTTGTTGTTGGGAAAAACAGGTTCTTCCACCTTTGACATTTTGAAAGGCAGATTTTCGTATAAATAATCATATTGTCCGGTGTTGGAACAATTGGTCGCTGATTGCGAACAAGCTTGTAACATACAGACAAAGATGAGAAGAATACATAAATGTTTCATGTTTTTAAAATTATTGTTTTTATTATAATCCATTATAATTTTTTAATAATACATTAAATCTGCATGGTATAGATTTTTAAATCACAATACGTTTTTCACTCCACTGAACATTCTTTCCTTCATGTAAATAATGATTGTCAAATGGTTGTCCTGCTTTCGGCATACGTACTAGATATGTTTTCATATTATTAATGAATAATTTCATACAACATTCCCTGATAAGGTTCTTTCAATGTTACTTTAAATCCCCTCTGTTTCAGTTCTTCGCCGGTCATTTTTGCCACTATCTTACCGGTGGGTGCCTGTTTGATGGTATATATGGTTGATACATCAAGGTAAGGCAAAGTAATGACACGGCTCTCTTCGATGGCTCCATGCCGGAAAATACCCACTAATCCACCGCTTTTTGTTTCGGTGTTGATACGGGCAAACCCATCCCATGATCCTTCCGCAGGTTCACCATAACCCGGCAAATCCTGCCGGTATTCGCTGTATCCGTGCCTTTGTTCTACTTTGCGCAGCCAATTGCTCCAGTCTTTCATCTCTCTGCGTTCGTCGGGATTCAAATGACGAGGATCGCCAAGTACAATAGGCAATGTTCCAGCTAATGACTGGAAGCAAAACAGACGCAATGGATGATCCAAAGGCATGTTACCTATGACCAGTGTTGTAGCCGGAACCGCAGGAGTTCTTCCCCATGCCAGATTACGGATACGAAGGGGACCAAGAGGCGTATTGTGTTCCACATTCGACAACCAATTGCCTTCGGCGTATTGCGAAATACCATAATCCATCAGTTGTAATTTTCCGGCAGTTTCGAAAGTGCAATCAATAAAGAGATCAGGAGCTTCGAAATGAAGTTCATCAAAAAGTTCCATCACGCGCTGATAAATCACATAATAAGACTCTTCCCTGTCTTTGTGATAGGGATGATTGGTAGCATAACACCCTGTCCGGTCTTTGTTGAATTGGTATGCACTACATAAAACTGTTAAATCAAGTTTGGCATAAGTCAGACCATACTCTTTGATGCAAAAAAGTATTTTTTCTTTGATATGCTCTTTCCAGTCAGTGCCCATACAAACAGTATAAGGCTGATTTTCACGATCACGTTCGTCATGCAGATTGGTTATGTTTCCTGATTTGTCGCGTACAAACCATTCCGGATGTAGGTTATAAGGCTCCGAACCTTTTTGTGATGTTGCAATGCTGATCCAAAGCCCGGGCTTCATTCCTAATGATTTAATCGAATCGAATATTGGTCGTAATCCATCTGGAAATTTTCGTTTGTCAATTGCCCAGTCACCACGATCCCCCTTTAAGTCGAGATTGATTTGCCAACCGTCGTCAACAATAAACTCCTCAACGCCACATTCTGCTGCTGCAGTTGCTACACCATAAACAATACTGTCGTTGATGTTTTTATTAAATGGATACCATGTGTTGTAAATAAACATCGGTTTTTTCTCCAAGTCAAGAACACGAATACCGAGATGTCGGCGAACAAGATCGGGTATCGTAACATTTAATGCCCACGAAGGATCGTCTTGACCTTCATACAAAACGGTGAAAACAAACGGCGTAGAAAACTGTTCTTCTTTTTCAATCCACTTACGAAAAGAAAATTCTTGGTCTCGATGTGTAAATCCAGAAGAAAAGGAATAACCATCTTCAAAACAACCGGTACGTTTGATCACTCCGATTGCCTCGTTGCCGATAGCGATACCTCGACGGAGTTCCTGATTGTGGACAATCACCAACGGATCATCCCAATTACCAATGTAAGTGCCCAAGTGCTTGTAACGGGCATATTGACGAAAAACCCATGAGTTATAGGAATATGTAAGAGCCATGGGTAGAGATTCAATATCAATTTCTTCTACCTTTAGCAGCTTATTACCGGTATTGATTACTGTCAATTGTTTTCGTACTGTAGGTAGACCGGGATAAAGAAAATAGGTAAGTTTGATTTCAAAATCCGAACTGCTATCGAGCGGACGAAGTAGTATCGAAGCGCCTGACCCACCGGTGGAATCCTCAACTTTCACGATGTTCATAACCTTCCAGCTTGATAAACCGGTATAACGCTTATCATTTACTAAAATCGAAAACTCAAGAGAACGGGAACGAATAAATTCTATGCCGGAATTGTCGATAAGCAACAAGTAAGAAGCGGAAAAAACTTCTCCTGTAGCGTTAAAACTTATTTTACGCCTCACAAGTCCATTATCAAACGTTAGTGAGTCTTTATTCCACATAACCACTATGGGTTCGGTCGGACTGTTTACATTTATCACTTTGGTTTCTATAGCCTGTTGAAGACAGGAAGAAACAGACAGACAAAGTATAATGCTGACAAATACGGTTGCTGATAAATTAAAATTTTTCATATTGGTTTGATTTAGGATATTATTTATTCAAAAAACATACTATTTTGATCCAATCCTGATTTTTCCTGATATACACGGAAATCATTGATTTTCTCTATCTGCCAGAGAACAATGGTGCGACTGTCACTGGGTTGCTGAAACCAGATATTATCGTTCATAAAAAGTTGTTTCACCCAAACAATGCCTTGTTCACCGCTCTTTTGTGCCGCGTCGCTTTGCTCTGCTATCTGTTCCTGACCGCGACGGCTATCAACACGAAAAATAGATTCGGTTGCATAAGCGAACACGTTATTCGAAACGATAAAATTCGTTGTATTAGCTGTCGTTTCGTAAAACATGATGTGTCGTCCATTCGGGTCGGGTCGTTGCGAATGACCCCATCCATGACCGGCGTTGAGGCAGGTATTGTGCGTAAAGACAATGTTGTCAGTGATCGACTCTTCATCTCGATTCCAGTATTCAAAGGAATATTCGCAATTCCAGATGATATTGTTACGATAGGTGATGTTTCTCTGCTGGTTTTTACCCATGCCTTGGTTGGTCAGCGCTGCATCGTAAATCTCCCATAGCCGACAACCTTCTACTATATGGTCGTGCGCATCAGCCCAAAATTCGATACCATTGCCGTACCGCACCGGTACGCCGTCAAGGCGCGTGGATTGGTGCCCGCCACCAATCCACGAAACATCGCAATCACGAATTGTGATATAAGAGTTTCCTGATCCGCCGAACCCATGGGCAGCCCCGTAGCGCACATCAAAATTGGACAGCATAACGTAATGTACATCGGTTAAATCAACAACATGGGCACGCCTCAAGGCTGCTTCGATTTCGCGATTGGTTTCCGCTGGATTATTCGTGCTGGCTAACCATAGATAACGTGTTGCAAGGTCGAACCAAAAGAAACCATCTGTTTTGAGTTCTTCTTTCGACCAACATTTGACTCCAGCGCGATCACCGTCGAAAATCAGATTACCAACATCAGAATGTGTCAACTTCGATGTAGGTTCGGTTACCGTTTCAGCTGTGCGCCAAAGACGCGTATCTACCTTTATCCAATCGGTTGCTTGGTTGAGGGATTTCGAACCGTAAAGACGAGGCTTCTGTAAATTGTCTGATCCATAACAGGTGTATGTGATTAAAGCTCCGGCAGTGCCCGATTTCGGCTTGAGTGATCCGCGCCAAAGCCCGCCACGGACAAACTTAATAATATCGCCGGGTATTAAATCAGTCTGATTCACTTTTTCAATGGATTGCCACGCCTGACCCTCACTCGTTCCGGATGCCTGATCGGAGCCGTTTTGCGAATCAACAAAATATACCGTCGCCGCAATCGGCGAGGAGAAACATGCAATCAAAATCGCAAACAAATACATTTTTGTATTTTTCATATAAGATTTTTTTTATTTTTCATACAAATTCACCACATTGTGCAACAACATCGCATCACCTTCGCGGGCAGTTATATGAACATTTTTTAATATTAATCCATCTATATTATAAGCCTTCAAACCAGTTTTCCCGATGGCTGAAACATTCTCAAGCCTTATGTTCTGCAACGGACTCTCCGGCAATCCTGCCATGAAAACGGCATTTCCTGTTGACGTATCAATGACGATGTTGCGAAATGTGATGTTGCGGAAGACCGGGGTCTTTTCGGAGAATTCTTCGGCTTTATCTACATCGTATTCAACGAAACTGTAAAAATTATCAATATTTATCGCTCCACGAAACCATTCGCAGTCCTTGTAAACATGGTCGTGGTTCGACAAAACACAGTCTGTGTACACCACGTTTTCAACGACGCCTCCTCGTCCGCGTGGTCCTTTCACAGTGCCGATACTGTATGCGTTTTTGAACACGCAATCCTGGACGAATACATTACGTACGCACGCGGACATTTCGCTGCCCACTGCCACGCCGAAGCCGCTTTCAAACAAGCAGTTCGTTATCCGTATATTCTCCGTAGAAACGCCCATTGCCCTGCCAACCTCGTTCCTACCGGCTTTTATGGCAATACAATCGTCCTGGCTAGCGATCCTTGAATGGAATATATAAACATCCTTGCAATATTCCGGATTGACGCCATCGCCGTTATGTATTCCTTTGTATAAACGCCCATATTCGTCAAAACGTGTGTGTATCTTTATATTATTTGCGGAAACATCATTACACAAAACCATGTGAACGCACCACGACGGTGATTGTCGCACAGTTATATCCTTCAAGTACAGTCTGTCCACATTGCACAGAAATATGGCTCGTCCTCTACTGTCACGATTGTTCTTGACCTGTTCGGCCATCAGTTTTATGCCGTTTGCATCAATAACCCCTTCACCCATTATCGTGATATCGTGCAATCGGTTACCGCCATAATCAATTGTATTTATTAGGCTTGAATGGATTGTTTCATTTCTGCCAACTTTCGCGTTAGCCACAATAGGGTAATTCTCTGCGTTTGCTGTCCCTGTGAGACGTCCGTTTTTTTCGATCATAAGTGTCATGTCGCTTTTTAGAAAAATCGCTCCGGATAAAAATTCACCCTCCGGAATATATACGATACCACCCGGCGTGCAAGCATTTATTGCTTTTTGTATGGACTCAGTATTGACTGTGAATCCGTCGGGCAAGGCGCCGAAACTTTTAATATTGAATATGTCCGGCGCAGGTTTTGTGGTAACTATCACGCTATTGCTTTTATACAAAACAACACCTTTCTCGTCAATGGCGCGGACAAAAAAGCCATATTCCGTACCCGGTTTCAGCCCCTCTGCCGAATAATCCGTGCATGAAACAATACCGTGTATTTTTCCATCCGCGAATACCTGATAACAGGCGACCCGTCTGTCCTCTGGTTTATGCCAGATAAATGCTACGCTGCTGCTAGTACGTGCAGCCGACGGCGATATTAGAGTGAATGTATTCGACCTTGTGGATACAACACAGGAATACAAACTGAAGACCATTACTAATATCGTAATTTTCAAAATCATAAAAAAATGTATATTTTTCATTATAGGTTGATTATAGGTAAAACAAATATTTTCCAATTACTTAAAAACATGCTGTTCCAATCTAATTCGGATTTTTTCTGATAGATTCGGAAGTCATTAATATTTTCTATTTGCCAAAGAACGAGTGAACGTCCATCGCCATGTTGCTGAAACCAGATGTAATCGTTCAAGAGAAGATGCTTCACCCAGTCAATGCCTTGTTCACCGCTCTTTTGTGCTTCATCGCTTTGCTCTGCTATCCATTCCTGACCGCGACGGCTATCACGAAAAATAGTTTCGGTTGCATAAGCGAACACGTTATGCGAAATAACAAAATCCGTTGTTTTTGCTGTCGTTTCGTAAAACATAATGTGTCGTCCATTCGGGTCGAAATAAGATAACACAACGTAATATACACCTGTAAAATCAACAACATGTGTACATCTTAAGGCTGCTTCTACTTCAAGGATAGATTCCGCAGGATTGCTCTTGCTGGCTAACCAGAGATAAGGTGTTGCAAGATCGAACCAAAAGAAACCATCTGTTTTAAGTTCCTCTTTCGACCAGCATTTAACACCAGCGCGACTGCCATCAAAAATTAAGTTGCCAACATCGGAGTGCGTTCCTTGCAAGGATATAGTAATCGGTTCGACTGTACGCCAAAGCAGTGTATCTACCTTAACCCAATCAGTGGCTTGGTTGAGTAATTTCGAACCGTAAAGACGAGGCTTTGACAGATGGTCCGATCCATAACAGGTATATGTGATTGTAGCTCCAGAAGCACCCGATTTTGCTTTGAGCGATCCGTGCCAAAACCCACCACAGGCAAATTTAAATATATCACCAGGCTTGAAATCAGACATATCCACTTTTCCGAGGGATTGCCATGCATGGCTCTCATTCGTACCGGCTGCCTGAACGAAGCCGTTTTGCGAATCAACAAAATATACCGTTGCTACAAGCTGAAAGGAGAAATATGCGATTAAAATCGCAAACAAATATATTTTTTTATTCATTATTTAAAAATGCGAGGATAAATGTGAAATGAATTTTACATAAATTTTCTAATCTTTTCAATGTTCTACCATGATCTGCTGTTTTTCAGGAGTTTCTCTTTCTCCATCATAAACATACAGACATTATTTACCATTAGGCAGGTTGGCATCGTTGAACTGTACCATGCAGATTTTGGCTTTCTTTTACCGAAATTAGTCAATGGAGACCATACCCCGTATCATAGGCAACAATAACTAAAGACGTCCACTGATTTGTTTCCATCAGCCAATTCTTTCAATCATTTTACCACGGCGCTTTGAAAGGAATATCATAAGTTGTCATAGGTACATGATAATAACCATTAGACGCCTCGGCAACATAATTTCGATAAATCGGATCCTGGAGCAGACAAATATGGCGAACACTTGTAAGGATGGTAGTACTGTAAATTCTGATTTCTCCCGGAACGCAGGAAATGATTTCCTCGCGCCAGTCACCAAGAATATCGGCAACAGACATAATCCTTCCCTGTATTTCTGTATAGAAAACGACAGGACTTTTGTATTTGGATATTTTTCCGTCTCTATTTATTAGTTCGCGTTGATTGTCGGTATCCCAATAAGCACTCCATGTTGTTATAAAATCACGGTCAATGATTTCGCCTTTGTTGGTATACATCACTGCAAAATCATTACCTTTTCCCGAACCGGTTTCTATGCCATAACATTCTCTTCCGGGACGGGTTCTGTCTATATCACTGCAAAATCCGGTTCCATGTACATGAATAGTCGGAAAATTAGAGCCCCATATGATTTCGCCCGTTCTTGCATCTACCATACACATCCCGTTGCCATTCAGCATTATTGGTTCTTCTATGCATAAGAATATTTCCAAACCCGGACGTTCCGGAATAATGTCCCCCACATGCATTCCATCGGGATGTCCGAAGTCGGTTGTCCACAGCGGTGTACCGTCATGATCCAGAGCAAGGGAACCAAGCAACAATTCGTCACAGCCGTCGCCGTCAACATCGGCGGCAACAAAGTTATGAGCGGCTCCCCTCCAGAGGTGCGTTTCATCATTCCTCAAATTATCGTTGTTCCATTCCCAAATGAGTTTCAACTCTTTACCGATTAACCGGTAAGCCTGCACCATCATCAGTACTTTTGCACCTCTCATGACAATGATATGAGGATGGATGCCATCCAAATATGCTACGCCAAGCTGGTTACGAGAAGATAAATTGTAATTTCCTCCATTAGATTCACCACCTTTTAGTTCCAGAAACGGTTCACGCGATGGCCAGTCGACGCGTGCAATCAGTTCACCTGTCATGCCATCCAGAACGGAAAGATATTCTGGACCGGATTGAACTATACCTTTACTTTCATTTACATAATTCTTATATATTCCAGAATAATCCCGCGGATCACCCTCGCCGCTTTTAACAACAACTTCGGCTTTACCGTCGTCGTTAAAGTCGTAGACTAAGTAAGGGGAATACCATGTTCCCTGTTCAATAGACCAGCCCAGATCATAAGTCCACAATGATTCTCCAGTACTCCTATATGCCTGCAATTTGTATGTATCCTGACTTGGAAACCAAAGCCCCCAATTTGGGTCAACATTGCCTCCGGGATATTTCACTACAAAATCTATTTCACCATCGCCGTCCAAATCGGCAAAGGCAATTTTTTCAACAGAATAATTCCCTGTAAGTTTAATGGACTTATACGGTTTTGAATTTGCATTATAAACTACAGAATATGGCAAAGAAGATTTGCCTTCCTGTCCGTCAACTACCGGAACAACAGTATAAGTAAAATTCTCCTCACCTTCAGGTATATTCGTATCAAAAAAATTGGTGGAACTCTTCACTGGAGAACCGTTGATTTTCGTAGCGGCGCCGTTTCCAACACTGCGGTAAACATTGAAAGCAATTTGATCGGGATCGCTTGCCAACAACCGCCAACCAATGTATATTCTCCGCATACCTGCGGGAACTGTACCTTCGCCACTGAACACTCTTTTCCCAACTTCTAATGGGATGGCAATTACACCTCGTCCTAATTTCTCATGTTCCAGCATCTTTGAATTCAGCGGTTGTTGGTTTACAACCGTTGTTTTTACTCCGGGACTGGTTGTACATGAAGTTACAATAATAAATCCCAATAAAACTGCTAATTTTAATATTTTTTTCATCTATTTAAAATTTATAATTTTATGAATATTTTGTGGTTTATTTCTTAAAATTCAACAAACTGCTTTCGCCTCTTCGTAAAGAATACCGAACCATGTTGCCGGAAATAATATATGAATTAGCCCTCCATTGTTCATACATGATCTGAGTACCATTCATTTGCGGAATTTTTAATTCGATAAAAGACTGTTCTTTTCCCGTATGTTCCAGTCCTTCTTCAAGGTCGGCAATAAGAACGGTTAATTCACCTGATTTATTTGTCCACGAGCCACACCATACAGGCAGTGTCGTGTCCGGGGAAAAAGCATTGAACTTACCTGTTTTCGATAATTCATCGTTGACAAATCTTGCTGTTAAAGCATAAGGAACAGCAGAACCCAAAAGTTCATCAGTTGCAAGCCCCCACCTGCATTTACCTGTGGAAGTATAAATAAGGTGTTCGGGTGCATCCCAGATCAATAAATTTCCTTTTCGCACCAAGGCTGGAGAATTGGAAACGGAATAAATGACTTCTGTTTTGGCATTTTCATCTAAAGCATTGATAGTATAAGGCTGATATATCAAGAAAGTACGGGGACAGTTTGCTGCCAAAGGATGATTGATGTTGTTAATGAACCCTTCGTATCTTTCCACATCCGGAACTTTGTCGAAAGAAGTCAAACCTATGTGATGCAGAATATCGGCATCTATACCGTTGGCGGGACTTCCGCATATCATCACCGGTTTACCTGAAACGATGAGCTTTTCAAGTTGTTCCTTCTCATTTGTTTTCAAATGTACCGGTGTTTGGACGATGAACATATCACTTTCTATACGACCTAGGTCTTCAATACATGCTGCCGAAAGAATTGGAGCACTGAATTTCATGATAGACCCGCATTGGTCGTCAATCCACTCTTTCATCCATATTTCAGGTTGGTTGGCTGTTTGCCATTCCATCGCACTTCGCGAATATACAAGCGTGGGACCATTGATGTCACGAATATTGTTCAAATCTCTAAAGGCATGATTGGTTTCAGTAGATAGAAAATTAATTTCCTCATCACTTAGCAAACGTTTTACCTGGTTAGCCCAGGATATGTAACTCCCGTCAGGAAATTTTAAGCCATTTGGCGTTTTAATCCCTGCATGAGAATATGCCCAAATACTCCAGCGAAGACGTTCTCGAGCACAACCGATGATATTCCAGGATTCCCACGCATCAAACGTATTGGTGAGGAAATAATGTTTTGTAGACGTTTTCGAAAGAATTGCCCCATGTACTAATATGAAGGACAATTGGTAGGTCCATCCCATTTGAGGATCGTTCCAGAACGTATACGGACGTTGTCCTACTTCATTCCAAGCTCCTGCCCATGATTGATCAATATAAGCATCTAGAAAACCCTCGTTTGCTATAGATTCCAGATCGAAACAATTAACCCTCCAACCTCCAACCGCTGCTGCTCCATTTGAATAGCCAATCACAAAGGCTTTTGGATTGGACTGTTTTGTAAACTGCACCAAATCTGCATACGCTTTGCTCCATTTCATTACTTCGGCAGGGTTATCAGGAGCCTGATGTCCATACGGTCCTAATCGTCTATAGATACCCTGACCAATACTGCTGTCACGAAGAACGATAGCATCCAAACCTACTTTTTTGGACAGGTCACCCCACTGATTGCCAAAAAAAGTTGTTACGGCCAATCCACTCTCAGGAATACCACCGGGATATGCCCCATAATGTGTTTTATCGTTCTTAAGGATGTAAGTTGGATTGAAACATTCGTATGAAGAACATACTGCTTTCTTGCTATAAGCATCCGGGTGTTTTGCTGCAAATCTGGATTCATTTCCGTGATATGCCGTTTTCCACCCCAATGCTAGTGTGCCGACTTTAATGTCTCGGATTCCGTATTTTACCGCCGCTTGTTTGAAAATGACAATAAAATTCTTCAAATCCCTGTAAGTCCAGTTATCATACTCTGTGGCTGTACCTGAAATCCATGCTGCTTCAGAGTTTTTTACATTCGAAAACCTATTTTCCCAACATTCCATTCGCTGTTCGGTATTTCCCAAAATATAGCCTTCATCCTTAAATTGTCCCCAGATAATCATTCCTTTGGGAAAAGGTATCGGCGCATCTAAAGAACCATTCCATTCCAAAATAAAATCCATTAACCAGCCAAGATTAACAATGACTCCTTTTTCTCCGTAAATATCCGCAAATAAGGGATACATTCTTTCCCAGAACATTATTGATGAAGCTTTCATATCGTTTTTGTTGAACCAAAACAGATCAATCTCTAACCAGCGATCTGCGCTAACAAAAGATGTTGCCTTTGCATTTAACAGAATAAATAGCAAAAGTGTAGACAAAACAATTTTCTTCATTCGATTCATTTACTTATCCGAAATAATCAACGTAACCTTTCGCAGAGAAAAATTATCATTGCCTGAGAAAACTAAATACATTGTCTTTCCGTCCTCGCTTATCCATTTAGTTGGAAAACAGGCTAAGTCACCCGGTCCTACGTCCCATTTTTCGGAATAGTATACCGTTGTCCATGGACCCCAAGGCTCAGGCGCTTCATAAATTCCTATTCCTCCAATATATCTCGTGTCGTTCTCACCGGTACTGGACATTTGCTGCCACCATAAATATCTGCCTATTCCGGCATTATAACTGATACTGGAACGACGGCAATTTTTGGGATTGGTAAACACAGGTTGTCTCTGGCGCACATCAGAAGTCCAGAGCGGAGCCCCGTTTTTGTCCAATCCTTTATAAAATTCGTATTTGCCTCTGTCCATCAGCTGATCCTTAGGAGCGCGCAACAGAACAAAATGATCAGATACTGCATATGCGCTGGGATTGTCATGGGATACCATGTACACATAATTGTCTCTCGCACCTTCATAATTCTTTCCATAGTTGACAAAAGCGATATGACCAAATTCCTCAAACCGCCAGTCACACCATGTCCAGGTCTTTTGCCGGTTGTTTGAACGGGCAAGACGGGATTTCGATCCATTCAGGTCGTCATTTCGGACCCACAAATATATACTGTTATCAATAGCAAGCTGACCGCTCGCTTTTTGGCCTCTTACGCCGTAACCAGAATTTTCTGCATCCGAACGGATATTTTCATAAGTGAAATCATCAGGATTTCCCATAACTTTTGCGAAGCCCATGCCAAGTTTTTGGGGCAAACTTGG
>Ga0123354_10010289_pt1 | contig 14403 bp, 10 predicted proteins | sample TergutLab28metaG_2_FD_97872 | JGI IMG/M metagenome (GOLD analysis project Ga0123354, IMG submission 97872) | Labiotermes labralis P4 segment gut microbial communities from Petit-Saut dam, French Guiana - Lab288 P4 | ecosystem: Host-associated > Arthropoda: Insects > Digestive system > Gut ... | reverse complement strand
ACTTTAAAAATTTTAAAAAAGTTTTTTTTTTCCCCTTTTTTATATTACTACCACATACAAAGGGAAAGGAAGGGGGGGGGGGGGGGGGGGGGTACAGCTCCACTTATTATTAACCTCGGTATTAGAGTGAGGTGAGTGACCACCTTTGAACCTCAGCAGTTTTCCCTCCAGGAAAGAGTCCCTCAAACTCAAGAAGAGGAGAGTGGATTAGCTCCAGAGCAGGTACAGAAATGCTGGATTATTAGAATCACCTAATTCTTTTCAGCGAAGGAAACGTTTTGTTTTATTTTAGCGTAATCCACAGAAAACCATATTTCCAATTAAATGCCAAGTAAAACTTAAATGTATGAATAAAATCAGTTCAGCCTACCATTATCACAATGCATTTCTTCTATCAATTTATGTTAAGCAAGCTGGTATTCTTCCATAGAAAATGCATGCCACATTGCTGAATAATCTACTATTTACAGTTTTTGCACAACTGTTCTTATTCCACATACAAATCATCTTTCATCCCCCTCTAATAACCTACCCATTCTGTTCACACAAATGCTGGCATTGATAACATGACAAACTTTCTAACAAACACTTTCAGCTTGTTGACATAAGCCAGAATAAAAGGGAAATACAATAATGGGTGAAACTGTGCTGTAGCTTGTGTGGTTCGCCACCAGCTTCTCACTGTGGAGGCCTGGCATCAACCCCACAGTAGTCTATGTGAGATTTGTGGTGGACAAAGCGGCACTGGGACAGATTTTTCTCAGAGTACTTCAGGTTTCCCCTGTCAGTATCATTCCACCACTGGTCCATATTCATATCCATTCATCTACTACCATGCTATGCAGTCAAAACAGGGATAGAGTCATGAAATAAAATAAAATAAAGAAGAAGAAGAAGGTTGTCTGCCCCACCATCCATGAAACTTCATGCTGTATGTAGTCTCAGTAGTATGATCTCCTTTCCTCAGCTTCAGTGCAGTGTTTGTTGTGAAGGCAGACAATGCTCAGTATCCACATCATGTGTCATGACTATTGTTTAAAACTATGCAGTGTAAAATAACAACATTGAAAAAAACCACAAATTTATACTGTAACCAAAGTGATCTTAGTGATAAACCACATGTTTAGTTAGCATCAGGAGTGTTGTGTACTAAAAAATTCATATTCAACAGCACACTATGGTTATTTTGTACTGTGATATATGGCTACCATGGAACATAAACGGACTAACCCCATTTAAACAATTTTTTCCAGACAAGAAACTAAGTACTGGTGACATATCTGAAACAGGTACACTCGCAGTTCCCGCTGGATCAGTAGGTGCAGCAGGACCCATGTTATCATTATCCACACCTATTATCTCAATTGGATGAATCTCAACTCGAACTCTTGCCTCACCATCCTACAAAATATGTATAATTTGTTAGCAACTGTACCAAAAAGACAAAAAAATATGACTGATATCAATATGTGATAGTCGGTATCAATGGTTTTTAGGTGCAGCTCAGAAAGCAACTGCAAAGAACCACTATTAGCTTTGTCATGTCCAGATGCATTACATGACTTGACTTCAAGCTGACAGATTTTTACCAAAAATGAATCAGCATTATCACAATTTTGGTTAAAATTGGAGAGAAATAACAGACACTTTACATGAAGAGCAGCACACATTCTAACCAATGTTAATATGGACACCATGACTACTGAAGCCTACTGCAAATTTCCATTGACAGGAACAGTGTGAATGCACCACAACTGTTACGCTCTGTAGACATTTTACAACTTGTTTACATACGTGTACACATGGTGGGTGGTGGTGGTGGTGGTGATGATGATGATGATAATCACACTCACTCTGAGGACTGTAATGGCACCAAAAATCAGTTTTATAGCTGCCACACTACTACTACTCTGATGCATTTCTGCATCACACTTTTTTATATTGCATGTCTGATTTATATTTCAACATGTTGTACATTTGTTTGTGTTCATATGGGAACAGAGTTCAGTGTGTCTTATGATGTGTTAATGGAGGTCATGGGTCTGCCAATCTCTAGCTTCCCATAAGGTTTTGCCCAACACATATATATCAATTTTGATTTTTTTTTTTTTCCAGAAATGCAACCTCCACAGTTGATAGAGAAATTCTATATTACAGAGCAGAAGAACTTTGTCTTTGGCATCCTCGTTTTGAATAATGCACTTAATTGTGATGCAGCCACACATAAACCTGAAATTTTGCAGCTATAGGTAAAGCTATCCCTGTGCTAACCCAGCTCCTTTGCAACCAAATGCAGAAATTACACTGAACTAATTTCTGGAGATCCTACAAAGGGTGTTCCACAGTAGCCCAAGAACAATTCATACAAATATAATTTTTGAGAGGCACTCTGGAAGAAGTTATGACATGCACAAATAGACTCTGCAGTTCTATTGTGATGCATAAAAGTGCAACAAAGCATCCCACCTCAATCTGTATTTATCAACATGTCAAATTGGGGGCTTAATTTTCACATTATTATTGGGATGGCAGCCATATTTAAAATTGGCAAATGTGTAATTATCTGGAAATGGAGACTATAGTTCTAAATGGTCACAAAGAGATACAATTTTCATGTGCAGTCAGTGAAATTTAGATCTTGTGCCCCTGTGAACTACAGTTGGTTAGTAAGCTGGGCCACCACTCTCCTATAATGTCGAAGATAACATTTTTGTACTGGGTCCTTCTGAGGCATCAGTAACTTCAAGGGATTTTCAGGTTTCACAGCGGTGAGATTCTCATTCAAACTCTCTTCTGGGCTACAACACTACATACTGTTGTAACTACTATAAAACTATATAGTGTTATAAATATAGGTTGGTACAAAATTCATTAAAAAATGTAAGACATGAAGGTACATAAAAACAGATGATCCCTTGTAAAGTATATCATAACCAACCTGGCCTTCTCCAGCCCTGTCTATGGAGAAAACAGCATAAACCTTCTGCAACTTTTCATCCTGTTGGAAATATCATTCATTAATGGTAATATAACAAACCATAAATTAGCAACAAACTAAACTTTGCATGTCTCTAAGCTTTACTAATGCAGTTTGGTAATCAAGCTTAACCAAGACAGTACTGTGCATACAAACATAAAATTACTTAATTGTACGGAAACAAGTGAATGAAAATTAGAAACATATGAAATTAAAGCACAGTATGCAAGCACAAAAAAATTCAATACATTCCTGTTATTTCACAGATACTGCCATTGTGTGAAGCAACATATGAAACAAGAACAATGGAGAAAAACAGAAATAAAATGATGCCATACTGAAGATGTAGAGGAGGAATTCAAGAACCTGACAAACCACACGCTGTAAGATTTGACGTTCTGATAGTGATGTTGCTGACGATCCAAGTCATCTGGGATGTTAGACCATGATGACTGGTAAATAGTTACCGATGTTCTGAAGGGACACACTGCTTCATCTCCAGAAGCAGTCTTCTTGAATAAAGGCACCATAGTCTTTCAAAATGTCACTAAATATATATACAGACACATCATAACATCCCAAATGACAAATCTACAAACCACTCTGATTACAGTCATGTATAATTGAATTCACTCACAAAAGTCTTCAAGAATCAAAGAATCTACATACACAAAGACAGAAGTATGTGAATCCCGCAACTGAGCCCTATACTAACACCAGGCACTGATGACACAGAAGCAGCTGTACCATTGGAATTTAAACACCAGTTCATACAGAAGAAACTTCCTTGGTCTGAGAATAGCCAAAATGAAGGCAGAAACTAACCTCAAGCCAACTTATGGCATATGTCACTTCACAATGACGCTATCTTGAAGTAATCAAGTAAACAACCATAACTGTTATAAAAGGATACAGTAATATACATAGCTACTATTACAAAACTCAATTACAAAAAAAGATCACAAAAATAAGAGATCTAATCCATATTTACTGACTAAAATGCTAGATACTGACTGTAATTTTTTGATGTCTCAGTTTCAGACTTTCTGCTTCCATTGCAATAAGATTTTTTGGTCTTCTTGGTGACCCTTCAATAGGGTGACAATTAATAATATTTTCTCCTGATTCTTGAGGTCTGTTATCAAAAGAACAGGCAGATGAGTAAAAATGACCTTGATTTTAGCTTCAGTGCCACAAAACAATCAGATTATATAATAAAACAAAAATATTTTGTACACAAAGATATTATGTTCAACCTCAACATCAGTTTCTTCTCATTGTCAGTGAACTGCCCACACAGCCATACCACTACAAAATAACTTCGATATACTACATTTCAGTGCACCACGGTTCCTTGCATATAGTGAATATAATTCACAATCATGTCTCCACCTCCCAAGACATCTGTAATTTGTCATCTAATAGTGCCAGTTCTTTCTGCTGATCTGTTCCAAGTGCCTTCTGCAGTCAACCACTTTTAATTTACAGCTGTGACAAACTCCCTTAATAATGACCCACTTAAGCATATTACACAGATGGTGTAACAGACGCCAAAACAAAAGTGCCAAGTGTGTGAATCATGAGCCACACAGACTGCAAAAAATGTGATAAATTTTAAATGGAACAATGATTTGTACATCAACTGAAATACAGCAAAAATATTCATGGAAAATTAAATACTCCCTGTCACATTTTTTCACTTCATTATTAAAAAATCACCTACAAATTTTATGCCATACAGCTAGAGCTCAGAATTCATCCTTAAAAGAATAAAACAAAATAAGATATTCAGACATGTACGTTGGACAGCAGAGAAAGGCAGCAAAAATAACCGCACCATGAGCCATGACACAAAGAGGAGTGAAGGGAAACCAAATGGCTTTTCTAAAATCCATTCACCAGGAATCAAAAAACTTCACAGTGGAATAAAATTCCATTATTTACCTGTGACTGAATCCATGGCCTTCTGCTTTCGTTAACTTCCCCCCTCTTTGTCTAGTTTCCAGTTTTATTTGCCTAACACATTTATTCTCTGAATGGAATGAAATATGTTAGTCTGTAAAAATAACAACAGAAGTGTCTGGACACGATTGACAGCTCATTCTATTAAACCATTTCTTTAACTTATTCTGTTTCTCTTGTGACTCACTTGAATGGTTGCTTCTCTGATTTTATTACACATTCAATAAAACACAGATTACAATATTTCTTGAACCTAAAAGACTCCATGGAAAAGAGTCCTTCTTGGAAAGTCAATCAGCTAGTCAAGAAATTCCCCACCACTCATGAAACAAGAAAGTTCACAAATCCACAAAAGCCCATTACTGGACCATACCCTAAGCCAGATGAACTCATAGGTGCCAAAGGGTTAAGGTACTGTTTCACAATTTACCTGGTGGGACTGAGAAAAATCTTAGTCAAGATAGCTTGTGCCCAGACAGAGGTTTGAATGGGGTATCTACAGAATTCATGGCAGACTATTTGCACCAGCCTGCTTAGTGGGAGTAATATTGAAATGGGTATCAAAGAAATTGGATTTGAGAATGTGAACTAGAATTAAATGCCTGAGGTGATCCACAGCAGACCTGAATTTTAATGGGGGACTCATAATTAAGGCCATGATAGGCCATCAGCTATAACTGTCATTCAGTGTGCTGATCATCACACTTTGTGAAAAGTGTACCTGACAGGCATCAAAGGGTTTAATTAGACCAAGACTGTTCTTCCACAACCTTTCCATTTCACACTGATTTAATTATGTGACACTAAACTACAAGAGTCACTAATGGAATTGTGATATAAACTACAAACAAAATTATCCCTCCATCTATGCCTACGTTTCCTAAGCAGTCTCTTTGTTCAGGCTTCGAGACTAAACTTTGCCCACACTACTCGTTTTCCCCACATGCACTACATGTCCCACCCATAGGCATGCTCATCAAGTAATAGAGTAAAAAGAAAGGAATTACTTGTATTTCGGATGCTGGCACAGCAGTGGTGACAGTACAATGACTTCATACTCGCAGATAGAAGTTTCTTTGAGTGAGAATATATCATGTTTACCATGGCTGTAACATACATAGAGAACTTTCGTGAGTCGTGGTTTGCCATTCAGATCACATAGTGTGCCATCACTCATGTTCACCTGCAGGTATGGCATGTTCAGACCATCTATTTTCTTCATTGGAATTGCATCCTCATGTGTGCCTGAAGACTTTGTCTCTCCTCTGAGGTCTTTATCTTTACGTTCCAACCAACTTGGCTCCTCATCTAAATTAAACACATTGAGAAAGTGCAAAATATAATTTCAGCAATACAAGTGGTGAAACAAAGGGATCTGCACAAATCACAGACACAATACGTGGTTGGACAATTAAGTTTGCGAACTCGCCACCATGTGCTTGCCGTGGTAGCACTGGACAAAAGCCTTAGTAAGGTTTGATGACGTTGACATATCCACGTTTCACAGCTGTGTTGTTGTTGATCTATGGCAGTCTCTTTCTGAGTGGTATCTACTACTGTCTGCATGTGTTTTTGTGTGCCACCGCGAGAATGTCAGAGCTTGAATTAGAGCAGCGAACAAACATTAAATTTCTTGTTAAACTTGGAAAGAATGGAAAAGAAATCAGAGAGATGTTAGTGCAAGTTGATGGGGATAATGCTATGAAGAAAACAGCAGTTTACAGGTGGGTGAAACGTTTTTCTGAGGGAAGAGAAAGTGTCACTGATGAAGAGAGATCAGGACCGCCAGCAACAAGCAGAACTGAAGAAAACATTGCAAAAATTCGTCAAATTGTGCATGAAAATAGTCGGCTGACTGTCAGGAGCATAGCAGAGCAAGTAAACATCGACAGAGAAATAGTTAGGAAAATCTTAACTGAAGATCTTGACATGAGGAAGGTGTGTGCAAAAATGGTCCCAAAGGAGCTCACCAAAGAACAAAAGCAAAGAAGAGTGACAATTTGCCACGACCTTTTGGAGAGGCAAGATGACATTTTGGGCCATGTCATCACAGGTGATGAAACATGGGTCTACCAATACGACCCTGAAACGAAGCAGCAAAGTGCACAACGGAAGACTGCCAATTCCCGATGACCAAAAAAATTCCATTGGTCCAAATCAAGATTCAAAACAGTGTTGCTGACTTTTTTTGATATTAGAGGGATTGTTCATTATGAATTTGTACCAACTGGACAAACAGTCAACCAAGTTTACTATTTGGAAGTACTGGAAAGGCTGCGTGAAAAAGTTAGACGGAAACGACCCGAACTTTTTGCCAGCAACTCATGGATACTGCATCACGACAATGCACCTGCTCACACAGCACCGTCTGTGAGGGAAATTTTAGCTGCTGAACAAACAACTGTGTTGGAACCCCCTGCCTATTCACTGTATCTAGCCCCCAATGACTTTTTTTCTGTTCCCGAAGATAAAGGAAATATTGAAAGGAAGGCATTTTGATGACATCAGGAGTAATACAATGGCAGCTCTTAAGGCCTTTCCACAAAAGCAGTTCCAAAATTGTTTTGAAGGGTTGACTATGCTCTGGCATCAGTGCATAGCTTCCCAAGGGGAGTACGTTGAAGGCGACCATGGTGGTATTCTTCAGCAATGAGGTATGTAGCACTTTTACCGCGAACTTTATTGTCCGACCACGTATACCGCGATTAGTGTCTTCTAGAATGTGATGCTGGGTACCCTAACAGACAGGCACCAAAATGCCTAGAGGAACCTGATGTCTCCTAGGCCAAAACACCAAATTACAAATATCTCCCCCACCCAAAAAAATTTCCATAATTGTGAAGTTGACAGATTAATTTATACACACATAAACGTAAGTACTGACTACAAGTTTTGTAAATCTATTGTTCGTATTAAACTGTTATGTAATGCGTAAATACACTCTAAGAGTAACATCTTACATGACAATTACAATAAAAATACGTGTAAGGTATGAAATATGGAACTGAAAACTTTGGTGTTATGACATTTTCATGTGTGCTATCCCATTCCCAAAATCTTGTCACATCAGGATACATTACCAAGGTACTTGGCACATCAGTAATACTTTTTATTTGTGTTCAGGGGGTAGATGTCTTGAATAGCAGCTACCTTATGTAAAGTTTCTTTTCAGCATGTAAAGGCAAATGTTTGGATTAATTCCTTCAAATAAGCCACGACCACTTAAGCCCACATTCTTCTTTATTCATTACACACACATCTTCCTATAATTTCACATGTAAGCAGTTCATACAGGATCATGCTTCTTTTTGTGGTTTATTTACTAACATTGTCACTATCTACCTAATTGGTGATGGCTTATATGTGTAAATGAGTATGAAGCACTGGTGGAATGACACTGATAAGGAAAAATCAAAGTACTTGAAGGAAAACCTGACTCAGTACCACTTTATCTACCAAAAATCCCACATGAAATTGCTCAATAACCACCATACATTTTTTCTAATGATCATCACCCAAGTCTAATCTCTAAAAAGATTTGTCAGCTAGGTAAGTGTACTTACTTTATTTACCCATTCTGACAATTTTAAGTTAACCTACCGGCAAAGGTACATAGATTAGAAGTTACACATTTATTGATACACACTTGTGGAAACTATGGTTAAAACAATGGCAAAACATTGAAGTCAGATTCCACTTCTTTACATAATACCCGACTTTATCATTCAAATTTTATGCCCCTGTTTATTCGATATTACACGCGTGCAAGTCATCTTATTAAGAAAGACACTTACTGAGTTTAGCAAACTGTGTTTTATTCCACATTCCCAGGTAATATTCCTGCAATTTCACCTTCTTTCCTTCACGTTCTTCATGATACTGTCTTATATATCGTCCATGACAAAGTTCATACGTCCAATAGGACTCCAGCTGATAAAAGATGAGAGAACTATAGGTATATTAATGTTCTAAATCAAAAGAAGTGTCATGAGTCCCATACAGAAAAAGGAGAGTGATAAATTATAATGTATACTGTGACCACTGTTATTCAGTGCACTAATGGATAAACTCATTACTGAAGTTAACACAACATGAAACTGCAAACAAGAAAACAAGGATCTTTGCAGATACCACAATGCTACAATGTGGCTAATACATACAAACTAGATTTGAGTCTTGTGATTCATTCAGCTGTATTGACTGATAAACTGTTACCAACATTTCAAAATATCACAGTTTCTTCATCGTCAGGGTCAAAGAGTCCTAAAAGGGCAACCACACCATGAGAAACAGGTCTATTATGATCTTTTGAAAAGTCTGCAACAATCTTTCATTCATCAAGGCATAATAACCCACAAGACTTGTATCTTCATCAACTCTGTCTCATAACCTCAGATATCACATATGTGTGTGAAGTGTTGACAAATATATATACAACAAAACAGTTAATGTCATATGATACAGATACACACACAGCGATCTAAACAAGATAGTACAGTAGCTATGAAGATTAGAAAATTATGATATGTTAAAGAAAAGTTAATCATGTAATTTAGCAAAAGAAGAAATGTGAAGAAAAACTGAGTTACTAATTTTATCACCTTGCAAGGAGACCCACTTCAAACATACAAGTTTTGATGCAAGATAAGTGTGTGTTCATCACTCTGATTTTCTAGCTGTAAACTGTCCTGAAATTACCTACACACTGTGACAACATTATGAATATCTTACTGCACAGAACATGGGTAATATTAAATATTATGAATACATTTCCATTAAGGAGTTTTATCTATCTTACTAGTATGGGACTTGACACTAATTGCTTCATGCATTAACTGGTTTCACTATACAGAAACAGGGCTAGACACACCAGATTCTTTTACGTACTACAAAACTGATTCTGGTCAACTTGCAGTGCGATGAGAAATGGCAGAAGAGAGAAGCCTGGATAAAGAGAAAGTGAATTTAATATGTAAGAAGTGAACAGCAGATAACAACTATGTTAGACCTCCTGTAGGCACATATGTTCCTTCTGTTAAACACCAACTTACCTTGAATGAACATGATAACTGGGTAAACAGTGGTGCTAGAAGTTCCAAGGGATTTGGACCACTATATGTTTCAAATGAATCCTGAAAATAATACATCTTATAAACAGTTGTAAGGTTAAATTTGGGAATTCCTCCTGCTACCATTCAGTCCAGAATCTTCTGTTTCAGCCCACTATTTAAAAACATTAAGATTAAAATATACAGAACCATAATTTTACCTGCTTTCTTAAAAGGGTGTGAAACCTAGTCCCCCACATTACAGGAAGAACAGACTTCACGTGTTCACGAAAAGGATGATAAGGAAGACATTTGGGACTATTTGGATGGATATAACAAGACACTAAAAAAACTGCTGTCACAAGCTTCATAATTTATACTCCTCAACAAATATTATTAGGGCAATCAAATGAAGGAGGATGAGATGGATGAGGCATGTGGAATTATGGGGGAGAAGACAAATGCTTAAGGGTTTTGGTGGAGGAAACCTACAGAAAAGTTACTACTTGACATATCTAGGCATACACTGGGGCCTAATACACAGATGGATCTTGAAGAAATAGGTTGGGAGGACATTATCTGGCTGGATTAATTGGGCTCAAGACAGCATAGGATCTTTTGAATACGAAAAGAAACATTCAGATCCCATAAAATGTGTAGAATTTCTGCAGTAGCCAAAGACTATTAGTTTATCCAAAAGATTCCACCCAACAGTCAGTGACTCATCAAACTAATCTCTTGTAAACATGCTGGCTGGGACTCACTTTAGTTAACCCCATCTCTCTCCAGGCATGCAAGCTACATACTGAGCCACAAGGCACAGTCAAGGGAAAATGATGGTATTTTTCATCCATGTTACTACACACCGAATGGAAATGCGTGTGGAAGGTACAAGTACCACAAGCAGTTTCACTGAAAATATCTGTAGTTGCAGACTAGATGTAACTAACACACTGAACTGAATGACCATAGTAGCACTGTGTTCACTTTCAGAACACAACATATAAATTGGAGTATAAGAGACTAAATTGGAAATGTTTCATAATAGTGATTTTTCAGCATTTCTGTAATAAATTCCGTTACAGTATAACAGCAACTGTATATAAACAGATTTTTTACCTTACTTTTAAATTTTCCTTTCCTCATTTCATTTACAATGCCTTCATTATCGTTTTACACTTATAAGAAGTGATATGCAGTGTCATTCAAATATCTACTGCTAATTTTAAATATACAGTCTTCGAGTAACAGAGAGAAAAGATATGCACTCTTATCTAAAAAAAAAAAAAAAAATACTGTTACTGTGTGAAACATCTTACCTTTTCCTTTTCTTGGAAATGTGGTAATAAACATCTATATTTTTCATTCTTTTCGGTTGTAAATAAAAGGGGTTCTGCAGTTGACGTATCCTAAAATAAAAAAATTACGTTATATTTATATAATCAGAAAAATCAACAGCTAAAATATGACTGGACAGGCAACCTGACGTTGTGACGTCGCGAATTTAGCCTCTTAAAATAAGCTACCTAGTCGTTTGAGACCTCTTTTTACGCGAAAGAGCAATTAAAATGTGGGGTTGATTTATGGAATTGCACTCACAAGTTATCACTTCGTACCTACTTTAAAACGATTACTTACAAGTACATCACTTCCACTACGACCGGGCCATTGAATTGTGTACAATACTGAATCGTCAAAAACTTTAACATCAGTCCCTTGAATTACCACATTAAGAACAAACACACAGTTCGAAATCAACAGCAGATTACACCATCTTACGAAACACATCATTCCTCCATATACTTAAATGAAAGGTACTTCCCTAATAAATGTAATTTAAAACACTCTGTGTATTAATTTTACTGTCACATACAGGTCAGACGAATAAGACGTGCCAATCACAGTCAAGAGCTTTCTACCAATCATAAACGGCCACTCCGAATAAGCACACCTTGCAATGCATGAAAATACAGAACTAAGATCTGTTTCTTAACATGTTAAAGATTCATATATCGTAACGATGCATTATAATGATAACAGTAATAATATTGGGTACATAATAATAGCAAAAATCATTTCTTGAGCCGTACAAATCAATGGCATTGATATGCATTTTATATTATGACAGGGTCGTTTAATTGTCCAACTAACTGTAGGAGTTGGTAATACTGTTTTACCCCCCCTTTCGCTATTTGCCAAAAGGTCAAAGTCTGGCTGATATATACGATCCGTGGGCTGATGCAAGACCAGAATAATCTGGAGGCTCAGTTTCAGCCAGTCACCGAACCTTCGGTCCCGGCAGCTATTGAGACGGTTGACGTGACCCTGAGGTCTCACTTCATAAGCCCTGCCAGCGAAGCCCCATTAACCACCCCTAACGAGGTTCACGAAGCCATCAGGAGTCCGAAGGTCAGCAAGGCCCCCGGCCCGAATGGTATACCGAACAGGGCATTGAAGCACCTTCCCAAGCGTGCAGTCTCCCTCCTCGGCAGCATCTTCAACGAGGTTCGACGCACCCATCACTTTTCCCAAACGTGGAACAACGCTTGAGTGATCTCTATCATTAAATCGGGGGAGGATCCAGCACTGCCCTCTTCCTATCGGCCCATTCGTCTCTTGGACACGATTGGCAAATTATTTGAAAATATCCTATTAGCTAGGATCTTACATGTAGTAAACGAACGCGGACAGATGCGGGACGAGCAGTTTGGGTTCAGACCCAAGCATAGTACGTCCTTGCAGCTGGCCCGCCTCGTTGAAAGAATAACCGGGATTTCGGCGAAAAGAGACTCACCGGCGCAGTTTTCCTCGACGTGGACAAAGCCTTCGATACCGTCTTGATCGATGGCCTCTTCTACAAACTAACGCTCCTCAAATTCCCTTCTTACACAGTCCATTAAATCTCATCCTACCTCAGGGATCGGACGTTCGAAGCGTCCTTCCAGAAGGCCACGTCATCTCGTCGGGGCATGCGGGCTGGTGTGGGTCAATGTGGATTGATCTCCCCTGTCCTCTTCAGTCTGTATGTCAACGATATGCCCCCACCCCTGCACCACGTCGAGTTGGCCCTCTCGCGGACGACACGGCCATAATAGCCACGTCCTGCAAGCTGACGCTGCTCATCAGCTACCTGGAGTCATACCTCTTCGACCTTCAACGGTGGCTGGTCGAATGGAGAATGACCTTTAATGTCCCTAAGAGCACCGCTATAATCTTCGCGCATGCCGGGTGGCGCTTTATCCAGCCCCGACCGGTGACACTTTTTCAGGGAACCAGTCCAATAGGTCGACACACCTCGTTAACTGGGGGGGGTCCTAGATACACGACTCAACTGGTATCCTCACATCGATGCAACTAGGCAGATACTTACGCTGACCTAAGGCTGACCCCGTCGCCTGACGCGAAAACCAAGACGGCAGGGGACAGCAAGCCCGTCGAGGCCATCGCCCGCGATGGCCAAGGCGACTAAACGAATCGCGTTCGGCGTTGGTCAGCAGAGCGCCTTCCGGATACCCCGACTGAGGTTTTTCCGTGATTTTTCCTCAGTTGTAAGGCAAATGCCAGGGTATAGACGCAAAGTCGTGGCATGGCCCGCACTCCCCTCCCCAGGCGCGGCGGCTTCACCTAAGCGCCTGACAAGTAGCATACCTCCATTTTGCGACTGAGCCAGTCAGGGCTCAGAACCCAGACAGCTAACCAACCAAAGTTTATCCCTCTTTAAGTTTATCAAAGTTTATCCATTCTTTGTCAAGATCAGTCAAGGCCCTCAGTCTGACTTTAAAATCGTTAGCGTAAGCATATTCCCCTGTTAGAGTTAAGATGTCGGTTATAGAGCCCAGCGATGCGGTCAAACGCAGGAATGGCTAACAGCCAGGGGGACGTCTCCACCCCCAGTTAACACTTTGGCTTGGTTTGGCTAGCTGAGGATTAATCAACACTCCCGACAGGAAGAAGACACATCAAATTAAGAATAGCAATTCTGATTCATCAAGAACGGAGGAACAAAGCCTGACAGCCCGGCCATGATGCCTCGTGGACCGGGCACTACACCATTCAGCCGAGCATCCTGCTAGCAGCACTCGGCCCGCAACTGCAGAAGTCTCAGCCGCTGCAATTCACCGTGGACCTCCGGCCAAGGCCAGCCAGCGTCCGGTCGGCCGGACGCCTCTTCACTACACAGCAGCCCTGCTCTACACCGCAGCCAACAGCGCTGGGGAAAACCCAGTAGCAGGCACTTTAGCCACAGCACTCTGAGACTGTATGACTATTTACGACTTTAATAAATGTTATACAGGTGTCCCAGGAGGAATGTGCCAGACTTCGGGAGAGTGTTCCTTATGTTAAAGTATACCGATATAGCCCAAAACACCTATATCCAAAGTTGAACGGTTACGGAGATAATGGCCAGAGAAGTTT
>Ga0123354_10010287_pt1 | contig 14405 bp, 4 predicted proteins | sample TergutLab28metaG_2_FD_97872 | JGI IMG/M metagenome (GOLD analysis project Ga0123354, IMG submission 97872) | Labiotermes labralis P4 segment gut microbial communities from Petit-Saut dam, French Guiana - Lab288 P4 | ecosystem: Host-associated > Arthropoda: Insects > Digestive system > Gut ... | reverse complement strand
GCACCTCGCCCAACCCCCAAGCTGGAGGACCACCCCTTGTCGGCTGTCCACGACTGCTTATTCAATTTATTCGCAGCTACCCTCCATAAAGGAGGCCGTTCCTCTATCCGCAACCTGAGGACGTGCCATGCCGTGGTGACAGGGACCCACTACACGGCTTTTATTCTAGTTCTCTCGCACCTGATACACAAATCAAGAACAATGTTCTTCTTAAGAAAAATGAAGCTGAGATAAATCTGTAACAACCGGTGAGACTCTCTTGTGGAGGGCATTGACCTGGTGTCCAACAACTTTTGTCAGGTACAATACCAAGAGCCCCTTGGAAAGTTTTCAGTCGGTTTGCAATCCATCCATCATAATTGTCTGGATTGACATCTTTTCCCATGGTTAGTTATAAAATCCCAATGCATAGTATTTGCTCATCTCGTTCTGTCAAAAATTGTTCTTGGTCCGGGAAATCAAGTAATCCAAAGAAAGCACGGACTTGAGGATCCAAAAGAAGTCCTTCAACCTCAAGTTCTGTGTTAAACTCCCACCTTACTATGTTACACCCAGATTTGTGAAATGAATCTCGCAGCTCACCACGTCTCTCAACATTATCCGGGTTTAGAAGGTTCGCCAACATGCTTGCTAATCCAGCTGCCATTTGCATTGGTCTTACAGGAAATCCTTCTAATGGGTAAAAGCTTGAATATGCCTTGGCTAACGTAATTGCCCTTAAATAGGGTGTATTCAAATGAGCTGCGGGACAAATCAACTGTACAGTAGGTAAAGTGATAGGGGTGAAGTTGGCTATGAGAGCTTCAGCCGGTCTTTCTCTCATAGATTGTTGACTGGTGAGTGTTCCAGCAGACTGATGTACAGTGATATTATCTATCTTTAATGTCCTACTCATGGTTTACGATGTTCTCTCTGAACTAAGTTGAACTATTAAGTAGAGAACCTATTAATTGTCCTAGATCAGTTAATAGATAACCTGTTAAGTCTGGTCTTATCTGGTTAACTTCTCAACTGATGTCATTAGGATATATTGTAATGCTTATAAGCATGTTGTGTAATACATGATTTAATTCCCTTGTAATAAATAGTGATACTTCACATGAAAGATGCAGAATGTTAGGTTTAAAATTATAGTCTCTGGGTAATAGGACCATGTAATCTGATTGGTGGGTACAAAGGCTTTTGTCTGGACATCTTCTGACTGCCCATGAAGATACACTTAGAATTCTCATCCGGAACATTCATAACCATGTACCAGACTGTTCGTTTTCCTAACCCAAATGGCATTACGACTCCTGACCAGTGTGAGCACCTCAAATCCTGTACCATGTAACATTAAGAACAGCTGAAGTGTGGCTGGAAATGTCACATTGAGAAAACTGAAGTAGAGTGAGTGCAGTATGTTTTTTAAAGACAGTGTTTAAATACCACATGCAAATAAAACCTTAGGCTCATTACAATTTTGTATCACCTACATAAATCAAGCAAATTATAAGATGTATTTTTTTTTTGTGAAAAGACTAGAACGGTAAGGAGTCATAATTTGTAGATGAAATTCTTAAGAAGTTCAGTTACTTACCAGTATTAGAACCTCTTGGGAATAGTATTATTCATCTAAACTTATTCAATCGATAAATCTGTTTTGTATAATGTACTGAAATTATCTCAATAGAACAGGATGTTCCAGCGACAGAATCCATGTGCATCTTCAGGCCTGCTACTGAAGCAAGTCTGAAGATGGTCATTGTCAAAACACTGCACATTCTTCATCATCCTTACACTGTCAGACAAGGCACAGGAAGCTGTTTTTTTTTTTTAGTATTAAAATACTTTTCTTACAAATCTGTTTCCAGATCTCCTGAAAAAGGAGATACCAGCCAAAAGGGGAATTTGTCATTGGGCTTGATGACATGAAGTTACTGAGTACCATGTCCATCATCATTCACAGAAACAACCAAAAAATTGTAACTCATCACTCATGATGTAAACAGACTCCATGTTAGTTTTGGATGAAATAGATGTATGTTATTACATGTTCTTTTTTAACTCGACCATAAAATACTCCTTCAGCACAGCTTTTCATTATTACATTATTTACATGTAAGACTTTCTTTGGGTTTAGGTAGTAATATCAGTTGTGTCCAAGGAATATTTTATGGTTAATTTGGTGTCACTCAAAGTGGAATGCAGCTTGTTAGGTACTGCGTGTTCTTGTTTTTAAGGACACAATAATTTGTTGACTGTATTACAAATGTTACACTCACATTATAATCTTAATACAGGCGATTATTTGATCAAGATATTCATTTAAATGTTTTGTAACAATTCTGATTGTAGACTCCATTACTTTTGTTAATCTTAAGAAACCTCATTGAATGTGTTTTGAATGACTTGTTTTATTACTACAAAGTGTGAATGACTTGTTGTATTACTGCTTTGCTTATTTTCAAGAAATAAAGTGTCTTATTATCCATGAATAAGATTGTAACCAAGACTTCTTCTTGAAATATTTTGGCCTTTCCTTTATTCCATGGTTTCTCAGATTGTGGTATGCATAGCGTAAGTAGTATGCCCCTCTACATTTCAATGTCATCAATCAGAAATCTCACTCCCACCACTAAAGAACTTGTTATGCTGGAGACACTTGGCAGCATTGTAAACTGCATCAAGTTGCACTGGAACATACCCACAAAATGTACATCCAAAAACACATACTGGAAGCTACTCTTATTACACAAATTACCATATAATCAAAATTGTACATAATCCTTTATACATAGATTGAAACTATTTGTACAGTGTTCAGACTTAACGCCTTTGGCTATCAATATTAGCACATACATATCTCATGTTCTGCATCCAGCCGCACTTTCTGAGTGAACGTAACAAATGGGAAGTATGAAATCTGTCACATAGCAGATATGTAAGTAACTAGATTCAGAATGGCCATCATTTTCACCTATTAGTAATGCTGACTATTCAGGCACTAGATCACTAGGGGCAGCTACAGCTGTTCATATTGCACCATTGCTTATGTCCACTTCCCTGTTTCCTTAATTGTGGACTATTCCTCCTCTGGCTCCGCTCATTCCCATCTTCTGTGCCAAATGCAGGTGAGTTATCAACTTGACATCCAGGCCATTTGAGCTCCTTGGGAAAAATCTGCGGTATCAGCCGAGTAGGAAGCTTGGTGGACCCCAGAGCTGGTGGAACATACTGGAAAACAGATGTTCTTGTCCCTGCTGGGAAGTATGCATGTGGCTCTGGAATTTGTTTTGTGGGAATTTCAGGTATATTCTTATTGAATTTTTACCTAGATATTTTGTAATGATTACAGTGAGAATTAACAGCAGAGTTCTGTTTTTGAGAGAAAATTGTCTACACCGCCAGCAAAGCCAACACATTTCAAGGTAATGTGTATAAGAAACTTTTAATTTCTTCAGGAAGTCCACTTCTCTGGCTAACGTGATCCCAGTTCCTTCAGCACCAGTATATTCCATTGTATATTTTGACATTTGATTAAGGTCATTTAAATACTTTGAACATGTGTCTAAAATACACATTGTTAGAGAAAGAGGCACCAGTATATGTGTGTTTAACTGAAGAAAAAAATGTGCTTAATGACTTGCAGCACTGCTGTTGTGTGGGAAACATAAATAACAAAGGACAGTGATCAAAAGATGAATTACATTTGTGGTATGTATCACTGTAGAATCTGGAAGGTTAGGTTGTGCTGAAACATATCATTGTGCCTTAGAGTGTGGAAACTGTGAACAACCAAATGAGAAACAGAATGATGCGTTTTTGGTAGAAACTTACTGACCCATCTCTAAGACCTTACCAGCATTGGGAACAAGTTCTGGTAAACACCAACATAAATTGCTTTCAAATGTGAGGTATGTAAAGAAACAGAAAGGTTATGGTCTTGCAGACTGTGACTGCCTGCCTGCAGTGTGGTGGCAAGTACTGATATTTTAGGGGACCACCAAGTTTTCCTACCAAACAGAATGTAATATGGCATCCTACAGGAGTTGGTCAGTATTACTGCACAAAATGTGTGGTACTGTGTGTGTATAATACCAGCCCCTGTTCCCTTTTTGCAGTGACGGGGCCCTTAATTTAGCATGGTGCTGAGCACTGTGTCTCAAATTCAGACCTTGCAGTGCCCTTGCATTTAAAAGTGTCGCCAGTCTGAAGAATAAGTGGCTAAAGCTAGGGTGATCTCAATTGTAGCTTAGTGCCATAAGTACATTTCTGATTTGTAATCCAGTTCATATGTTCCCATTGTATTTTACATCTTGTACCTTTACAGAGTCATATTTGTGTTTCTTTGGTTAACTGTAAGGTGAAAAAGAAAATTTTTGCATACCTTGTTTGCAACTTTTCTCAAGAGGAGTTGACAACAGATGTGTATGTGTTTCTATGTATGCATTGTATTTTATGGCCTCATGACGGTTGATTTTTTGAATGAAACATGTAGCTGTAATACCGAACATAATTGTACATACGTAAGTGCATGTATGCATGCATGCATACATATGTATGTAAATCATAGACACACAAGTACACACACACACACATGCCTACATTCCATGGATCCACCAGTGTCACATAGGATGTGGAGCAAGTCATGAATACACAAACACATCAGAGTTGATATCTACGAACCAGTGGCGATATATCAATACGACCCCCAACATTCCGTACACTGTGCACAAGTGCTGGGGCAGGACAGTTCTGCTGCAATATGTCCCTCATGTTCCTGTTCAGTAACAAGGAGATGGACATGCAGTTCCTGAAGGATGTAGGACCCATTTGTAGCAAGGTGAGGTGTAATGTGCAGTTGTGATATGTCCTGGCAACTGCTTTCCAAACGGGGTCTGATGCTGATGATGTTTGCACTGTCTGTCATGGAGGTTACACTGTGTTGTTCCACCGAGGTGCGAAACATCACGGTTCAGCCTTGAGCACGGATGATGCGCTGGTCGTTGACGCCATCTGCCCCACATTCTAATGTGTGTGTGTTTTTGTGATCGACTGTGCGTGCCATGAAGTTGTTTAGAGCATTATTACACATGTAATGAACCAAGAAAGGCACAAGGGTAAAATATGCTTGAACAAATATGACAGTTTACGACCTTATGTAGCAGATGAGATAGGCACTTTAACATCAGGTGGTTGTTACTAAAAGAATTTGGCAAATTGTTTATATGTTAGCAGATTCCTGTAATAGCACACTGATGGTATTCACAGGAACAGGCAAAATATGTAAGTAATGACTAATATATGTTAAAGCATGTTTTACCAGTATGCATTTGTTGGTTCATTACGTAAGAGTATATATTCCTTTGATGCATGGCCAGGGACCATTTAGTGTTGAACAGTTCACCATGGCTTCACATCTCAGACATAATAGTGCAGTTCCTTGTAAAGGGGGTGTTATGATGTTTAACAATGTTGTTTTCAGAAAGTGATTTATATTTTAAACTTAATGGAATTTTTGCTAAACCTACTTACCTACCTACCTACCTATCTACCTTGTAATATATTACAGGCACTGAATAATAAAAGTGAGGTGTCCAGAAGTGTCTGAGATTGTGTTAACTGTGGCAAGTAACTGAAGTGAAGTAAGTGGAAGAACTGTGGCTAGTAACTGAAGTGAAGTAAGTGGAAGTGCTAGTACATAGTTTACATAATAGCTTCTGATAAAAGAACTGTGATAACGTTTTAGGTACTCATGATACTATTTATTCTGAAGTTTAACATGGCATTCTAGAAGGCCTTCTGTCGGTTTGGCCAGCCAACAGTGTGCTGGTCTGCCATATTATGTGCGTAGGCTACTTGGAACCAGAGTGCCGCATAAACCATTGTGTAGAGTTACCAGGCTGTATAGTTACAGAGATGAACAAAGGATTTGTACTCGGTCAACAGATGGCAACTGACATAATAAAATCTGTAATTCATAGGGCTGTTATTGATATGCATGAAATCTGGTAATTATCTGTATGTGTAAGAAGTGAAAGCGGTATAATGCCTGATCCTAGACACTTGTAGTTGCCTAAATGATTATGTCTCAGTTGAAAATGTGGCTAATTTATGTTGCAGAAGATAATTGCAGTAGGTCTGAAAAAGAGCTGTTCTGCTACAAGATTAACAGAGAACTCTTAAACATAGCCATAATTCCACTTTTTGCGACATGGTTGGTACAGCACAGTACTCTGGGTTAAGTTGTCTGAAAATAAGGTATTTGCTCTAAAATAGAGAGGAGGCATACGCAGAATTGAGATGCTTCTTATACTACCACTGGTCAATGTAGACACAGACAAGCAGATCCAAAATACCAATTTCACAGCTGTTAGTTTAATAATTATGAAACAAGCTATTCTTACTGACAAGTACTGTACCATAGTCTTTGTCAATAATGAGCTTTTTGTGATATGTACTGCTTAATATATCAGATGTGTAATTGTTGTTTTGTCTACTTGTAGAATAATCCCTGCAGCATCCACAAAAAAAAAGTCCAGAATATTGATTAGTTGCAATAACGTGTACTTGTTGGGAGAGAGATGGTTTGAACTATTGCATTGAATAGGAGACATAAATATGATCTTCGTAGATCATGTGTTCACTCCACAGTCTTGCTAGACACCTGCTGCCCTGAATTAGAGACACAGAAGTTCCACTTTCAACATACATTACTGTAAGCCAGTCTTTTAGCTACCAGTAAATAATTAGCAAAACAAATAAACCATCAAGTAATACATCAATCAGTGTATGTGTCTGCTGAATCAAACCAGTTTTATATCCCTTAAGTGTTTCATCCACACAGTAGACATGTTACATAGGAGCTCCTTTGTTAAGATGCTGTGTGATTGTGTAGGGTGAAATGTTCTTGAGAAAGTATGGTTATGAATCACAACTTTTATATATAATGAGAAGTGAAATGTAAATTCTATGCATAGTTAAAAGTTGTTTTGTTGTATGAAAACCAAGGACTGGCCTCCATTATCCATTCAAAACCCAAAGTTTGTACTGAGATGAGAACTGTCAGTATGGAATGTAATGTAAGTTAAAATGTTGCATCAACTTCTTGGTCTTCATTAGGTCTTATGTTGGAGTGGTCATGCATTGTTATGTTAGGAAGTCTTCCATTTATCCCAGTCCTTCACATTGTTTAGCAATCTACCACACATGTTGGCCACCCTTTCTTGGCCAATTTCTGTCCAGTTCCTGATCCTGATGTCCATACAGAAAGTTACATATACTAATAACATGTCCTGCTGTCTGCATAACTTGATGTCTACCCACAAGTCATCAGCTACAGCAGTGTTGTTGCAATGGACCAGTGATACCAACAGAACAACATGTGCACAGACGCACAATTCAGACTGCACTGTGAGTGGTGCAAATGCGGTGTGTTATGCTTTGTTACAGTGGTTTCGAGACCAGGTTTGAAACTTGGTATGTGTACAGTTGTGTCAGAGAGGGTTCAAATGCAGTGATATTACAGCCACAAAGAATTTGGGGCTGCTGTGAGGAGGAGGAGAATATGGAACCATAATAACTATTTGTGAAAATAAACTTGGGTTATATAAAACAATAAAGAAATTGTGAAATTTTGTGTTTTCAGATATTCAAATATCTTCTCTCCTTCATGAACCCAGATAATTAGAATTTTCCTGTAGTTAACGGTTTTTGTGGATGGATAGTGGTCTAATATCACCTGAGAAGTGATTTTTATAGTTTTTCTCACTTTTTTGAATAAAGAGTGGGATAATGTTTTGAATTATTTGCATGGCTGGTTCATTATCTTGTCTGATCAGGTTGAATTGTGTCACTGCACATATTTCAAACTCAGCAAATATGTGTGTGTCATTTAAAAAACAGCCTGGTAAGATACTGAAGTTCTGTACGAATTTTGATATTGCAGGACCTGGGACTTCTTGACTTATTACAGATGTGAAGGTCAAACACCCCTGGATCTTGTGAGACTTCTTCTTGCAGCTGAACAGACAGAAACATGTAAAAAGGAAGAACATCTCCTGGTTGCTGCAGGTGAGGATGATCTTGAAACCTTGCAAATAATGGCAAGTGGTTGTCACCAACACGAAGAGAACAGGAAAGTTGTAAGTTTAAGGCAGTCTGCCCAGTAAACTGATAAAATGGACATATGTTGCATTGGCCAATATTTAGTTAAATATTTATTAAGAAATATCCAACATTTATATAAAAGTGTCTTGCCCTTTAATATCTGTGACAGCAATTTAATTTTTTAATGTATATAATTATCTGTTAGTGTCATAACCACAGGGACCATTTTCATGCTAAACCAAACCAAGTGCAAAATGTTATGTTTCTATTAGTCCGGTAAGTGTTCTTTGCACTTAGGACGTTAATGGATTGCAGGATATGCAGATGTAAGATACAGTGTATGACTCTGATATGGACATTTACACTTTTTCCATATAAAGTTACAGTTCTCACTGTGCACACCATGACTGCATGTGGGAGAATGGGAGTGTTGTTAACTCCACTCATTTTTTATTTCAGCACTAGTTGGAGATAAATGGTCCGGTTCGTGCCCTGGCTGTTTTGTGTGCAGGGAAGGGCCCTTGGTACTCACTGAACAAAGGGGTTGGGTAGGTACCATGACCATTTTGAATGCTGTGGTGAAAAGAAAATTCCCTCGCTTTCTACCAGGAGTTGAACCAAAATTCCTCAGTGCAGTCGATTATCTCTTTACTCTAGTGACTGCAGTGTCCTTTGTTGTACATTGTCAGAATAAAAAGATAAAGTTCATATGTGAGACATAGTTACACAGCCATACACATCATGCCTCAAACATGTGGGTAACTCTTGTTGGGTGCAAGGTAGAGCATACAATCTTAGGAAAAAGGAAGCTACTTGAAAATGACTTGAAACTGTAACATGGTCTCATGCCTGATGGGATGTGGATTATGATGTAGTGATGGTAATATGGGTGATTAGTATGCTGGATTTGGTTACAGGGGATACATAAAAGGTATTGAGATAGTAAATTTGTTAAGTAATGTGCTACTTAATTGGCTGCAGTGAAAACCATTACACTTTTCTCATCATATGTTTTAAGAATCTTTCAAGTACACTGTAGTGCATTTCAAGTTGCCCATGGGAATTATAAAAAGCCTGGAGACCGTAAATAACATGCGTAACCTCTCCAGTATACATACATACACACACACACACATACATATATACTTACTTACTTACTTGCTCCATGGAGCAGATTCCTTCAGAAGCTAACCAGTTTTCAGCTAGTATACAAGTATACATTTAATATTAACTTGTTTTCTGCCGTGGTTTGATACTGACGTGTTGGAATTTTAAATAGCTCTCTTTGCTCCAGAAACTTAGCTCTGCTGTTTATGGCATCCCAAAGGATGAAGACAGTTATGTGCGTGGCACCTACCCCTCAACAACGTTACTTTCCTTCGTGGTAGGCCTTAGTAACATCATACTTTTAGTGACATAATTAATGTAGATGGCATTAGGAGGCTGTTTCATTCTGTGCAATTTTTAAATCAAGCTAACTGATGCTGTATACTGCAAGTGGAATTGTTCAACAATATATAGCCCATATGACATGTTACAAAGTTTAATGCTACAATTTCCAGCATTTGTTTCCTGTTGCTTTTTGATGTCTGCAAAACACATGGTCCTAAGTGTGCACATGTGTATTCAACACTGTGCATTTGTTATTTAGATATTGTCATTATATGTAGAATGTGAGGTGCTTGGGTTTTTATGAAATTTAAATTGTGTTTAGACCACAAAATTTGATTAAACTTAGAGAAACTTTTTGCTCACATAAGTTAAAATTTTAAGTGTTTGAAAAATTGTATGCAAACTGAAAGAGAAATGATAATACAGGAATACCTACTATTCACACATTTTTATAATTAAAAAATGGATTGCAGCCCATTGTGTGTCATAACAGCTGAGTTTGTAATGGGGAATGGGGAAATGACAAGTGAGTGTCAGATAATGGGTGGTTTAAATACATCAACACATGTTAAGGTCAGTCATTGCAATCAGATTCATTTTGATTACTGATGTTCTTGTATGTCATAACTGTATGTGGCTATCTTCAGGCAGTTGATTAAATTATATATGAAACATGTATTTAGAGTGACATTTCTATGATGATGGGATGATGCATCATTTACCAGATGTGTTACAATAACACAAAATCTTAAACTACAAGTTGTGTATGATTGGAAATAAAATGTAAGTAGGTGTGCCAGCTGAACACATGTTCATGTGTATTTAGTTACTGCACATTGGGATTTGCTGGGACATATTTTAGAACAAACAGAGACTGCAAACAAACTGAATGTAACCCCAGTTTTGAACAAAATCTAGGAATACAGAAGAAATTGGTTGCAACATGTAAACAGAATGCCCTGTAACAGATTACAGAGAATACTAAAAAACTGCAGACCTACAGGCAGAAGAAACAAGGGGGACCATGAATGAGACTTCTGGCCGTGTGACACTGGATAGGGACGACAGGTGGCCCAACACCATGTTGACTGGATGATGATGATGATGATGATGATGATGGCAATGATGACATTTGATATCCCAGATAAAGGCATTTATTTTTGCTATCTCCATACATAGCCTATAAATGGCACAATGTGCCTGTATGAAGTTTGGATGATTGTTGGAGCATCACTGAACATAGTGGTTGAGTGGTTAGCACTTGTGCTTCTTATTAATGCAGTCCAATGTTGATTTTTAGGTAGGTTAAAAAATTGCAAAAAGCAGTTATTACCTTTGTCATGTTGGTCCATCTGTCTATGTACTGTACATGGAACAACTTGGCTCCCTCTGGACAGATTTTCATGAAACTTGATATTTGAATATTTTTTTCAAATTTTGTCAGGAAAAATTAAATTTAATTTAAATATGACATTAATAACAGTTACTTAACATGGAGATGTTTGTACATTCATGATTATTTATCACTGAATTCTTCTTACAATGAGAAATGTTGCAGACAAAGGTTTTAGTGAAAATCAGAACATGTTTTATGTAAAGTTTTTTTTCTCCCCAGAACTCATGCCCTTAATGAGATAATGTGGAAAAAAATAGAGTAAAGCCAGACAGGCTACAGATGGCAATATAATATAACTTGGGTACAAACACCCACCCAGAATATTTAATACTTATTGTTTTTCCACTGCAACAATGGTTACTTGAACACACCTTAATATTATGTTGCATGCAAATTGCCCATCTTGGCTCAGGGCATTAGTTGCAGGCCTGTCGCTGTGGAGGCCCAGATTTGATTCCAGGTTAATGATAGTAAGATTTATGGAGGACAGAGTGGCACTGGGACTAGTATTTGTTCAAACACTCAAGTTTTTCCTTTTCAGTTACCAGTACCCTGTAGTCATCCATATATCTGTCACTGATGCTATATAATATTAGGAATTGATAGTGTTGTTACATAACACACAAAGAAATTGGTTATCTTGTTTAGGTGTTCCTGTTTCCCCATATATGTGGATTCCTTTAGTCACTTGGTGGCCCCCCATCTGTTGACTGTCACTTTTGTTAGGTGAATGTGGGTGATTTGCTTTGTTAATTATGCTCAGAGAGAGAGAGAGAGAGAGAAGGAGAGAGAGAGAGAGAGTGCGTGTGTGTGTGCGCGTGCGTGTGCGTGTGTGTGTGTGTGTGTGTGTGATTTGGGCTCTAGCTGTACACTGTCTGCCCCTGGCAGTTTCTGTGCTGTTTGAGTGATGGACGGTGCACTGCATGAAGCTGTGCAGTTATCAGATAATGAGTTCTCTTCAATCAGTGGCCTAAAATATGCTGTTTGTATGTAACAGTCACTAGTATGAAGTATCTAGCAGTAAAGATCTTTGGCTCAGCATTGTGGCTCATCCTCCACACTGCAGAATGTTAGGGAACCTCTCAGTGTCTAATTCAGAAAATACATAGATTTTAAAATGCGGTTGCCACGACATGAATTAGCTTTGAAGTATAAGGTATAGTCCATAATATTTATAGACTGAAGGTTTGTGGGATGTGTATGGATACCGATTGTAGTGAGAATATCATATTTGAGAGACTGTATGGGTTCTTTGTAGCCAGAACTCAGTGTCTTAGGCTGTATATCCAGTGTACTTCCAACTACTTATGGTAACAGCAATAAATGGGTAGTTGTTTGAAGAATTTAAATATGCCATCTTCCTTTACAGATGTGATAGTATGACTTAGGACTGATTTACATCTGTTGTTATGACAGCATAATGAGGTCTGGTACCATGATTGTGTGGAACCTTGCATACGTAATATGCCATATTAATAAAGCTGTGGCTTTGGGTTACTTTTGTATATTACCTGTATTTAATATATATTTGTAAGATAAACAATAAGATTCCAGTTATGGAAATTAAAAGCATAATATATTGCCAGTGATTGATTTGAAAATAAGGTAATTTATGACTTGGATTCAGGTTTTCTGGGTTGTGACGATGCGTTGCTGGCTGAGTGGTTCTCGACTTATCAGAGATCATTACCTCCATCATTGAGATCTCAAGGTCTTTCAACTTAAGGAACGGAAATGAGGAGTGTTGCATTCAGGGTTGTTACTCAGATTTTAAATAGATACATAATTACATTTCCTATGTACACTTATATTTCATTTCTGCACAACTGACTTACATACTGAAAATGGCCAATCACGGAACACTGTGCAAGTGCCAGTTTGCTTTGCTGAGCCCATTTTTCTGGCCAACTGTCCACCAACCCGCCTAGATGGGATAACCCTACTGTAGCTGAATGCTGTTAATGGAAACTGAACGGGATGGACTCTGCTTTATGGGGACGTTCAGGTATGTTTAGGTAAGAGCTGAACAGGTGGTACATGAAATGGTTTGTACTGACCTGGTCTTTATACGGTGTTGCTGCTGCTGTTGTTGTTGTTGCCAGAAAAATATGCCGTACTAAAATGGATTTCGTTACTGCAGGTAAAGGAAAGGATACAAAATGCATTGGTTTGTGATGCATTGCACTTTGTAAGTATGGTACAGATTGACACATGTGGAAGAACGTGTGTCAAGGGTGTTTGAGAATAGGGTGCTATGGGAGATGCTGGGCGTAAGGGAGAAGGGGCAACGGGAGGCTTGCACGGGGAGGAGCATCATAATGTGTTCAACTGATGTCAGTAGAGTGATGAAATCAAGGAGGATAGGTTGAGTATGAGGCCTTATGAAGGAAAAGTGAATACAGGTGGGCAAACTTAGACAAGAGAGACCACTGTGAAGATCTAGAGGTAGATGGGAGGACCTTATGAAATTTGACAGCAGTCTGATTGCAACCCTGCTTGCAGTGACCAAGATCGTCACAGTAGTCGCAGCTAAACCTGTGATCACAATAAAGCAGTTTATTTCATCACTACTACATGCCTTCTTGGACACACATTCCACTTTTCGAGTCTCATCTAAAGGATACAGCATTATTATTGTTTAACAGCACAGTTTTCAACACAGTTCAATTTGTTTGCCAAGTATTTATGTAATTGTGTGTACATGCATGCACTCACACACACACACACACATATACAGTATATAGATATATGTATGTATGTGTCGCTCGTCTGGTTCGAGGAACATAAAGGGGTGAACAATCTGTTCCAAATGTAATGCGCTGGTTCACAAATTTATTAAACACAATGTAATACAATTAAAAAAAAACTAGAAACTGGATTTAAATTAATGTGTAACACAATTCATGCACACCTGTTGATTGCTGCACTAGTACACTACCCTTGTAGCTTGGCTGTACACATATACTGGTACTATTTAGCAATGAAGGACACAACACTATTATAGTGAAGCATTTTAGAACCCTTTGTTGTGTAATACACCTTTATGGTGAAAACACATTTAGAACCCTATGTTCTGTAATTGAAATGAAATAACAAGTTAAAAAACGTTCCATATGAACAACTGCGTCCAGCCACTAGACTGCTGTGAGTCGAACTGACCACGCTACTGTGATTAACGCGCACTGCATCTAAGCTAGAACAAATAAAGAACGTTCTGGAAGCATAGACGCGCTATGACGTCATATAACTCGTGATGGTTGCATCATCCCTAAGTTAACAAGAGTTGTGCAATCTGATGCACCAATGTTACGCCTATTGTTCGCGAGAAAATCCAACTGTAAAAATTCTGACTTAGCGTAACAATATGCGTATGTAGTAACTACATAAAAAATAACATAGGAAACTAAATATATAAGAGGTGTTACAGCACTTCATTAAATGAAAGTCCCAGAAGGTGAAATTCTGAAAATGTGTACGTACAAATTCCATGGAAGCGCTCTTCCCCTTTATTATTATTATTATTATT
>Ga0123354_10010286_pt1 | contig 14407 bp, 12 predicted proteins | sample TergutLab28metaG_2_FD_97872 | JGI IMG/M metagenome (GOLD analysis project Ga0123354, IMG submission 97872) | Labiotermes labralis P4 segment gut microbial communities from Petit-Saut dam, French Guiana - Lab288 P4 | ecosystem: Host-associated > Arthropoda: Insects > Digestive system > Gut ... | reverse complement strand
TTTGTCAGCCGTTTGTGGCCTGAGGTGTGGCTGGGTATAGCTGCTAGACAGTTTAGATGGTGAAATGGTGAGTTGTAAGATACCTCAAAGGTGGGGGGGAAATTATTTTGGGACAAGACAGTTTAGGATTTCTTTTTTAATTTTTTGATAAGAAAATAAACACATATGCACAATAACAGCAAATATAGTGAACAAATTAACAATAATTTTCACACTTAATAGACAAACAAACACAATCAATCATAAAAACTAGACAAACACACACAATAAACCCCAATCAGAAAAAACAACAAACAAAAACCAAAAAACAACCACCAAACAAAAAACACAAAACAAAACACTCCCCCAATAAAACACACAGCCAAAAGTCACACCATGCTCAATCATCAAAAAACAAACCTGAAAAAAAGTCATGTGTCCAATTGTAGGTTAAGCTTTCATAGAAGCGTAAACAAACTTCTCGTATTCAGAGCGTGGACCTGTAAAACCTCAAACTTATCATAAACTGCCATTAACTTCAACAGCGTACGATGCAGGTGCTGACGGGATTTCGCTACATAGGTGTCTTGAGCCTGTGCTGGAGTTATAGATTTTCTTTATCTAGTGGTAGTTTTCTGTAGTAGCGGGTGAATTTTCTCATTAAAGGCGTTTATGATGTGTTATATTTAGCAGTGAGCAGAGACGCCCACAGCCAATGATTAGTTTATTATACGAACCGTCAGAGTAACTCTGAGTTTTCATCCCGTGAAGTCTATTTAATGCCTTCTCATCATCCGGCAAACAGATAAGCTCAGGGGGACATAAAAGCCTTTAATATACAGCTGGAATTTGGGAAGTCTTTTATTTTTGTTTTTGATAAATTAAGACAGGAGTCTAATCTTATGGAGTTTATTGGAAGTAAAACTGAAAAGAATCTCTTAGCCTCGTTTGCAGGCGAATCTCAAGCGCGAACTCGATATACCTTCTTTGCGAGTGTGGCCAAAAAAGAAGGCTATGAACAAATAGCAGCCATTTTTGAGGAGACAGCTGCAAACGAGAAAGAACATGCAGAGTTGTTTTTTAAACATCTAAAAGGCGGTATGGCAGAAATCACTGCAACTTACCCTGCAGGTATCATCGCATCAACCGCGATTAACCTAAAAGAAGCGGCAGATGGCGAGAAACTTGAATGGGGCACGCTCTATCCCAACTTTGCAGAGGTCGCCCGACAGGAGGGTTTTGGCGATGTTGCAAAAACATTTGCGATGGTTGCCGAAGTGGAGACATCTCATGAACGTCGATATCGCAAATTATTAGAAAACGTCCAGACAGGCAAAGTCTTTAAAAAAGACGCTCCAACCAAGTGGAAGTGTAGAAACTGTGGTATGGTCATAACCGGCTCTGAAGTACCTGATAAATGTCCCACATGTGCCCACCCCAGATCGTACTTTGAAGTCTGGACAGAAAACTACTAGGCAGTCCCCTGAGGGACCCCTCATTATTTTTTTAGTTTAGTTGACTACCAATTGTAGTCAACCATTTTTTGAAGTCAAGACACAAAAACTGGAGTTTTTGGGATGGAAAAAATGCCCAAAGCGCTATGCGATGGCTAATTTTTTGGTTTCTTTGGGGGTCTTTTTTGGTAGTGAAATTTCTAAGATGCCGTCATTTAGTTTTGCGTTTGCCTCATCAGAGCGGACAGGTTCGGGCAGGTGGATTTTTCGGTAGTAGGTTTGAACGGCGCGTTCATGGCGAACGTAATTTTTGTTTTTCTGATCGTCTGTATTGATTTTTTTGGCTTTTATTGTTACGGAATCCTCAGTCATTTCAATGTCTACATCATCTTTTTTAAAACCCGGCAATTCTGCAGTCAAGTGATAGTTTTTTCCTTGATCCTCCAAATCCACAGATGGAACGCCCAATCTTGTGAAAGGAGCGATGGATGCACGTGCTTTTGAGGTTACGTCCCGCCCCAGTCTTGAAGATACTCCCCAGAAATCTTCAAAATCCCGTTGAAACTGGTTTAATAAACGGTTAAAATCGTGCTGAATATCGCGTGAAGCATAAGGCATAATGTCCTCATCTGATCTTTTGATTTCATCACCAGATTTTTTTTCATCCTCAGAATACTCTATTTTATTTTTATCTTCAGACAAAACATAGTCACCTAAGTCTATGCAAGGATATTTTGCTAATTAACATATGTGAACCTGTGCTGCACTAACAAACTTTTTTTAAACCCACTCAGCAACGCTTGGATAGTTAATCATCAGACAAACAAGCAACCTTTTCAAACCATATTGAAGATGAAACACATCTATCGCTTGATTAAGCGCTTTCTGCATTGTCCCAAACAAATTCACACTTCTCTCAAAATAGAAACCTGCAAAACTAGCAGGTAACACTCACAAACAGTTAATAGGAATAGAAAGTCAATCAAACATAAAATTAAGAAATCTAATCGCCCCAAGTTCTAAGTGGAGATGAGAAATATGGGAAATCAAAAGACAACCCCTCTCAAGTCAGAAGGCAAAATTCAAGTTACCAAAAATGGTCCATACATAGTTGTAGGCGGCATTCCACTTTATCGAATGGTCATCAAATGCGATCACTCAACAATACCCTCAGAGTGGAAGATTACAGAAAAACTTGAAACTCAACCAAGCTATGCTCTTTGCAGATGCGGCGGAACAAGCAATAAACCCTTCTGTAATGGAACCCACCTCAAAACCAACTTTAACGGCACCGAAACCAACAACAAAGCCAGCTCTTTTGAGGCTATGGCAAAATGTATAGAGGGCCCCGAATTAACGCTCAAAGATGCTGAAGCTCTCTGCGCGTCTGCACGGTTTTGTCATAGAAAAGGGGATATCTGGAATCAAATAGCCAAAACTGATGATGACAAAATCAAAGATAACTGTATAAAAAACGCGTGCACCTGCCCTTCAGGCCGGCTTGTTGTTGTGGATAAAAAAACCGATCAGGCCATTGAGCCGAAACTGGATCAGGCAATTGGGTTAATCGAGGATCCAAGTATTGGATGTGATGGCCCGCTTTGGGTTAGAGGCGGTATTCCCGTGTATGGTGCCGATGGTAAACTCTATGAGGTTAGAAACCGCATGACATTGTGCCGATGTGGTAAATCGGCGAATAAACCGTTTTGTGACAGCAGCCACTATCCTGAAGAGGCAGACCAAGGGGAGAGTAAAAAATGACAAATAACCAAGTAAAAAACGAACAAGACATTGAAGCTTTGTTGGAGTCCAAAGATAGAGTGTATGCACTGTTCTATGCAACTTGGTGTCCGTTTTCTCAGCGGTTTCTGCCCCTATTTAGCCAATATACAAAAACTAATCCGGATGAATGCCTAAGCATACCGATTGATTTTGAACCAAAAATAGTTGATAAATACGACATCAAATACTATCCAACTTTGTTGCTACTCAAGAAAGGTAGAGTGCAAAAAAGATTAGATGCCACACCAGGAATTGGATTAAACAAAGAACAACTCGATGAACTCACAGCCAGTGCATAACATATTTGCAACAAACTTGAAGAACACAAACCCTGCTTAGCAGTAGATATGCTTTTGCAGATTACTGTAGAAACTCTGTTACATAGGATATCTTTTGTTGAGTAGTTATTGATTAGGCAGAAGTTCGTTGAATTCAGAGTTAACTGCGCCATATTTGGTTTGGATGATACCGCTTATTCTGCGCCACTCTTCGCCTACGGTGGGCCAGTTTGGTCCCATGATGATACTGGTTCCTACATAGTCGCTGAGCGCTCTTTCGCGTTTGACCGTTCGTTGAGTCCAGTCTACGCTTATGAGGTTGGAGCGTCGCAGATATTGGAGGTTACGGGCCACTTGGTTAAAGTTTATGGGGTAGGATAGGATGGTGTTTAGATCATCCGTTAGGGAGCTTATGGTAAATTCGTCTTCTTCACGGAGGCTTATGGCGGCGATCATGTCTTGCATGAGTTTTGCGTTACGTGTTAGGTAGTAGGCACGTTTAGGTACTAGAACTTGTTCGAGACGGTAGGCGTTGCGTTTGTAGAACCAGCTTTTAATGAGTTCAGCTACCAGTAGATAAGCGCCCATCAAGGGTACCAAAAAGGCGTAGAATATAAGCGGGGGTGCGGCAAAGCCAAAGAGACGGCCCAGAGGTGAGAGGGGCAGGAGTAGGGCAAAGGCTATGATAATTATGCTGCTGATTAGGAGGTATTTGCTTGGTTTGCTCTTCCAAAATGGCGTACGACGTGTTCGGATGACAAAGACAACTAAGACTTGGGAAACTATGGATTCGATAAACCAGCCAGTCTGGAATAGACTCTGGAAAGCAGGATCATGCAATAAAGAGGGATTACCCAATAACATGGCTCCTGGGATGAGGGGCATGAAGATAAAGAGCATGCTAAAGAAGGTCAAAAAGTCAAACATTGAGCTTACGGGTCCCAGTGAAACCATGAATCTGCGTATGAAAGAGATGTCCCATCGTTTGGGCCGTTCTAGGTATTCGTTGTCGACTTTGTCGGTTGTTATGGTGGTCTGTGAGAAGTCGTAGAGCAGATTGTTTAGCAGAATCTGGACCGGCAACATGGGTATGAATGGGAGCAAAATGGCAGCGCCGGCAACGCTAAACATATTGCCAAAGTTTGAGGAAACCCCTATCTGGATGTATTTCATAGTGTTGCCAAAGGTTTTGCGGCCCTCCAGCACACCCTCAGCTAGAACCGTAAGATCATTTTTGGAGAGAATAATGTCTGCGGATTCGCGGGCAACATCAACTGCGTTGTCAACCGAGATTCCAACGTCGCAGGTTTTTAGGGAGGGTGCATCATTGATGCCATCACCCATATAACCCACGACATGACCGTTCTTTTTGAGCAGAGTTATTATGCGGTCTTTTTGTACGGGGTTGACACGACAAAAGATGTTGGCTTCCTCAACAATTACCATTAGGGCTTCATCAGATAGGTTTGCTATGTCGTTACCTAAGGCGACACCTTTGATTTCAAAGCCAAGTTCTTCGCATACTCGGCGGGTGACAAGTTCGTTGTCGCCTGTTAGGATCTTGAGTTCGATACCGGCTCGGCTTAGCATTTGGATAGATTGTTTGGCGGTTTCTTTGGGCGGGTCGAGAAATGCGACAAAGCCAAGAAAGATCATGTCGTTTTCGTCGTTTATGGAGTAGACTGCTTTGTCTTCTTTTAGGCGTTTGTATGCAACACCCAAAGCTCGGAGGCCTTGAGTACTGTAGTCGTGATATTGTTGTTCGATTTTTTGGCGGGTTTCTTCGTTTAGGTCTGATATGCAGTCGCCTAGCTCAACGTAGGAACAGACGCGGAGAATTTCCTCGGGGGCGCCTTTGGCGATAAAGTAGCGTTGTTCTTCGCGTTCAACCACGACTGAGACTCGTCGGCGTATGAAGTCAAAGGGTACTTCGTCTATTTTTTGGTATTTGGAGGTGTCGACTTCTTTGTGTTTGAGGATGGCCTCATCTAGGGGACTGCGCAGGCCAGTTTGGAAGTTGCTGTTGAGAAAAGAGTGGAGAAAGACTTTTTCGTCTTCGTTACCTTCTATGTTGACGTTTAGGATTAGTTTAATTTTATTATCAGTTAGTGTGCCGGTTTTATCAGTGCACAGTACGTTCATGCTGCCAAAGTTCTCAATAGCTGAGAGCCGCTTGACGATAACGCCTTTCTTAGACATTGCCATCGCACCCCTTGAGAGGTTGATGGTGATGATCATGGGTAACAGTTCAGGGGTTAACCCAACTGCTAGGGCCACTGAAAAAAGCAGAGCGTTTACCACACCTAGTTCGGTGGGGTTACGTAGGGAAATAATTAGAAAGACAAAAATCACAAAGAGAAAAGTGAGCTGCATTATAAAGTAGCCAAAGCTCTTTATGCCGCGTTCAAATTCGGTTTCCGGTGCTTTTTCAACGAGTTTTTTGGCGATTTTGCCATATTCGGTTGAACTACCGGTTTTAAGAACAACTGCAGTTGCGGAACCACTGACAATTGAGGTTCCCATAAAACAATAGTTGCTCCAATCAACAAGTGAACCGCCCTTCTTTACAGAACCAGCAACTTTTTCCACCGGAAATGATTCTCCGGTTAGGGCGGATTGATTAACAAAGAGATCTTTGGCAGATATGACACGGGCATCTGCGGGGAGGATATCGCCAGCTGAGAGATAGATTACATCCCCGGGAACGATTTCTGGAAGAGCGGTTTCTTGGCGCACCCCGTCTCTTATCACGGTGGCGGTGGTGGTGACTTTCTGCTTTAGCAACTCTGCAGCTTTGCTAGCCTTGCTCTCCTGGTAGGAATCAAGAGCTATGCTGGCAAATACGATGATTAATATGATAATCATATTGACATGTTCGTTGAGTACCCCTGAAATCACTGCGGCAAACAATAGAATGAGAACCAAGGGGCTTTTGAAGTGCAGAAGAAAATCTTTAAGGATAGAATGTTTGCTTTCTCTGGCAAGTTCGTTTCTGCCATAAACTTCGATGCGCTCAGCGGCCTGCTCCGAAGTAAGACCCTGAGGTGAGGTATCCATACGCTCATAGAGTTCTTCTATGGGAAGCCCCACAAGATCATCGGCGCTCAAAACGGGCTTTATGGCAACAGCTGAAGAATCGCTAGATGTGCTGTGCCTGTTGTTTAATTGTTGTTTCGCCATAAGCCCGCAACCTAAGGCTATAGTAGAACACTAGTCTTTTAAAGAGATTTCTCAACCACCGCTGCCAACTCTGATGGCTATAGTTTGGCGACAACCATACAGACAGCTTATGTGAGTGTATGTTCTAGTAACCGTGTAATCACCACTATATATGCAGCAGATAGATTTAGCGCAGTTCTATCATCAGCTAGACGTTAAATAGCAATCAAACAAGCGTTTGTTGGGCTACATTTTGGAGAGGATTTCTTCACGTTGGAAAATTTTCATACCCACATAGAATATAACGACATCCGTAGCGCCAAGTAGGGCTATAAGAACAGCCAATAGAGCAGATCCAAGGATTAGGATACCGAAAATTTGGCCAAACATCAATCCCATCACTGGCAGGAGGAGTATTACGCTTATTTGTTGGGCTTCTTTGAAGCCTTTGACTTTAGCTGAGATCATCACCGTTAGGCCTATGCTACATAGTGCCAAGGTTGGTGCAACACCCAATATCATAATAATCCAGGTTAGATTTGGAAGCAACAACATACCGTTGAATAAACTAAAGGTAGCTAATCGAGTATGATTGTGTAGGCGGCAAACGAAGCAATGGTTACAATCATGGCTGGGATAAAGCTGACTAGGATTTTTCCCAGTAAAAGTTCGCTATCAGAGATAGGTGTGGCTAGGAGGGCCTCTATTGTTTTGCGTTCGCGTTCGCCTGCGAAACTATCAGAGGCCAATACGCTTGAGGCCATTATGGGAATTATGAGAAACATGGGTGCAAATATGTAGAGTGCCATGATGTATACCATGAGTTGGGTTTGGGTCATCTGTCCAAGGAATGCTTGGTATCTATGGGTAGAAGAGAGAGCAGGGCTGAAAAATCGCTTGCGTTCATTTCATCAGCGGGCACAGTGCTAATAGCAGAGATTATAATGGGAAAAATCACTGCAAAAAGAAGAGGTAAAATAATTATCGGCAAAAGTACCTGCCAGTTACGCTTGATTTCTAGCCAATCCTTCTTAAACACTAACCAAGCTTTGCGGATGTTCATTGGCTGGTTTGCTCCTTTATGAGGTTAAGATAGGCATCCTCAAGGGATGGCCGAACCACATTTACTGAGAGAATTTGGCCCTCGGCCTCAACGACGCTACGCACAATCTCAGGTGTGGCTAATCGGGCGTCTTTAACGCTTACCAAAAGCTCAGCATTTAGCTGATTTGTGCTGAGGGTTTGGGTGTGTTTGTTGTTCTCAACTGCAGAGGTAATTTTGGGGTTGAGTTCTCTTAGGCTGATCTGGATTGTGGGATTGGGGTTAATTCTGTAGCGTAATTCATCTGGGGTACCGATAAGTATGCAGTGGCCCTTGTTCATGATTAACACCCGCTTACACAATTTTTCAGCATCCTCTAAATGATGTGTACACAACAAAATAGTCCGGTTCTCATGGCGGCTTAACTGCTCCATTAAATCGCGAATCTCCTTTGCAGATTTGGGATCTAAACCTGCGGTTGGTTCATCTAGGAAAAGAACGGGTGGTTGATGTACTGTTGCGCGAACGATAGCCAGCTTTTGTTTCATACCCTTGCTAAAGGTGCCGGCTTTGTCGTTTCGGCGTTCCCAGAGGTTAAAAAACTCTAATAATTCGCGGATTCTACTTTGCCGCTCTTGGGGATTTGTGACGCCATAGGCTTGGGCAAAAAAGTCTAGATTTTCATATGCTGTGAGTCGCTCATAGAGGCTGGGATTTTCGGTAAGTATGCCCACGGACTGGCGAACTTTTTGGGGATCTCGATAGATGTCATATCCAGCGATTGATGCGGTGCCTTTGCTGGGTGCAATAAGGCAGGCAAGCATACGAATAGTGGTGGTTTTGCCTGCACCGTTGGGTCCAAGAAAACCAAAAACCTCCCCTTTTTCGATACATAGGTTTAGGTTGTCTACAGCGGTTAAGCTACCAAAGGTTTTGGTAAGACCACTAACATCTATCACACATATCCCCTGAAGTAGGATTGGCTGTTCAGGTATATAGCTATGCAAGCAGAAGGTTTTACCAACAATACATTACAGCTTAAACGGCACCGCTTGGGCAGGATAAGATTAATGCGTAAAACTATCGCTCAATGCATATCCAAACATGTGGGGTTTATTGTAGTTGAAGGCGAGTTGTTAACTTTTGCTTAGTTCCTTGGAAAAAGGAGAAGGAAAAGGAGGTTTTAGTTGTTTATGGATGTATAGGTTTTTTGTTCCATATAATCCGGGTTGAATAGATGTTTATTGTTACAGGGTTGGAGTCACAAGGGAGTTTTGGGGTCACAAGGGGGTTTGCATTCGCAATTGGTTGGACAGCAATTGGTTGGGGTTTGTTTGGTGTTGCTATAGATTATAGTTACGTAAGCACCGGGTTGAAGGTTTATGGTTGCGGTGCCGGTGGAAAGATCTGCTGTAGAGGTGCCGCCGCTACGGTCCACAATTATGATATCGGTGATAGTCCATCCGGCTTGTATAATCTCTGTAACAATATATCTTCCGGGTGTTAGCGGACCGCTATTCCAGATCTCACCATTGGTTAGGCTAAAGCTACCCGCAGGAGCAGAAGTCACAAACGTAAAGGGTTCGGCAGTGTTGGCGGGGCAGGTGGTCTTAACAACTGAGATAAAGCCTGGTTGGGGTGCGGCCTGAGCATTTTGATAGACTATGGATACGTGGCTACCAGCTTGAAGATCTATAGTTGTGGTGCCGGTGGAAAGATCTATCATATAGTGACCGGTGGGATCGTTTACCAAGATGTTTGTTATGGTCCAGCCTGCAGGAGCTAACTCAGTTATAGTATAGCGGCCAGGCGCTAGGGGTCCGCTGTTCCAAGTCATGCCATCAGTTAGACTAAAGCTTCCCGGCGGTGCAGAGGTGACAAATCTAAAGACCCCCGAAGAACCCACCGGACAGGTAACTTTGTTAACACTTATGGAACCTGATTGAGGTGCTTGCTGGCTGTTTTGGTAAAATATTGTTATAGACTCACCAGGGTCCAAATCGATAAACACCGTACCCGTAGCAAGATCAACCCTAGAACCCCCATCAGGATCAACAATGATAATATTGGTAAGATCCCAGCCCATCTGTGCGATTTCGGTGACAGTATAGTTGCCCGGTGCTATGGGACCGCTGTTCCAACTGGTTCCATCTGTCAAAGTAAAAGTTCTTCCTGGAGCGGAGGTGACAAAGGTAAAGCTGTCTGGGGCACCTGTGGGGCAGGTGATTTTAGTAACAGTAAAAGAGCCTGGCGGAGGGTCCTGTTGACGATTTTGGTAAAATATTGCTATTGTTTCTCCAGGGTCCAAATCGATAAACACCGTACCCGTAGCAAGATCAACCCTAGAACCCCCATCAGGATCAACAATGATAATATTGGTAAGATCCCAGCCTGCCTGCGATAACTCTGTGACGGTATAGTTGCCCGGTGCTATGTCGCCGCTGTGCCAGCTGTTACCATCGGTTAAGGTAAATGCTTTGTTTGAGACGGAGGTGACAAAGGTAAAGCTGGTTGAGGCGCCAGAGGGGATAGTTAGCTTAGTAACCGTAAACGAGCCCGACTGAGGGGGTTGCTGTTCTGTGTTGATGAAAATAATGGATATATGCTCATTGGAGGCTAAGTCAAAAGTTACCATACCGATATTTAGGTCCACTACATAGTTAGAAGTGCCGTCTATTTGGATGTCTGTGAGGGCCCAGCCTGCTTGGGGCAATTCAGTAACTGTATAGGTTCCGGGAGGTAAGGCTTCGCTGTACCAACGGGTGTTATCGGTTAGTGAGAAAGCCTCATCGGATGCAGAGGTAACAAAGTTAAAGGCCATCGAGGCATCTGAGGGGATTGTTAGCTTAGCAACTGTAAATAAACCGGATTGATCGGGTTGTCGCGCTGTGTTTATAAAAAGAATAGTTATGTGCTCACCCGGATCTAAATCAACAGTCACAGTACCAGCATCCAAATCCATAACCGAACCAAAATCAGGATCAACAATAACTACATTGGTAAGATCCCAACCATCAGGCACCAACTCAGTGACAGTATAATTTCCCGGAGCTAATTCACCGCTGTCCCAGCTATGGCCACTGGTTAAGCTAAAGGTTTCTTGGGAGATAGAGGTGGTAAAGTTAAAGATAGTTGTTGTGTCATGTGGGAGCGTTACCTTAGTGACAGTAAAGGATTGGGCTGAAGGCTTTCCGGTTATGTCATTAGCGTTAAAGTTGATAGTCTTAGCGCCGGTTCCCGGTGAGTTAATTCTTGCTTGAAAAACGCCTCTCGCGTGCGATGCCCCGCCGCCTGGAGGAACTATACCACCCGAAGCAATAGAGTCACCACTAGCAGCTATATGACCGCCATACACAACATAAACAGGACCAGAAGTAGAGGCCATAAAGGTAACGTTCCAGCTTTGATAACCATTGCTGTAACCAAGAAAATCAACCGCAACAATTACAGCACCAGCCGCATTAAAACCAGCTCGATCACCTGTTAAACTACTTGCAAGCGGTGGCGGCGTCAAATGAACACCATTTTGCTGGTAAGTTGTATCCCAAGGCTCTATATCAGTAAACGCATAAGCATCAGATGCATTAAGATCAAGCTCCACTATAAACCACAGCGACTGCCCTATGACAACATCATCAAAGGTTACTCTAAAAGCAGCCGTTTGGCCTTCACTGTAACCCTTTGCGTTACCGTGTACCCAAGCCAGCGTCGCTGGTGCAGGGTCCCAGACATCATGATCTTTTAAACTATTTCCAACAGGATCACCTAATGCAGCTGGGGCAAATATTAAACTTGAGAACAGGGTTAAACACATTAAACATACCATTAAAAATAAATTTTTTCTCAAAAAATTCACCTATTTCATTAGACATAAAAAAATTGATAAAAACCAATCGAACCTATGTTACTTTAGGTCAAGAAATTAATTAAGGTTTTTCCGTCTTAACGCTTGGCGGCCATTCCAAAAATTACTGCACAGATCGCTTTGTTTTAAATTTCATGCACCACCCGCATTTATTTTGGGACCAATACACCAAACGAAGAAGACCAACAAGGGTAAACAAAGGGCAGTTCATAGCTTTTTTAGTTTGCATGTCATAGATTTGGGTATGTCCAATAGTTTGGTTTGGCAACGAAAGGTATTGTCTAATGGTTTGACGGTACTGCTCTATCCGCGTCCGCAGGCAAATACTGCTCAGTTGGCCTTGGCGGTTGAGTATGGTTCTAACCAAGAGCCCGCAGAGTTGGCGGGTGTGGCACATTTCATTGAGCACATGTTGGCAGGGGGTTCTGAGCAACGTATTGAGCAGTCACGCAGTATTGAGAATTTTGGCGGAGTAATGGATCTCTATACGGATCGGGAGCAGGTTGCAGGTGTTGTGGATGTCTTACCCGAAAAGTTAGAGGGCGCTTCCAAGATTCTCTCGGATTTATTTTTTGGGGACGGTTTTGAGAGTGGGAAGTTTGAGGTGGAGCAGAAAATAATTTTAAATGAACTAGCCGAGGTAGCCGATGTTCCAACCATAAAAGTTGAAGAGATGCTGCTTGAGAATTTGTTTGAATACCATCCAATTCGGCGCCCCATTGGAGGGTATACAAAAACTATCAAACACCTAACACTTCCCCAGCTAACCCAAGAACACAAAACCAATTATGGACCCCAAAACATGAGACTTATTTTATCAGGCAATTTTAATAAAAAAAACCAGGATAACATTTTAGAAAGTTTTAGCAACAAAGAAAAAACAGAAAACCCATCAACCCCTCAGGTGAAGTTGGAGAGCAGTAAACCTAAAGAGATGGTGGTGAAAGAGAAAGCAGGCATAACCCAGAGTTACCTAAGCATCGGTGCCAGAACCATCAACGCTACACATAAAGATGCGCCGGCGTTGGATTTAATCGGTACTTTGCTTGGTGGCGGCACAAGTTCACGTTTGTTTATAGAGTTGCGTGAAAAGCATGCCATTACCTATGATGTGAATTCGGCGCATTGCAAGGGTTCAGATTTTGGGTATCTAAGCGTTAATTGTGCAGTTAACACACAAAAAGCAACCAAAGCCCAAAAACTCATACTAAAAGAATTAGAAAAACTTCAAACCAGTCTAGTTCCCCAAGAAGAGTTGGAACGAGCTAAACAAATTATGTTAGGCGGCATCTTGAGGGGTATGGATGATTCGCATGATGCTATGGAGATAATCAACTATATGGAAGCTCAATTTGGCAGTGAATTGGGGCTCCAGGAATATGTTGCCAACATTCAAGGTGTTACCAGCAAAGATATCCAAACAGTTGCGGCCCAATATCTAAACAAAGCTGAACTGGGAATAGCCATTTTAAAACCGAAAAAATAATAACGCAAAGAAAAAGAGAAAAGACCGCTCCATAAAGATGGAGAAGAGGCTGTTTAGTGCTTTTTGACAAATGCAAAGGCTGAGGTGAGTACGGCTATTACGCTTAGCACTGCTATGATATATCCAAAGGTGGTATCAGCTGGGGCGCAGGGGGTTCCATCTGTGCCTGCGGGACCGACTGTGCCCGGTGTGCCGTCTATGCCTGCGGGACCGGTGAAGTCGGGGACAGTGAGAGTGGTGTTTGCAGTTGTGGTTAATGTTGATGCGGTGAGAGTAAAGTTGCCGCTTAGGCTTGTGGGAATAATGACTGTGGTGCTAAAGTTGCCATATGTGTTGGTGGTTATGTTTTCGGTAAAGTTGTAGATTATGGCGCCTGTGGTGGGGTCGGTTAATTGGAGAGTTACGGTTTGGTTTGTGTTGAAGCCTGTACCAATTGTTTGGATGATGTTGCTGTTGTCGGGAGAGGCGGTCAGGTTGGAGGTTCCTGTGAGGGTGATTTCTTTGATTGCCGTAGCCGGTGAGGTTGTGGCGTTTAGGTTGTAGGTTCCATAGATGCCCAGTGGCAAGCTAAGGTCGGCTGTGAATGAACCGTTTTCGTCGGTGGTTATGGCTTCGGTAAAGTTGTATAGTATAGAGTTGTCAGTGGAGTTTTGCAGGTTTATAGCAACGGTTTTGGAGGGGTCAAACCCGTTGCCGGTTACAGTTATGATATTGTTATCATCAGTTGAGGTTATGGTTAGGGTTGGAGTAGTTTGGGCATTAACTAATGCAACTGATGCAACAACTAGAAGCATACTACAGATTACAAAGACTGTTAAGACTTTTTTCGATTGATATATCATGATTGTTTCTCCATTGAATTGGGTGATGCCAAAAATAGTACATAAGAATTTTTCAAAATGTCTTCCCAATAAAGTCCCAATCTTAACCCAATATTACCCAAATTCAGCTCAACCATTTTTCTATGCTAATATAGGCGCATAAGTCAACAATCAAACCCAAACCCCTCCCCACAACAGGCATTATCAATTAGTAGAGAAAACACCAACCGGCAAACTGTTTATCAAAATAGAGCAGACTTTCAGATATACTCATCTATACAGACAATAGTGCTTAGCAAAACTTTTAACGCACCACTTCTATATGCTTAGTAAATACACGGCGAGTACCAAAAATGGCTAAAACTGTATATAAAAACCTGATTATTATTACAGTTATTTGTCTATCGGTCTTGTTAACTATCCGGAACTTTGCTTTGTTACCCATAGGTTTTGGGTATTAGGTCTTTGAATACTTCCCAGATTTCCTCAGTTTTCTTTGGAAGAGCACACAAGTATTCGCGGCCGTTTGGCTCAACAATCA
>Ga0123354_10010285_pt1 | contig 14407 bp, 4 predicted proteins | sample TergutLab28metaG_2_FD_97872 | JGI IMG/M metagenome (GOLD analysis project Ga0123354, IMG submission 97872) | Labiotermes labralis P4 segment gut microbial communities from Petit-Saut dam, French Guiana - Lab288 P4 | ecosystem: Host-associated > Arthropoda: Insects > Digestive system > Gut ... | reverse complement strand
AGCCTGCATACGGATACCACACCACCCCAGCCAAACCACAACGTAACACCAACACACATCGAACCAGAGCAATACAACCCATGAAATAACTCAACAAATAAGTCGCAAGCTCCTGAGGATGGACGTATTAACATCCGAAATATGTTAAGAATTAAATAACTGAAATAAAAAAAGCAAGTGACATCAAGCTGGTCTCTCTTTATTCCACTATCAAGATGATGCAGGTCCAATAAACATAAGATTGTACCTATTATTATTTACGGATGATGAATTTGTATATATTTAATCAATAGCTGCAGAAATATCTTCAGCAAAGTGTCGTATCTGTTATAAGTGATTATATTGCATTAATCAATATTTATTTACATCTTTTGTTGAGTTTACAGTTGTATTGCATTGCTTATTCCCCTCCTTCCTCTTTTGCTATATGTATCCTATTTACGAAGATCTGATATTCCACTAGTGTGTGTCTGGTTCTTGCTTATACATTCTTTCTTTTCTTTGCACATTACTTGTGGTTATTGTCGGTATGTGACTTGATCTTGAATACTGGCCACATGCCCATCCATTGTAAAACAAGTATTATCTATTTGAAAGGTAATATTCTATTTCACCAATGAATTCCTGCCTTCCTTGGACTTATAGTATTACAAATATTGGTAACACTACTTGCCATTTTTGCTCTTCTAAATTATGTCTTATATTAATGTTCATTTATTTCTACATGCAACCAGAATTCTCAAGCACTGCGACATCTACACCCATGGTCTCTGAACTCAAATTAGAACGGAAGGTACAGTACAGGGGGACATCACACGTTTTCTCTAAGGACGAAAACCTTTCTTGGGTTTTCAAGGTTGCCCTTTCAGCTGAACTCTCTTTGACTGTTCCTGAGACACACCTGAGGCGTATGAATATTGCATATTGATAAATTTGGATTTGATAAGATGATATTATATGATATGATAAGATATGATATATTTGTTAACTGCAATTGGGTTGACACCCAATGGCAGTAGTACAGTACACATTTACACACAAACAACACATTTAACAACACAGAGAAAAATACAGTTTACAAGTAATTGGGAAGAGTGCGGACCGTGTTCCGTCTTTGCGAATCATAACCTAGCATTAGCAATACAACTGAGGAAAAAACATGGAAAACCCTCAGTCAGGGTAGCCGAAAAGTGCCAGCTGGAACTATTAAAAGAGAAATACAGAACAGAACATATATAAGAATACATAAACATAACAATAAAAATACATAATTTACAAAATTAAACAAAAACATACAAAACATACAACTATATATAATGATAAAAAAAGAAACCAAAAGAATACGAAAGAATGTGATAAAAGAAAAAGCCATATATACAGCAACTTCATATGATCTATATATCTTCTAATAATGTTAGACACCCTGTTACTAAGACCTTCACTGCACTTCACCCAACTACACTTAACTCCACTTCACTACACTTGTCGGTACTTCAGTGCCTCTCATTTAAACTTCACCCAACTACACTTCACTATTTGCTTATCATAATAATAGTAATAATGCCTTTGTCCCTGTCAACGATAATTGACAATAATATAAGAGGAATATGCAGAACTTTATGAATATAGCCTCGCAAGTTTACTTGTTTATAGTTTAAGTAACCGCGCCCAATCTCTGCAGTTATATGCAGGGACTGAGGAAAACTACAGTAAAACTCGGTCAGAATAATCCGTATCTTACTGACGTTCGAACTGAGGACAAAATTACTCACATGAAGTCGGTTTTGAAAAGACCTTTGCGACATGGTAGCTGGAATATTTGTAATTAAAATACTAAATTAGGAACATCGCGATCTGTAGATTAACATGGGATATTCCACAGTGTGCGAGCACACACACACACACACACACACAAACACACGCGCGCGCGCACACACACACACACACACACACACACGCACATTTTCTCACCTCGGTAACCAGAATTTACGAACATTCATTAAAAAATCTTCTTGCATTCGGTGCTCTGTTCATTGGCTTAGTGTTTTTAATGGCTGGTGTAGGATGAAATGCTGAAGGCAGTAAAGAGGGGTAGAATGGAGGGTTGAGAAGAAGAGTATTGATTTAGTAGTATACGGCAAAGTAGCATGGGGTGGTGGAAGAGGCATCAGCTACCGGATATCTACAGAGAAGGACAGCTATAAGACTGAGACAGGGAAAATTTCCCTCGTCAGAGAGAGACTAGCCATGTTAAATGGCAGCAAGGCCGTGCGCAGCAAAGATGTCGGATAAATGATATCTGCGCTTTGAGTCTTTGTTTACGTTATGACAAAAGTGTAAGTTAAATATATTTAAGCATAGCATTACGAATTTTAGGGGTGTGTGTGGGTTTAGCTCCACTAACTCTTAACCCCGGCACTTGGTGAAACTAAGTGCACAGATTTGGCTGCTGACACTGTATTGTCATTGATAGAACCACCGGTAATTGACGCATGTGTAGCTGGTTGGAACCCACAGCCTTCCTCGACATTTAGGTGACCAGAAGTTTTGTTTTTTCTGAGGAGAATCGAACCCCGATAACTTACTCGTCTAGATCGTAGTCTGATTGCTGTACCGACTTAGAACATCCTTCTTCGTTTTGAGAAAAGCGAGGATGAAAAGAAGAGCAAATTTTCCACTCTGGCAAGTTCGTTAGCCCCCGTTGGAAAATCTTCAAACCAAAATTTTCAGGAGAGACCTTCTGTTAGTTTAAGTATTTAATATTTCTGTATGGTTTTAAGTTGCACTTAATTTGTACTATTAAGTGTGTTTTAAAAAATCAGTAGCTAAGTTTATGTATCTTTCATGGTAGACAGATAAATGAATGAATGAATGATTGAAAGAATGAGTGTGGAACACTGGAATGATCTTGAGAGGAGAGATGCTAAGTACTCTTAAGAAAACCTGCCCTGGTGCCACTTCGTCCACCACAAATCCCACGAGGACCGCAATGAAATCGAAACAGGGCCTCTTCAATGACAGCATATATTTACTGATATGACAGCAGACGATTTCACGTGAGGTTGTGATATACTCACATGTCACATAATTATTGTCTTGACATGTATGTTGGGCTTGTAGGACAGCTTTCTGGGCTACAGGAATTATTCTGTATCAGAATAAAAAATTCTCATCAATGGCAAAAATCAGTAATGTTGTCATTATTATATGAGTTTAAGAAACAGGAGTTGAAATGTAGAACCAAATAAAATTATTTATTTACACACTTAAAGTTTGTGAAGGCATACCTAGATGTCTCAACATCAGGTTGTTGATTACCAGTATGAATACTGAACATATATATTCGGTACCCGTTTCCTTGTGTAGGTACTGGCCTATGTCTGAATTCCACATATTTTCGTTGGGTTCTAATAATGGAAATGCTCAATCCAGTTTGTTCTCGATGCCAAGATTGTTTCAGACGCCGTACTTTCCCAGTTTTATGTTCTCCCTTCTAGAGCAAGGATTTAAACTTTCATACTGTCACACTCACTCTTCATCTGCTATGTAGCTTTCTCAAACGAACGTTGTTAAATTTATAACTATCTCTGAGCAAACCCTTTATCTGGGATGAGAGTAAGTGTTTAGCTATAAAACAGAAGCCGACAGCTTTAGACAAATTCGTTTTTATGTCCATTTTTTATACAAGAAGTATGTGTCTCGATTATTAATTCCTTAGGGCAAAGTCTGTATTTAGAAAACGGTAATGGTTTTTAATCAAGTCAATCTTGCATAAACTGGAGCTGTATATTAATACACAGGTATTAGATCGAGATTATACGGTACGAAAATTTATGAGTATAGGCAACCATTCCTACAGCTGTAGTTAGTTATACATATGGGATATTAACTTGCCCTTGGTTGTTTATTTTAATTAGTAATTAAATATTTTTCAGTAAACAAAACAAGTAGGGAATTTTGTACGACTCATTCAAATGCAGATACATAAGAAATAAATATTAAAATAATAATAATAATAATAACAACAATTCCATCGCCGCTATTTTTAGGTTATATTAAGTAAAGTGCTTCATTACGGTGTATAATATTATTTTATGGTGATTTTGTACTTTATATTTGTTGTTTTTAAGATTTCTTATCTTGAGAATGTACTGAATAAAAAAGCTACTATTGTAGAATATACACGTACTAAGATCTCCCTTCTTTTTATAATACTTCATGTTCATAACTTCATCCCACGTATTCCGTACTCAGTTGTATTACCTAAAGTTGGCCATTTCGGCCGAAACATGTTGCAGAACGAAATAAGTCACTGAAAATACAAACGTTTTTGTTGTTACTGACTGTCCATATCTTTACACTTTAAATTCTAAATTTCTTTAAGCGTTTCTCAAATGGGCTATTAGTATCAGTGACGTTTCTGGTACACGCTTTTCTACCAGGGACGTTTCTCATGAACGCCGTTACTTTTTTTTAGGCCGAGTGATGAAAAGGTTTTGAGTGGTCTTGTGAAATAATTTTGATTTACTTGAAATATTTGTTGGTGTTCGTAACATAATGTTTATAGCAGATCGTCTGGACTATTTGAGAAAACTTAATCAGAATAAAAAATGAAAATTTTAATAGAATTTTTAGTAACTAACATATTACGATAACATGAGAGGATATTATAATTAATGTTCTAAATATTCTGAAACATGACTCTGAGAATGACGTTGCAGACTGAAGATGCAGGGGTGATCTGGGTGAGCTTGTCGGGGCTCTGCGCCTCTTAAATCCCAACTTCCAGTAAGTAAAAGTAACCGCGAACTCTTGTTTTCACGCTCGTATAAATCTCTGTCCTCTTCCCCATGCACCTGTTCTTTGACTGCCTGTCTATCTGGAGCTCCTCTTTTCGTCACCTACAATAGAAATGCTCGAATTAGTTTTATTTTTACATTAAAATTAAAATACTGGTTTGTGTTTTGCTTAAGTTAGGTGTCTGGTTTGTAAATGAAGAAGAATCCAAGCCTTGCAGACATATACGCCTATAAATAAATACATACACTTGCTCGCAGACAGACGGACACACACACGCATACACCACAGAAAATATTTTAGAATGAAACAAGTTATAGTCTCACATGACACACCAGATACTGCGAAATGTATTTGCGTCCATTCATACTTACGATCGCCGGTACTTGAGTGTGTGCGTGCGTGCGTGGGAGAAAAACATAAAAGTGCATTGCTTGGAAGGCATGTAAAGAGAAGGCTGCTGTGCAAAACCTAGCGTAGATTGGAGAATAATATAGGAATAATTCTTAAAAATGTGGACTGAGAGACTAAGTTTTGAAGAAGGGCTCCATTTTGTGAGATTATTTATGAGCCGGCCTGTGTCTATATGCGTATACCTGTGTATAGTGCATTTTCGCATCTTTTTTATTTGATTATTCCTACGTGCAGCAGATTTTAACAATTTGTAGCTGACTCAATATTTGTGTACCATCAAAGTTGATTTCATGACATCACTACTTATTTTTGCGTATCATCAAATTAGATTAGATGGCCTCACTATCGCTCCTTCCTTTATCATGTAATTCATGATTAGCATCCATCCCAAAATTCTATACTGTATAACTAATACCGTTTCAGGACTGTCACTAAGAAGTGCTACACATAGGATGTAGTCACAATTAAACACTCGATTATGTACATATAACTCTGCATACTCAAAGATAATTAGGCCTAATCTTTTTGTGCAAGGTTTAAATGCGAAATTTATTTTGAATCAAGACGTAGGTGGGATCCAATAGCTATAAATTACTGTAAAAGTAACATTTGACATCATCACAGTTAATCTTACAAGAGCAGAGAGATTCCAAGAATTGGGAAAGTCGTTGGCTTGGCAAGAAAGTCGGCTCTCTAGGGAAGACGCTGGGGGGGGGGTGGGGGGGTGGGAGACCTCTACTTGTATAATAAGAAAAATACTAGAAGGAGACGAATGTAAAAGATTGGAGTCGTAATTAAGGCAAAAGGGGGCGTATCCGAAGGACGTCAACGCTCTTGCCGCGGAAGTTCTCCTCGGAGAAAAGAACGCGATAATTAATGACACAGGAAGAGAATTTCTGTCTCGAGCGTAACCCTTTCACCTTCATCCCATGGTTAAAGAAACTCCTCTACGATCAAAGCTGGTTGGGAAGTAGTATGAAAAGATATTTTCCTAAGATAACTTCCAATATATCAGACGCTACTTGTCTGAATGTAATGTGAAGAGCAATAAAATGGCAAGAAAGACCTTTGTATATTTAGTTTTCATTTTCTGAATGTTAAAATTAGAGGTACCTCTGTGTGGAACGGAATTTTATCGTATCACTTCAGATTTTACATTGTAACGGCGGTGAATATATATATATAAATAATGATTTATTCTGCGATGGACAATGATCTTTGGGAAGAGTCTGATGCCTCCCTCTTCAGTATACCAAGGGTCTGATAACTCCCTCTTCAGTGTACCAAGAGCCTGATACCTCCCTCTTCAGTGTAGTTCATGAGGAATGAGGTAAGTCTTTTCACCGGCCTCCTGACAGTCTGGCGCTGGTGATCTGGTAGAAGGGTTTGGGAGGAATTTGATTCCTCTGTTTTCAGAATATATCCTGGAAATGAAGTTAAAATTTACCACCGAACTTTAAGGAAGCATCATTAGATTCGAGAACATAGTGATCTTTAAATAATATAATAATATTATGAATTGTGTCTATCATTTGAATTATTAACACGAACTGGAACAGAGCCTTTTGTTGAACCTAGTGAGAATCTAATACTGAGACTTCAGTAGCATGTAAATAAAGCTTAATAGGAGGAAAGGGGAAAATTCGTGCCGTGTGTCTGAGGTGCTGCAGTTTTTGAATAGACATTAGTTAGCTCGGAATTGTTTCGCACTTTTTCACCATCAAGTAATAATAAAAATTGCAATAAATACTTAAATGTTATAACGTAGGCGGGGTTGAAAACAATGTTAAAATTGAATAGAATAATTTACCTAGCTGAACGTAGAACGCCTGCTTCTGAAAATAATGGAGGTAACTATACAATTGTCACGTAAGGACAACCACGAGGAAGGAAAGAAACCCTATGAATGGACCAATTTGCAGTGAGTCAAGACACTTCGAAAAATAGGCGTCGAGTCTCGCAAATCTTATACTGCAGGATATGACTGGCGACAATTCGTGGTCATAAGTAGTACCGGTGGAATTATGGGTCTTCAGGGTCCTCTAAACAAGAAAACACGGGTGCACGCCCTGCTGGGGACCACATTAGCGGGCAATCTGATGCAAAATACGACAAAGTTGTGTTTGCTCAAGGAAGTATTTTAAACTTCCAGTATGATTTTCCGCGCTACTCTGTCGCACTTCGTAACCCAGCAGGTCTTGAAATAAACTCGCCTGCTCTATAGGCTTTACTGAATACCAGTGATGCAGTAGGATGCGAACCTCTAAACCTGTCACTACGTACCGTTAACCTATCAGCTGCCCACTTCCATTTGCCCAGGGACTTTATATCCCTCCACTCTATCCTCTCCATCTCTCTCCTTCTTCACTCCATCTTCATTCGTCGAAGAGTCCAGGTGCGTTTCTTGCTTCCTATCTAAAGCAAACACGTAAAAATAAGCAGATTTTTCAGTCTGATAGTAGTTGCTTGTATCTGAAGTGAAATCATCATGCAGCACATCAAATATTAAATAGAATATTTAGCTAAGTTACTTATAGGCACTGCACAGAATTGCATGAATCACACTGTAGCTTGATAAATTGGTAACAGCTCAGATGTCCAAGAAATTCCATGCGTTTTGTGGTAGCCAAGCTTTATTCACCTATTTCACAAAATTGAATTTTATTCTGAGTCAGATTTATTCATTTCACACATGGACAATCCTTTTATGATAATTTTTAAGTTTTTTTTTCATATATATACATGTGTGTGTGTATGTGTGTTTTTACAGCTTCGAAATGAACTCTTCCACTTAGGTTTCCCGAATTAGATGTTGTATGAAAGTGGTCATGTGAATTTTATTTCCTGAGGCACAACTTTCAAAGTCTTGCTCGCCTGAATTTACAGTATGGCTAAGTCCGTCAAAGACAGGCAGTGTACATATAACGTAATATTAAGGCACTTTCGCCTAACCATATTTGCCGTGAAAAGCAATAATTATTACATATTCTGAGTTTGTGCTGTAGCCTAAGTTATCCGACATGCGACGCGCATGCGCGGTATTATATTTTCACTTGCGGACTGTTAGGCTCTGCCATATTTTTCCGCATTGTCTCAGTACTGGTACGATTGTCGGAAAAAAGAGTTACTGAACGCAAATTATGTTTGATTTTCTTAAAAGTGTTGTCTGAAATATATTTCCTTCTAAGAAGAATTCAGCGAGATGCTATCATAAATGTACTTATGTGTAAATCACTCATCGTGCTTGTAAGATTTTAATGAAGCTTTAACTTTCTTGACTGTTAGTTTCGTCTTATTTGTCTCCTTTCGTCCTTCCATCCGCCCGCGTTGAACAAACCTGCCCCCATTGGGCAGATCTTTATGAAACTTTAAATTTGAGGATTTTATGAAAACCTGCCGACAAAATTGAAGTTTCACTAAATCTGCCAATATTAATTGGAACCTTCTTGAAGACCTCCATGCATTTGTGATGATATCTCGCTGACTATTTCTTAAAATGAGAAATGTTTTCAACAAAATTAAGACAAAAACACACTTGAAGGTTGTTTGACCGTGCATCTTCCTCATGAAATAAAGTGAAATGCCAACATGATGCAACTAGGTAATTTTACTGATGTATTCGTAGCTCCACATGTTTCGGGTACATACGCAAATCATCAGAAGCATTAGATGTCGAGTTGCAGCTTATGGTTTTCTGCACCGAGTTTTTGGATGGGTGATGGTCTTGAGAGCCGCTGCGTAGGTCGTGTGTACGGTGCGGATGGTGCCGCACGGCACATTTCCGGTTTCTTCATACACGTACGTACAAATATTATTCGGCATTGCTCTCCGTAAACATAGCCTACGTAAATTTCACTCTACCGTCTTCTTTTATATGTCATGTTACGAGGATTGTAAACATGCAGCCTAAATGCCTAACCTGCGTAGCGGCTGTGGAAACTGTTTTCATATATCTTCTTCAAACACACCTTATCGGAAAATGTAGAGTGTAAAAATGATGAGAAAGGTGAACTGATGCATATATTAACAAGTTAATGGAAAATAGGAGGTCTTTTAATACTACAGGAGGAACAAGCTTGACAGTATATCGTTCGTCTTCTGTTTGCTGAACAGCGCTGCGGGCGTGAGATCACGGAACCAAATCAGCGGTTCGGTGGACGAAAATCTGCAGTAGACCATGGGATAAGGGCGAAACAGAAAACTAGGCGGCCGTGTAATTAGCTTTTGTTTTGTGTCAAGTTGTGTGGTGCTTAGCCAACGTGTAAAAGCGTTTTCTTTCTCACAGAGACGGTGAATGAGATAGTCAGGGTTGAAATGTATATGTAGAACAAGACAACCCCAACAACTGGCAATATAATGGCACACAAACACTCATTCTTGTGTCTAGTCACTTTTCTCTATTAAATCCCGATAGTCTGGACTTGCATTGAACGTAAAAATCACGCGTAATAAGGCGAAAAATGTAATAATTTTTTACGTTTATTAGATATTCCTTACTGATACACGATTCCTTCTTTACCATAACCTTTTCATGCAACGTGTAATATATATATAAAACACGTTTTATACGATCCTAATAATTAACCAACTTGATACACAAAATCTTGTTTTATGCTAAGTTTATTAAATGCCTTTATGCCTTTACATGTTTCGAGCACTATGTGCTCATCATCGGGAGATCAAAATTGTATTATACAGCATCTGGCATCATCACACTCTGTAGGTGGCCGTCCGGTGCACCGGATTATACTGAGATGCACGGTCAGTAAAACATAAGAAAAGTTTTATACGATATTACATTTAACTTAAATAATTTTAGGTCATAAAAGACACTTCCATATGACGATATATGATCCTTCAGGGTGATAACTATCCGAAATAAATGGTGATTGAATTAATTAACAAATATTTTGCAGCGTGTATTGTTACTATTTTTATATTATTATACGTATGTACACGATCAAAATGTCATTAGATGTCTAGCGCTCTGTTCTGTAGAATCCCAGAATTTATCGAAGTGAATATACTGGTTTCGCATAAACGTTCCATTATGATAACCTTAGTTTCCGAACTTCGTTTTCCATGAATATGTAACGTAATTTTTGTGCCTATGTGCAGTTAAATAACAAGTTAATCTGACATTTTTGGGCATCCTTTACCTAAATTTATTGTTCCTTATTTGTAGCCCAGTACTCCAGGTTCTTGAAGGCCAAAGTCAGAACTTTATTGTTGGTAACTCATCATCTGTTTTTTTTATTTCGAAAGGGTTTCGTGACTGAATTAAATCAGATAAATGTAGCATGTTTTTGAAAGATTATAATATATATATATATATATATATATCCTTATTTTATATTTATGTACGTGCATAATAACCACCGCCAGCGGGCGACAGCCCATTTGCAGTTAAACATATAATAATAATAATAATTATTATTATATTATAATATGAATATATGTGGAGATAATATATATATATATATATATATATATATATATATATATGGCATGTTACGTCTGCTTATATATTTTAGTCTGTCTTGATTTTAGAAAATTTCCTCCAAGCATGACTTGTTAATGACCAGCAAAGACAAAGTATTCTCCTCGGATTCTGTGAGTCAGTCTGCTGGTTAAAGTTTGAAATCTAGGAACATACACATAGACAGATGGCGTAGTGATCTAACACACCTGCATCTTTTCCGTCATGGATGAAATGTGTTAAAAGGGCCTGAACAGTAACCTACTTTGTGGACTAACTCAGTTTGTTAACAAATCTTCTAAAAAGACAAGATATAAACTGCTAAATTTCGTTATTTGGCAAAAAGAATTAATTTTATTTATACTTTTCCTTGGCCAGCCTCACACTTAATGGACACCGAGACCCTTTCGCTGTTTTAAAGAGATCTGGCTTGTGAATCTGATCACTCACTTCCCTCTAAGGCCGATAGTGTGAATAATTTCTCCTCCCTGTATGTGCCATCAGAGTGTGGATAGGGAAAGTTTTTATTCCCTGGAAAGAAAATTTTAAATAAAATAGTTCATCTTGGCAAATTTCAACATTTCTTATAGTGCGGTAAACATACACAATATTATAAGCTGACAGATGCACGTATCCGCCCTGTTATTAAGGTCCTCACCGCTAAGGTTACACAAGTACAAATCTGATCGTTCAGAAGATATCTTCATCTACAGCAATACCACTAATTGTTACCGCTAATTATTATACCTAGAGTCCTTGTGAGAAGCTGATGGCAACTCTTTATCTTGAAACCCGGAAATCTCACAAAAGGTCGTGGTTTGGCCGTGCATCTCGGGGAATTTTTCTACTGGCTGAGCGTTTATGATCTGAAGGACCCCAGTCCACACATTTATTTGTATGTAGGCTATATATTTCCACATTTATTTTGAATAATCATTTAGTTGTAAAGTTTTAATATTTATTTTATAATTGTTTTATACTGACAGGTACTTTTTTTTAACACTTTTCAGTTTTAAAACTGAGGGATGTCCGAATACTGCAGGTTAGTGCAATTTTATATTTCATTGGGTTATGGGAGGTGTGCTGCCCCTTGTTGTTTGTTATGGGAGGAGTGTGGCCTCTTGTTGTTTGTTATGGGATGTGTGTTGCCTCTTGTTGTTTGTTATGGGAGGTGTGTTGCCTCTTGTTTTTGTTATGGGAGGTAATGTTGCCTCTTGTTGTTTGTTATGGGAGGTGTGTTGCCTCTTGTTGTTTGTTATTTAGGGCTCTTAAATAAAAAACAACAAGAGTCAGCATCACTGACGAAACACAAAGACAACACTTATTAGAATCAGACAAAGTTTATGCAGAATGTGTGTGACGTCAACTCTGCAATATGGCTTGAAATACAAAGATAGCACTTCAGTATTGTACTCATTTGGAAGATAAAAGTAACACATGTTACATCGAGTTAATATTGTTAGGTACTATATGTTAAATTAATAAAATGTTTATTTGAAATATATAGTATTCAAATACTACAGAGTTCAAGGTTTAGTAAAGATAGAAGTGCATGAATATAAACGACCAATCAGGGCAACTGATCCATGCTGGTTGGTTACACTGTAGTTTGGCTAATGGCGATTGGGCGGAGCCGGCAACGCTTGGAGCTTCACAGTGTGTGCATGCCATGTTGAATTGCTGTGTCTAGAGAATGAGGTTAGGGACGGCTTGCGTTACCAATGGTGCTACGTCTTGTTGCACTATGTTATCATAAAACTGATGGTCATTTTGTCTAGGCATGAGGGTAGGTCTTTTTTTTTTCATGTGCCACAATAGAATGCGTATTAATACGTATTTAGGGTAATGTTTCGTTAATTTGTTTGACTTTCCACAGAAAATTATACATTTTATGGGTCAAATAACATACAATTTGTGTCAAATGATAGGAATAGAACTTTAAAGCTTTACAGGCTACACAATATTTGTATTACGTAAAGTAACATGACCGCACCAAATTTTCTTCACGTGCGCAAGAGGTGATAGGCCTCTGAAATACATGAGAAAGGACGGAGGTAAACATACACGGTGCCCTGTGCTGTTTATGGAATACTGTGCCTAAGTAAATAGTTCGCAGATATTCTGACGAAATTAGCTCTGATATATCAGATATATTAAATACAGCAGAACTCCACTTTTACGGACTCTGGTTATCGATATTGGCTAGGCCCTTGGGGTGAATCTGTTGAGAATTCTACAAAACTAACTTGCCTTGCAGTTAGCGGTTAATCGATCAAGTAAAGTAGAGTGTTATGGCTTCTACAACTTCAATTCAGGCGAGGTCGAAGGGTTTACACACAGGTACGTACTGTAATTATAAACAGCCGTATTTCCAACTGCCGATGTATTTTACTGTCACAGAAAAATCCAATTATCCGAATTTTCTGCATATCCGGATGCCTCTGAGTCACAATTAATCCATTTAAGTGTAGTTCTACTGTATAAACAGAATTTGTAAAGCTGCTTACGCAGACTGCAGATAAAATGAAATAAAATGAAACAAATAAAAAAAAACCTGCTGGATTCGAGACGTGCGCCATCGGAAAGTTGGTTTGACGATTTCCACCCGCACCTCCTTTTTATCGTTCTATTTCAGTAGGTCCTCTAACTCAACGGATATCAAACACGTTAACACTTGAGTTACCGTACGCCAGAACCGGATGCCGGAAGTTGCAAGAGAAGATAAGGCTTAGAGGAGTTGCGGCTGCTTAGTATTCCGCACACAGCCTGCTCTGCGTCCCGAGCGCCAGATTGAACTGGAGTCTGTGTGACTCTCCGTACTCACAAATCACACAACCTGGCCACCGTAACCCTCGTATAGAACAGATAACTGATTTGAGGTGAAAGATCGAGTGTTGCAGGTAGTATTACTAGTCAATATGTAAGGTACATTTACGCGTCAACATTACGTTTCTTTGTATTATTAATTTGAAAAACAGAGTCCTGAATCCTGTAGATTCTGTTATATATTAGAACCATTTCTCAAGTTAAAAAAATTAAACTTAGTTCATGTAGTCTAGTTTTACACTTTCGAATAATTCGCATGTAGAAAACTTAAAATTGTTTAATAAAATTTTGTTTGTGTTTGACACTTATACTACTTATCGATATTAAATATCTGATGTGCTCGAAGCTATTATTTTCTCTGCGTTTTCGATGACCTGCAATAACTGCAACAGTGAATTTCGCCAATGTACAGGATAGGAAAAATGCCTCATAGAGCTGGCCGTTGTAAAGTGAAGAGATGGTGAATACATTCCACCATGTTTAAGGATCTGCCTTTTTGAGCCTTACTGATTGTCACAATAAAAGTCCTTCTTTTCGGAAATCTTCTACTACACAGTTTGACGGGGGTGGTAGGATCTCTTGGACGTAACTCTATTCTTGGTGTAAGTATAGCTCTTCTAGAGACACTATCTTTCGTTAATACGTGGCGCTCGTTCAAAGCTCTTATGATCATGAGCTGTCATAACCAGAGACCAGGGGAAGCTAACAATTTCATATATGTTTATTGGATCGTGCATCATTTTGATAGTTGAATAAAGAGAGACCAACTGATGTCACTTGCTTTATTATTTCATTATTTAATGCTCAACATGTTTCGGATGTTAATACATCCATCCTCAGGGGCTTGCGACTTATTTGTTGAGTTATTTCATGGGTTGTATTGTTCTGGTT